>Ga0307509_10000983_pt1 | contig 48928 bp, 41 predicted proteins | sample 10_EM_MG_FD_202245 | JGI IMG/M metagenome (GOLD analysis project Ga0307509, IMG submission 202245) | Populus trichocarpa ectomycorrhiza microbial communities from riparian zone in the Pacific Northwest, United States - 10_EM | ecosystem: Host-associated > Plants > Roots > Unclassified | place... | reverse complement strand
TTAGTGAATAAAGACCTATAGTTACCCTACCTTAGGATTCTGAGTTCAAAAAGACAAGCCAACACCCCCCTCCCGCACCAGCGTTGGGACGGCGCTACATCGGCAGACGCCGCCGTAGTTGCGTCCCATCACCAAAGACATAGTCATTGGAACCCTCCTCGTAACCCCGTATACGTCGCGGCCGTCCGTCCGACCGGATCCCGTTCGCAGGATATATGAGGGAAGACCTTTGGCGAGCTTATGCAAGTGGTTCGAGCCAAATCGGTCGACGTCGCATAATGTTACTGAGCACTAAAGACAAGAGTCGCGAAAGTGGTCACTAAGTAACGGGACGTTTTTACGGACAATGGTTAGGCAATACATTCTATACTCCACGCTCTCGCGATGAAAGTCGCAGAAGTGAATAGTATTGTCGGATGAGGTAGTCTGAGCAATCAGGCATACCCACACTCACACACGTCAATAGTATCTTACGGATACTGACGGAACTATACGATAACGATATGACTATGGAGGGATAATGGCTATTGGAGCGATTATCGTGACAAGTCTATCTTATGCCTCGCAGATGTCGGTTGCAGAATATACCTGCAATGCTGAGAGGTTCGATAACAAAGCTGGCCCCTTTGTTGGTTCAATCATGGAAACCATTCTGCGTATGCAAATGGTAAGCAAGACTCCATGCCGACGAAGATGGATCGTAACCAATGGACTGATGTGTGGGAGCACCGTCAGTTAATTCCATGGTGTTGCGATTCGGAAGTCGAAGTGAGATAACAGAATTGTCAGAGTCAAATGGTGTTCGCACTTTTAAAACAAAAGTTGGAGTTGTTAGCAGGTACTTAGTTAGTATGAGAACTAGATGTAGCCCGCGACCACCCAGACGTGGCATATAAATATCGAGGTGCCTCCCGAGCTATTTGAACATTATCAAGCAACGGAGAAGAGATCTTATCAATATAAGTTTTTACGCTAGAAAAATCTTTATCACTGTACCTACCTCTATTTTGCATTATTGAGCCTTCCTAGACAATCTCCGTCTACGATTAAGATTATCGGCCTGAGTTATCTCGCAAGACTTTGAGATAGGCTCCCGCCTAACAGATGATCCGGAGGCCTTTGAGATTGAGGTCTCCAATTATCAAACCCTTGAGAAAGAGCAGGAAGAATTACTTGCCTGGCGCAAGAAAGGACCCTGTGGCAAATTACATAATCTTCTAGTTTACGTTACCCGGACACCACAACGCCGCGATAGATTTGAGGAGAAGGTCAAACAGCTTTACCCCGACTCATCCGTTGCAACCCTGATCCGTGGAAACGAAACACGGTGGGGTGGGGACTACAATTCCATCATTCGTGCTTTTGACCTACGGGAGGCATTAGAGGATTTTGTATCATTAGCTATTCGGAGAAATGAGAATGGGGAGAGAGCGGAAGGAGTTGAAGCTTTAAAGTGGGATGAGTTATTGCCGGAGGATTGGGATACCCTTACCGAGATTGTGAATGTTCTTGGCCCCTTTCAGAAGTGGCAATTGATTTTACAAGGTCGAAAGCATCACGGGCAACTTCAGGATATTTTTCCGGCGATGGACGAGTTACTTTCACATCTAGAAGAGCGAAAGCTGTATTATCACAGTTCAGAGAAGGCCGGTTACGATACAAAATACATGCAAACAGCGATTAATTGTGCTTGGAAAGTATTAGACAAGTAAGTTCTTCCCTTTTTCCTAGACATACTATATAAAGTTAGGGTTTGGCCTACTGCACTCAAGGAATTTCTGTGATAGGAATCGAAACTTATGTGAAAGGCAAATGATTAATTGTGTAAATGGTAATTTTAGATACTATGCCCTTACCGATATAGCACCAGTACATTACGCTGCCGTCGCCTTAAATCCAGAAATGAAATTTGACTATTTTCACACCGAGTGGAAGGATCGGCAGGACTGGATCCGGAATGCTGAAAAAGAAGTTCAGACTCTGTGGCAAACCGAGTATAAGAACACCTCCGGAGTACAGAATAACCTAGAATTGCCTCTCCGGCATAACCATAACCTGCAGCAACCCAGGCCTATTCCTAGCGATACCGGTCATACCCCATTGCACTCAGTTACTCGCTCACCCTTTTTACGGTCAGAATTTGGTGACCTACCTAGCTGGAAGAGGAATAAGCGTGCCAGGATCGCAGCTGATAACCATGATCTGTATGATCGCTTTATTCAGAAAGAGGTAGAAGATGAATTACCCGCTGGCCCTTTACAATATTGGCTAGACCGGAGGAGTGAAAGGCAGCAGGAGGAGCTTGCAACAATGGGAATCGAGATCTTTAGTATCCCAGCAATGTCTGCGGATCCTGAGAGACTTTTTAGCAGGTATACTATCTAGTTAGAGATTTACATTTCCACTACTTATATCAAAAATGGTTCTATTTAGTACGAAGCTTCTTATCTCGGATCGTCGCAACCGTCTTGGTGATGAGGTTATTGAGGCCATAGAATGCCTTAAGTCCTGGTCGTATGCTGGATTTGGATTTGCTGGAATTGGGTCGGAAATCAAAGATATGGAAAATACACTAAAGGCACTTGAAGTTTACAGTATTGGACAAGGTTGAATTGGTAATTTGTATTGCTACAACGACTATAAAAAGTCATGAACTTGGTAGAATGTTATGTTGCTATTCACAATCTGTTATTAGCTTTATTTTCTTCTACACTCGCCCTCACTTGCGCTTGCTTTCCATTCGCTCTCTGGAATCTAAGTAAATTAGGACATTAGTGTATTCAAGCAGTCTGTTTAAGTATTGGCTAGATACACTATAGAATGGCACGAGATTGAGGGAGAGAGCAGGAAAACAGAGAATAGGGGAGGTTGTATACCAATACCGGGGAGAGTAGGGGAAGGTTGGGGACAGTTGGGGACGGCAGGGGACTGCCGGGGACTGCCGGGGACCGACAGAGGGATGTCTCATGATTCAACCCCGCCTCAAGGTTCAAGCGCTAGGACTATAGTCCCCTATAGTCCGTCCGGTCCTCACCCACCAGGGCATAGTCCGTCCTAGCACCCCCAAAAAGACGGACTATGAGCCGTAGTCCGTCCCGTCCGACCCCAAAGACGGACGGACTGGACGCCTGCGAACACTGCATGAGGGGGTGGCGAGGTTACTTCTTCGTCCACGATTTACCGATCCTGGGAGCATAGGTCGTCGGTGGGAGAAGGCGCCGCGAGTAGTGGCTACCACTTGGTAGGGGATAAGTCAACCCCGATAGCAAAAGTAAATCTGGTCGAACACCGCTTTCGTGGGCTGCCGAGAATGGCCACGAGGGAATAATAGGGCTACTATTGAGGCAGAAAGGTGTCAACTCAGACAGTTCGGGTGAACCTAGCCTAACGCCGCTCTTGTGGGCTACTAGGAATGTCCACGAGGGGGTAGTGAAGCTAATATCGGGGCGAGAGGATATCAACGCTAACCCCGATAGCTCAAGTGAGCCCGGACTAACACCACTCTTGTGGACTGCCAGGAATGACCATGAGGGGATAGTGAAGCTACTGTTGCAGCGGGAAGATGTCAACCCCGATACCCCAGACGCAGTGTATGACCAAACACCGCTCTCATGGGCTGCTAGGAAGGGTCACGAGGGGATGGTGAAGCAGCTGTTGGAACGGGAAGGCGTCAACCCCGATATCCCAGACACCGAGGATGGAGGGACACCACTCATGTGAGCTGCCGGGAATGGGCATGAGGGAGCAGTGAAGTTACTGTTGGGGCGGGAAGATATCAGCCCCGATAGTCCAAGTATATAAGACCAAACACCGCTCATATGGGCCGCCGAGAATGGGCGCGAAGGAGTATTGAAGCGACTATTGGGACGGGAGGATGTCAGCTTTAATAGTCTAGACAATCGCGGCCAAACACTCCTCTTGTGGGCTTCCAGGAATGGCCATGAGGGAATAGTGAAGCTACTGTTGGGGAAGGAGGACATTAGCCCCCCCCCATATCCCAGACACTTAGTGTGGCCAGACTCTACTCTGATGGGCTGCTAGAAATGGGCATAGCAGGGTCGTGGAGCTGCTAGAGGCACGGTAATCCCAACATATTCGGCAATTGGATTCTGGTTTGATTTCTCGGAGTTCATGATCTTGTGTTATGGGAATCGTCGTTTGTTAGTGCGGGCAGTGTTGGGCGGATGTGGTTCCTGTGCGGGGTAGTCTGGGATGTTTATTTGCTTCTTGCTTCCTGTTTTTCTTCCAACCTTTTAGGTGTTAAGCAAGAATTTGCTTGATTGAGTTAACCTTTCTCCTGCTCCTAGGCTATCTGGGTCTTTTACTCAATGCTAGAATAGATTCAGGTTTAGATAGAACATATATCTTGAAATTTGCCGTAGGGTGTCTTAGACTTGCACAGTACGATAACTCTTTTTGACTTTTTCCTTTTCCTTTTCCTATCAAATCAAGTGGGGTGTAATGGATTTAGGGTAATGCTTATTAGATATACCTTTTCATTTTTTTCAGATATACTAATTTCCGACGTATAGTACTCAGGGATGCATGGAAGAGATTGATACTTGTTGCTTGTATGAGCAGGCGGCTGTGGTGGTGGTGGTGGTGGTGGTGGTGGTGGTGGAGGCCCTCAGAACAGAACGGCGCAACCTTAGAGAAGGGCTGGCATCTTTCTGGAACGATCTTGTGTCCGGAGATTGATCAACCCCAACAAGCGCACTGCCACTACTCGCCCATTCATAAAGTATTCGAATGGCCAAGTAGTGCCAACATGGCACAAAATATTGTTCTCCTACGGAAGTGGTATAGTACCTTACTAAGATAGTCTGTACTCGTACTTACTAAAATTGGGAAAAAAGTAAAGGATGCCATGAATGTTTTGAAAATTGCTGTTTTTAGGATCTAACTTTGCATAAGATACAAAACAGCGGCTATCTACATTGTTCGATCGATACGTTTATTGGAATAACTGCATCTTTCATGAAGATGAAGACGGAAGCAATCGGACATGGTAGGCTAGGGAAAACAGCCTTTCTAGTGTAAAGTGTAGTACGGGTGGTCAAATGCTGCTGGACTGATGGCCAAAATCAAAAAGAATTCTGTACTAGTACTGTACTATTGATACTTATGATACCATTTGGAGTTAATTGTTATCCTTCGATCTTTGAGAGGTTCATCGCCCCCTCATTCTCCTATCAGCCCCTCGGGGTCGGCGCCTACCGGTATGCCCACTTCCGTGCTGGTTCCACAGGGGATACCAATAGCGTGGGATGATTGGGCCAGGCCTTGGTCCCAAGGCTTTAAAATCATGATCGCCCCCGCCTTTCGTCACGAGGAATTCCCTTAACAGACACTAAAGTTACCACATAATATCACTCAAGAATCCATCCTCTAAGCCTTCAAAACCGCGAAAAACACAAGATGTCTCAGCAATATATCAGCGAAAATATCAACAGCTTTAATAATATTAATGTATGGAGTAACTGTACGGTCCACGAGAAGACAGAAGTTTTGGCCTGGTTATCCCCACTCGAACCCCAGATACGGCACCAGGACATTCGAACCCGTAGGATCGACGAGGTGGGATACTGGCTCTTAGAGACTCAGGAATATCGGGATTGGTTTGGTGGTGTTCGTGTGGATAGGTCTGGTGGTTCAGCCTTGTTTTGCTACGGAAGCCCGGGGGTTGGGAAGACCTACATTAGGTAAAAAAGAAGATGCCCAAGGAAAGGAAGGTATCGCTGATAAGCTCTGATGTTAGCTCGCTGGTAATAGATGCGTTATGCGAGCAGGCCGTGGGGGGAAAGGCTGCTGTTGCGTGCTTCTACTTCGACTTCACGGCTCAGGAAGAGCAATCCCCAACCGCTATTCTCGGTTTGGTACTGAAGCAGATCGTGGGCGGACTGGATGAGATTCCAGAAGGAATAGTTAAAGCTTTTCGGGACCGAGGGAAGGTCATTGGCGGCCAGAAACTGGCACTCTCGGAAATTGTGAAGTTCTTGCAGGATATCTCATCCTCGCGTTCCATATTTATATGTATTGATGCCCTCAACGAGTGTCCAGCAGGACATCGGGTAACGCTTCTCGGTTCACTTAACCAAGTTCTCCAGAAGTCTCCAGGCGCTCGGATATTTCTGACCGGGAGACCACACATCCGGGACGAGGTTGAGAGGCATCTTGCGGAGAAGGCAGCCACTAGATCTATAACACCCGCCAAGGATGATATCACCATATTCCTCCGAGCGAAACTGAAAGTGGATACAATGCCGGACGCGATGGACAAGAGTTTGGAGGAAGAAATTATAAAGAATATTCCCGAAATAGTTTCGGAAATGTAAGTAGCGAGCATGGACACTTATGAAAGTACCTAAAGCTGTGTGCTGAGAGATATTGCTCTCAGATTCCTGCTTGTTTTCTTAACCATCGAGACGGTTCTACGAGAGACGACCATACATCGAAGGAGACAAAAGCTGAGGACAATGAAGAATGGTTTAGGTTTGGGGGGTGCGTACGAAGCAACACTGGGAAGGATAAAGGCTCAGGATGGGGAGAGGGCAAGACTCGGGATGGCCGTTCTAATGTGGGTCTCCAATTCGAGGCGGCCTTTGCAGGGAGATGAAATATGTCACGCCCTGGCAATCCAGATCGGGTCACACGATCTCGATGGCGATAATATCCCCGCAATGCCGACCTTGCTGGACTGTTGTCAAGGACTTGTCACCGTGGATAAGGGCGTCTCGACTGTGAGGTTGATCCATTTTACCCTCCAAGAATATCTTTGCATGCACCCCGATCTCTTTGGCAGAGCTCACTCGACGATAGCGGAAACCTGCTTGACGTACCTCAACTTCCAGCGCATCAAGGATCTTTCAACCGGCTCTTCTCCCGACCCCCGAGGCGTGCCCTTCCTTGAGTATTCTTCTTTTTATTGGGGAACCCATATGCGAATGGAGCCCTCAGATCGCGCAAAAGCATTTGCGCTAGAGCTTCTTGATGACTTCGATAGTCACATATCTGCCCAACTCCTTTGGGAGTCGATCAATAAGAGGTTTGCCATTGGATATACTCCTACTCGCAGGTCGTTTTCTGCACTGCACTGTATCTCGTACTTCGGTCTAGCTGCGGTTGCAAATGCCTTGATAAATATGAACCGATGGGATGTGAACCAAAGAGATGGCGCGGGTATGACGCCACTCATGTGGGCTGCAAGATGTGGGCGTGGTGAGGTGGTGAGGTTGCTCTTACGAAAGAAAGATATTAAACCTGATCAGGAGGACGCGAGTGATGGCCGAACAGCACTCTCGTGGGCTGCTGGGAACGGGCATGAGGGGATAGTGAGGTTACTTCTTGGTCTGCGATTTGCCAATCCCAGGAGCATAAGCCGCAGGTGGGGGAAGGCGCCGCGAGTAATTAGTCACTTATTTGGCATGAGATACTCGTGCGTCAACCCCAATAGCGCAAGTAAATCCGGCCGAACACCACTCTCGTGGGCTGCCGGGAATGGCCATGAAGGAACAGTGAAACTGCTGCTGGGACAGGAGGGTGTTAACCCCAACATCCCAGACAGTGAGTATGGCCAAACACCGCTCTCATGGGCTGTCGAGAATGGGTGTCAGGGAGTAGTGAATCTACTGTTGGCGCGGGGAGATGTCAATCCCAACACCCTAGACGCTGAGCGTGGCTGAACACCGCTCTTGCGGGCTGCCCGGAATAACTATGAGGGAATAGTGAAGCTCCTGTTGGGACGGGGGGATGTCAACACCGACACCCTAGATGCAAAGTATGGCCAAACACCGCTCACGTGGGCTGCCGGGAATGGCCGTGAGCGAATAGTGAAGCTATTGTTGGCGTGCGAAGATGTCAATCCCGACACCCCAGATGCGGCGCATGGCCAAACACCCCTTTTGTGGGCTGCCGAGAATGGCCACGAGGGAGTAGTGAAGCTACTGTTGGGGCGGAAAGATGTCAACCCCAATAGTACAAGTAAATCTGGCCGAACACCGCTCTTGTGGGCTGCCAAGAATGGCTGTGAGGGAACAGTGAAGTTGTTGTTGGCACGCGAAGACGTCAATCCCAACATCCCGGATGCAATTTATTGCCGAACACCGCTCTCGTGGGCTGCCGGGGATGGCATTGAGGGAACAGTGGAGCTGTTGTTGGCGCGCGGAGATGTCGACGCCAACATCCCAGACCCGGTCGGCCAAACACCACTCTGGTGGGCTATGGCAAAAGGGCACTCTAGAGTCGTAGAGCTGCTAGAGGCCCAGCATTCCCGAAGTATCTGCGAACCAGGTCCCAGTTTGCGCTCCTAGATTTTATGATTCGTCTAATGGAAATCGTCGTTGTTGATACTAGTACTAGTACTGCCAGATAGATGGAGTTTTGTGCAGGGGGGTCTGAGATGTTTATTGTTTTTTGCTTTTAATTTTTCTTCTGGCGTTTTAGGGATTGGATTAGAGGTTTCTTGGATGGGTTGTCCTTTCTCCCACTCTTAGTAAATTGTACTCTTTTTCTCAATAATAGAACAGATCCAGGTTCAGCAGAGTATACACTTTGAGATCTATTTCGGAGTTTAGCGTGTCTTAGTTTTATACAATACGAAAGAAAACTCTTTATCTTTTTGGTTGATGAAATGTGATGGAACTGGGATAGTCCTTATTAAGGGGCTCTTTTTTTCCTTTTCAGATACACTAATTGTCAGCGTACTTGCAGATGCATAGAAGAGGCCGATGTTTTATAGCGTAGATGCACAGGTTGTAGTATTGTAGGATTATGAAATACTGTTTAAAATAAAACCGTGTGACAGCGGAGGAGGGCTGACTTCTCTCTAGAATGATCTTGTGTCTTGTGTTTTTAAATTATTTAAGATATAAGTTACCTCCTAATTCTTACCGCTATTACAAAGAAAGTTTAATCAACGACAACCTCCAAACTGCCACCTGTGGCAACACCGCACAAAATCTTAATTCCTTTCACCCCCGGGTACAAGGACCATACTCAATGAGTGAGGGCGAACAGGTGATCACTCCCTTGATCTTATCGGGCCTTGCTTTAATCGTCAAAGGGGCACAGAACTTGAACCAAATTTTAGGGTGTTGTTAGGTTGTTTTCCGACACGTTCATCGCATCTCAAGGGCTAGCAAAGCTGTAGTGTTCAAGTGCTTGAAGACGTACGAAGGAAGGAATTTAGGAGGGATAGTAATCGCATTAGTGGCACACCCACTCTCAGCCACAAAAAAACGGGGCCGAAAGGGAAAACTCCAACCTGAAGCGAGCTGGTGCGTTAGCTGCATCAAATCAACGAGTGACTGTCTGTGATCTCATTTTAGCCTTAATTCTTGCCCCCCGAGCAGTTGGGCACGGAGAAACACGCCACAAAATACTTAGATTCGCGCTTGGCAGGAGCGCAGATGAAGCTAAAAAAAATATTAAAAAAAATATAAAAGAGTTCAGCAACTGGGATTCCCACATGGTCACCCACTGTAGTACTAACCCTAACCGGTCGATACGATGCTTGTTTACCGCAGAGCGGACGGGATGCGAAATTTTCATCGTTCTGTGGCCGAACACGAAATCTATTCTTTGTCAGAGGATTTTATACACCAGGTAGGTAATAGCAGGACGAGGGAAGGATTGATGAGTTAACCCCCCTGATCGTGCAAATCCTTATTCTTGAGGTTTCTCTAATATACCCAACACAAGAATCGCCACAGTTTCTAGTCAACTCTCCCAGGTTGTTGGTAGATCAATTCTGTACAATTGCATGATTTAAATTTCCAAAAGAGGCACCCCAATTCTATCTCCAGGGGTGGTTCCTCATCGTCCTAGCTGCTATGACTAATTCCCCCCAAACAAGTAATGCAATGAAAAAAACCCCACCTTTGGTTCATGGGCAATGCAACGTCTCCAAAGGGGTAGGATTTACTATATACCGGTTATAACTTGCATTAAAATTCGCTGACGCTGCATACGGAGAGGAGAAAAGTACTGGGATACCAGTATTTCACCAGATTCTGATTCAGTGTTCAAGAGCTTTCTTACATGCGGCACCGCAGCCTTCCCCTGCCAACCCTGCCCGCGTCCTCAAGAGCGGGTGTTGGGCGGACTTGATGTCGACGAGGTTCGGTGGAGGGCGATTTAGACCTCCTGCCCTCCGGGCGTTTCCAGAGGGCTCTGGAAAACTGACATCGTAAACCGACTGGACTACTGCGCAGCACAAAAAAAATCCTAGGTCATGCTACCGGTACTGTATGGTACTGTACCTAAGCTACGGTGGTTTGGCGGTAAAGCCTCATACATGCATATTGCCAGACAAAAAAGCATCACGCTGATTACTAAACAAAGACAGCAAACCACCTCGGAACACGAATGAACCGTCACCCCTGCGACCGGATTATTAATTATCCTTTGCACACTGCGAGATATGACACCGACAATGTCAACGCCAACTACGGAGCACAGTACCAGAAACTCGCTACTACATCTAACCCTGAATCGCAACTGTATAGTGCGTTGACAAAATTAACCGCGATTCAACGATTGATAGCAACGCAACCCTCCTCATCACACTGCATTTTCAACACCACTTAAATAACTTTGGCTAGCTCAAATATTAATTTCTACTATGTATTCTACCTTGTACTTACATCTTTGAACTTTTTTCTTAGTTTTAAGGATAGTGGGGTTGGTGGGGGGGTGTTGTTGTCATGACCCAAGTTATTCCCTCTTGGTTGAAACGCGGTTAATTTTGTCAAGGGACCATAATACAAGTATCATACCGGTAAGGTCCAACGCTTCTCCGAGCCCGAAATTACCTCGCCCTAACTAGACACATACAGTGGGTGCTTTCCCTGAAGTCTGCTCGAGTAATTGACCTCGCGCCACAGCACCTGCATAGGTAACGTATAGCTAAGAATTCGCCAGAGTATTCTATATACCCACCGACTCATGAGGCAGAGATCGGAAACTCAGTGGGTTTTCGTCCGCTAATGGCAATACTTTGGGGTCTTCATTCTCGCTATTGGTAGTCTATGGAGATATTGCGCCGGTATAGTATCAAATCCAACATGCTGTAAATACCTTCACGACCCAGACATTCTCTAAGCCGCAAGACCCTCTCCATAGACCATTAAGCGAGCCCATCAATATAGAAACATCCTACAGACAGAGATCAACTTTATGATATCTTAAACCGAGAGAAGGAAAGAGGGACAAATCTGAATTCAGGCATTAGCCACTATTCCCCCAACAATCCCAAAGGATCGGCAGGAGTACCATCGCTTCATTATGAAAAAAAAAAATGAAAGAAAAAACCATCGTGATGGTGGCAAATCCAGAATGTAAGTTCTGTGCGATACGAGCACCATAGCAAGTGTAAAGAACGCCTAGAAACTTTGGACAGGGAACGCGGCGACGGCGCTCCCCGCACAACGACAATGGTCACGGAAAGCACCGATTAACATACCGATCGATCGGGACTACCTTACGACCAGTGGTGCAATAGCCGACTCCATTCCGCGGTGTCTCCTATGCACGGTACCGGCACCTGCCGTAGGCCAAGGCATATCCCCCACCTAGACCCCGCCAGATACCCCCCCTTGCACTCCGGTTGAAAAACCATACCGTATTACCACATCCACAACAAAATCCCACCACCCAGGGTGTCATATCCTTCTAAATACCCCGTGGGAAAATCCCCGCCTCAAGGAGTAACCCCGCAATCCTCCCGAAATTACCGTACTCGTGCTGACATCCTTCCCTAGCCCCACCTTGTGCGATGCGCTTTAACCGCGTCTAATCACAGAAAATCACTCGCCCGACAAATCACTGGATCTCTGGGTAGCTGAGCCTACCTTACCCCTCATTCACGGCAGCTTTCGGAAGCACCTCTACAGACGCATGACGGTATGAAATTAATACACGAGGGGAAAGCGTACGAGCGCGTGCGTTGCGAAAACAGAGGTTTGATTTCTTCCGTTTTGGCTCTTTCTATATAGATAAGAGGGGATAATGGGCACAACACGGATAGGTCTGTTTCGTTTGTTCCTCCAGGTTTCGGGGTTAAAAGAGGAATTAGTGACTAGATTATACAATTTGAAGCTCAAGGAGGGAGGAAAGCGAATTACAGAACTGGAAAGTATAGCGCGAAAGATGGGAAGCTATAAATGCAGACACAGATACGGAAGAACAATGCAGTTGATCCACAACAAAGCGGGGAAGACAAAGGCCCAACGTCGTACGGAGGAGGGGGTATAGTTTGATTTCTATCATCAGATCGTAGGCATTCTCAGCCATTAATCGTAACACTCCAAGTATAATGTCACAAAACGCCTCCCGTTGGTTGACAAAGAAAAAAAAGAAATCTATCAAATTGATAGAATAAACATCCCCAGGTATGGAGGGTCTAGCAAGATAGAAGGAAAGAAAAACCATTACAGCACAGTCAGAGAAAGGATTAGACGCCTGGAGCGATTGCAGCAGTTAACCAGGATAGCGGGTGGCTATGCTGAAATTACGGTTTGCTACGGTACTTCTTTTTGATGGTGGGCGATTGACGAGTACCGCTTGTAATTCTCTCTGGAGTGCCAATCCGGCTTCAGCTTGCTTCTTGCGTTCGGCGATTCTTACTCTCTCCTCTTGGACCTTGCGAATACGTTCATCCCGTGTCATTATACTCCGGGGTCTGGGCTCAGCAACAGCCTCAAACACCTGCTCGTCTTCGGAAAGGTGTTCTCTATCCTCCGTTGTTGGCGAGAATAAGCCAAGCCCCGCATCGTCTGCCCACCCAGTGTCACCACTACCTGACAATATGGAATTCCTAGGAGTATCGCCCACTAAGGTTGTTCCACTAACGGAACTTGGGGATTTTGAGGGCGGTGAGCTGGCATTTCGGTCAAGGCTCATCGCAAGAAAGGAGCGCCCATCCTCCCATTCATTAACAAGAGCGTGCAGATCCGCGCCAATGGAGTCGTAGTGAATGAGTAGGTCGGGGCCAAAATCAACCAAATCTGTAGATTCCCTTAAAGTGCGATCTGACTCCTCTCGGAGAACGTGCATCTTAGCTTGAAGCCCTCTAAGAGCTTGAGAAAGGGAATTGAGCTTTCGAAGCTGCACGCGATAGCGTTCATTCTCAGGAGACATCGGTGATTTGGGGGTTGGGGGTACAAAAAATTCTGTAACAGATTAGCTCAACAACATGGTTACCGCATAGGTTAGGGGGCAATGCATGCGTTCTTCTTCACTAAGTATACGCTTGATCCCGCTACCCAGCTCCCCAGTTAGGCTCCCAAGGGTCCTCAATTGCTCAACAGTAACACGCCACTTGTTGTAATCGGGGTGGCGGCCATCAGCTTCCAAAGCTAATAAACAGCACAAAAATATCCTCCTAACTGTATGAAGTCGATGAACCAACGCTTTCAACGCTTTAAGACTCTCCATATCATCAAATTCTCCATTATCTATTTCAGCCTCAATGTTTTGCACGTCTTCTCTGCGGATATCATATATATCGTAGTACTTTTCGAGGTCGATTTCCTGAGTCAGATGTCGGAGAGATATGCAAGCTCGGATATGCGGTGGCATGCCCAGGCCAAGCGCAGAAAGCAATGAACGTCGTAATCGAGCACACCGTCGAGTCTGACTATCCCTTTCTAATCGAGTTATCGGGGGCAATGGTGTGCTACTGGGATTATTTGTCAGGGGTAATTCGCACAACATCAAACTTGTGTCCAATAAAGTACAAAATTCATAAAAAGGGATGGAAACTCACAGTCTATATCCTCTAGACACAAGCTCCACTTCTTGGATAAGAGTTACGGCGTTTGATGCTAAAACATCAAATGCCTGGCTATTTTCTACAAACAAGGCTGCAAACTCTATAGCTTTCGCTCTTAGAGAACGCAGCCACCTACGCCTGGCATGAGCGAAAAGGAATATCGCTACCATCATTGATAGCAATAAGGCCGCTATCGACCGGCCTTTGCTAATCCCACTCCTCCCATTCCCACCTCTCAATACCCACGCTAACAGCAGAGACACAACCAAAACACAACCCCCGCTGCCGGCCCAATATCTACTTTTCGAATATTGCGGGCCAAAGATATCTGTTGACGCACCCTCGTCGAGAGAAAATGGATCTGAGTCGGACTTCCGATCGTAATGGGAGACGTTTACATGTTCGTTCAAAAGCTGCGATGCGACTATGACATAACGAAAGCGCTCGAGGAATCTAGAATTTTCGTTTCTACTCAACCTCGAATCGACGGCTCTCTATATATATAAAAAAAATCAGTCATCAATTCTTGGCAAGTTCTAGGGTTAACGAAGGAGATCAACCTAGGCATTACAAGGGCGACATACCGAAAAGAGCTCATAGAACTTTGCCTTTCGGCTCCAACCGGGGTCGCTTAGCTTCAGAGGCTTCAGCCCTTTTTTCCTGAAACGACCGGTGATAGACGCCAGTGGTGGAGAGAATGTTGGTTCGCTCTCTTCCGCAAGCTCCGGGCCCAATGGTTCTATGCCCCAGGCTGCCTCGTTTTCACCATTGCCTGTTTATGCGAACGCAGTCAGCAAAGTAACCCGAGAACAAAGCATGTTGAGGAGAACCAGTTTGAATTTCTCAACACACACCTTCAAGGTACTCGGCAAGAGGCGAATTGGCGAAAACGATTGACTCCATAGAGATCGTAAGGGCGGTAATATGATCACCTTCCGCTGCTAGCTACCATGGGCAAGCCTCGGGCTCTTCCAGACCTGATAGTTTTGCGATTGGCCGTTTTTGTCACTGGCGTCGCTAAGAAAGATGTCCGTTGGCGGTCGTGGAGGGACCTAGAGGAAGAAACGGGGGGTTTGGGGAGGATTGACCAGGGGGAACACGAAAACAGAGCAGAGACACGATCAGAGAGAGGAAGAGAGAAAGGGCCAGTTTGGCCCGTAACCCCTTGTATTTTGTACGTGCTACATACGAGGGCCCGGGGGTCCTAAAAGTTCAAGTCTGGGGGAGGGGGCTCGGGGAATGGAGGAAAGAGAACGGTAAGGCCGCCGTGAGGAAGGAACCAGAGGACAAACCAACAACAAAGGCACAGACAACACCAAAAAGATAGCCTCAACAGGTCACTTTCCCCCCACGGGCACAGAGCCGCGATTTCCCATCACTCTCTCCCTATGCCAGTGGGTAAAAAACCAAGTAAAAAATATTTATTTATTGTCATCATTACCCTACCGAGGATTCCTTTGGACCCATCCCAAGAAAGCAGGTACCAAACCTATTGGGTTCCCAAATCAGCAAAGTCCAATTTCCCCAAGCGCTCTCCAATTACTCGGACAATTTAGCTGACCCTGACCAACTTTCGGGGGTGGGGGTTCACCTTTTACCCATAGTTTTCTGTGGAAACCAAACCGTCTTCTTTCTTACTTCCTTTACCGCTCCCAATACCTTACCACACCACCACTACCCACAGCACCTGTCCTTGCGCTTTCGTCCTACTTTCCCCCGGTTTTGAGGCTCAGCCGAACAGGGCAATTACACAAGGACAATCCAATGCACCTAGCTCCCTGCCGGTGCCGTATCACTAAGTTCATATTGATGCCGTATGATACTGTACCTGTTTTGTGCAACTCTTGAGCAGAAAATGAGGCCTAAACAAACCTTCCAGAAACACACCACCACGCCCGCCGCAGCGAACAAACACGATGCCTTCAACTGCCATGTTTTCTCTGAAACCTAACCTTCCTTCAACTTTCTTCCGCCTGACTTTTCTCTACAAACTTCGAGAAAGAGAAAGATCGGTGGCGGAGCAAGCCAAATTCCGCCTACCAGGAAAAGAGAGAATTGAGGACATCTGAATAATCCAAATCACTCAATGCACAAGAGGGGCATTCGAGCGATGAGATAATATGTTTGCCTTCTTACTCGAGTATGAAAATTAGTCCAGTACCATAGAAGGGGGGACAGCGAACAGGAGGGGGTACGGCGAATGACCTTACCAAATTTGATCTTTGCCACCAGATTTTTGGTGTATCGTTCGCCGTCCCCTCTATCTGTTGTCCCCTTCGCTGTGTTATGTATCGAATGCCTCGGGGAAAACGGTAGACTCGCTGACAAAAGCACAGCAAACGATAAGTGGCCGCGACAACGTAAGCAACCCTGAGCGACTTCAGCCTGAGATCTATTTTGCTCCAATAACGCAGCATCATACTATGTCATCCAGTCATCCAGTCCTAGTAACTAATCCTCCTTTAGTGACCTATCTCGTAGGTCCTTCCGGCATCTTCTACAACCTTTCATAATGTTGAACAATTTAGTTATTTTTTATTTTTTATCTGTGATTTGTCAATTATGCCTCTCCCACCTACAATGCAGTCACTATCTCACCTCTTTACTCCCATAAGGCCCATCAAAGTATTTGGTGTTTAATCTAGGTTTGCCCTACTTCCCTCCTTCATCAAGATATGCTACCCCGGGTAGTTGTTTCGACCCAAGATATCTCCAGTACTTCTGCGCTAACAAGTTGCGGTATTCTAGTGTAGCTACTAGTCCTTATCCAGGACTAAAAGACGGGAATAAAGTCTCGGGCGAAAGTCATTGATACCGCTTAACCTTCGTTCAACGTATGTCTCTAGGGTTACTTTGATGGGGCTCTCCAGCCTTGTGGCTAGGGCTTACAGGTGCTGGTTCTAGATGCTGCGCTGTATCTCTTGGGTCTCCGGACGTGGGTCTCATTGTTCCTTGGTCCTGGGGTGTAGAATTCTCTGCGGAACATTTCAAATTACAATTGCGCCTCATTCGCTTATGCTTCCATGAAGTCGGATAGGCGGGTTTGCACAGCATTAGATACGGCGTATGGCACATTACTATCTGCCAGGCTTGCATCACGGTTGTGGTACCTCAAATGTCGACACTTGCTATCATCCTGCAGCTAACGGGAAGCACGCCCGGGCCTAGGGAAGGTCTGGCCGAATAGGCATGCCCTTGGAGTCATATCCCGATAGCCTCTATGAACGATTTTGGTGTCCTGCGGTATGTCTCGGTGGCGGGCTAGATCGCGGTGGAGGGATAGACTACTGTATCTAGAAATACACCCATGCCTAATCCTTTTGGTAATGGCTTTCAGCTCAAGGCCAGGGAGGGGGGTCTCATTCATACCTCTACCTCTATCCTCAGGTTTCAATTAGTCTTCGTCTGGACAGTTTCAGAGATTGGGGCGAGGGCTTCGGGACGAGTTAAATTCCCAAGCCCGTTAATTGTTATTGGTCTAAAGACCCTCTCTATAGAGTTTGTTTCTGCTATATAATAGGCCTTCTTCCCTTCCGAGAATTCTCCATTCAAAAACAACACTCTCCCGTCTTTCACTTTACTGCCTCAACAAGTTCAATTTCGCTCTTGTAGAAACATATTTAGTCTAAGCAGCTGCTTTTACCCCCTTCAGATCCCCTAATCACAAAGCCCGCCTGTCCTCAGTCTCTACACACAACTTCAACCCACTCCTCATATCAACCTTTTGGATCCTGCTCCTACAACAATGTCTCACCAAGATCTCTTTGCTAATTCCGCAAGAGAAATCACCAACGTCAATAGGGCTCTCAAGAGAAGTCCTGACAGCTGGCAAAACTACATCAACACTGTCCACTCCTGTGTGAGAAATATCGACCAAAGCGGTGTCATGCTAGATAATAGGCGCCTTGAGGAGAGATTACAGATCATTGATGAAGTCCAAGAATTTGCCTACTTTGATGCAGACAACGGCGGGATAGAGGGACTAGCCAATTGGTGTGTGGGAGAATGGAACAGGATTAAGGAGAGCTATCCTGATCACGTTGGAGCTTTTGAAGGTATGAAGCAGTAGTCTCCTCAGCCCGACAGCTGCCGTTCCGTCCTTTTCTCGGGGCATGTGTTTACTCTGATACAGGCCATGGGCGATGGTGGCTCCTGAATGCTCAGCAGTTCGTGGCTAAGATTACCCGGGACGAAGAATCCGATGAGGAAGACGCAGTCGCCGACAGGAGACGGGGTACAGAGAATTACTATCAGGCACGTGTGGCCTTTGCATCCGCCGTAAGCCTGTTTAAACAGGCCGAAGAGAACGCCAGAAAGCATCATTGCTTAACCGGCAAGCTCTTGGAACTTGTAAGTTATGCACTTTCTCCCCTATTAGTAGGGATGACCATTTACTGCTCCCCATTATAAAGTGCATAGCTGACGGGGTTTTTGCCCCCGGCCGATAGAAGGCTGAGGCTTGTATATCCCTTGGGAACGTTTCCTCCACGAGGGACTCCCGGCCACACTTTGAAGTTGCGCTTGACGCACTAAGAGCGGCGGAGAGACTGCAAGGGTACACGCTGCCTGCCCACCTCACCCAGTAAGTATGATTAATCTATCCTATCAGGCAATCGCTAATCAGCTCGGGCAGATACCTGCGTGAGCACGAGTACGTCCTGAGGTAAACGAATGTCACGCCAAAATCATTTCGTTTGGGTTTCCTGAGGGAATGGAGTTTGGTTAGATAGATAGATAGAGGTGTTTCTTTGTCCTCGTTTTTTTATATTTTCTGTCTCCTCCATCAAGTTGTTTAAGTTTCTGCTTTTCACTATTATAGACCGGCTTTTGCTATTTCTCCCCTCTCCCACTTCAGTTATATCGCCTCCCAGTTATTAATTTATCTATCTTTAAGCATTTCGTCACATTTCCTCCGTGCACACTCATTGAATGAATTCACTTAATTTTGGAAGATAAGTGACAAATCCCACAAAGTACTATAAAAACATACGCATAGCGTGACATCTGATTGGGCGCGATTCCTTAGCCCTGGTGATGTAGATGCCTAGTCCTAGTTATAGCGAGAGGCAGGGCAATGGAAGAAAAAGGAAAGACCAATCAAAGAGAGCAAACGATTCAGCCAAACATTTTCAGAAAACGTCCGCCTCGTACTCGAGTACAAGAAGACACGGATACAGCAGCTCCAAGAGTTTCCTGTGCTACTATCCAGCACTTTTTTTTTCTTTTCCCCCGCTCAAGGAGACGGAAGGATTCAATGAGATTGACGTCCCTTTTTTTCTTTTCCCCTCTCTCTTTCCCACATCAACTTACTTACTGTCCAAATTAGTGCTTACTGAGAATCATGCAGAGAATCTATGAAACCCCATCTCTCGGTGTCAGAAAAAAGGAACTCCCTCATTATTCCTTCAATTCCATCATAGGAGGGGGGGGGGGCAACAGTAGTATGCAATGATATACCCCGACGACCCAAAAAGTAACGATAAACCAATGAAAGGGCAAGGGTAGATAATAGATCCCTACGGTACTGTAGGCGCAAGTCGGTCTGTCACGCACAGCAAAACAGTTACCGTAGTACAAGTTGCCGCGCCCGCAGCAACGAGACTACTCGAGTAGTACTGCTGCAACGTACCCCACCATGTTGACTAAACCCCGTTTCTTTTGAGCTTCTGCGTCTGGCGGTGCCTGAGCTCGAGACACAACCGGACGAAGAAAAAAACGGGCGGAAGGTTTGAAAAAGCAAATAATAATAATAATGTTTTTATATAAAAAAAAAAAAATACCTCCGAGTGATCATAACGATCCTCTCTTCATCAGCTCAACTTGCACTTACCCGCTCGTACAAGGCACCCGCAATAACCATCCGGTGGGCAAAGGCCAAACTTAAAACGTAGACATGCGACTAGATAAAGTGCAGAAATACGGTATGGTAAGGCTCCACCTTTCAATTCATTCATTGCACTTCTTTCACTTCATCCATTTATGGATAGCTCGGAGTGGTATGGTGGCCCCCCATTTTAGCAGGAAGGATGGATGGGTTTTATTGCGCCCCCCTCCCCCCCCGCCGTCACGTCGATCACACGTACAGTACGAAAGGTTCTTTTTTCTTTTCTTTTCCGGGATTGTATTGTGCTTCGTAGTACTGTACCGGTAGGGTAGGGTGCTTTAGATTTGGACGAGTGAGTGGGTGGGTAAGTGAGATCCTGAGTGTGGTGCTGCTGTGCAGTACGGTCACGGTACTACCGTATGGGAGAGGAACGGCCAGTCTAGCACCTGCTGTGTATTGCCAGCGACTTTTTGAAGCTATACTTTTATGTCTCCGAGCCCCGTGTCTCATGCCTTTTGTGTTTTATGTCTTATGTTATTTTATTTATTTCCTTGAGTTTTGTGCTCTTAGATTACCGTAAGAACTTGAACTCCTCTCTCTTAAGCTCAAGCTGAGTGGGCTAGTTTTCGCTGTGCCTTCGCTCGCTCGCCCCCCCTATCCAAGAGAGGGAATTCCAGACGTCTTAGCGCAAAGTTCAATTATCCGAGTTCTTACGGTATATTGAGTCCTGTTTACTTTCGCTAATGCTGGCGAGTATTTCTGCCGGCAGTCGACAGGTACCGGCATTGTAAATCGGGTCGGGGGTATTGAAGCGTAGCGCACTGCCAGGTGAAGCGAGAGGCGAGGTACCATACAAACCTGTGCCAGCATGGGTGCTGTGCTTGTGGGCCAGGAGCTAAAGTGGCAGTGCGCATGAACAGTATCATAGCTAGGGCGGGGGGATTCGTTTCGCCGTGCCCGCTGGTTATGGTAATGTATTCTACCCGTGCAGTTGCGATACCGGTAGGCGAGTTATGCAGGCCGTTGGAGAAGAAGAGTACAGTGCCGGTACTGTACTGGTGCTGTAGCGTGACGGCCGTATGGTTCAAACACACTCATATCTGCCCTTGCATGTGCTGATGCGGTACAGTACAGCACAGTATTGTACCATTTCGTTCTAGCACAATGATATTATGGCGCTATTGAGGACCTTTTCATTAAACCATTCTTCACAGCCACATATGCTGAAGGAACCGGGGAGGGGGGTGCAGAGGTGATCACCCGTATCTGCAGTATCCTACGAGCATTACCGAGCATTATTGTGCTACAAGTACGCACGTCAAAACCTGGTACTGTACAAGTATTACCAATTTCGAGCGAGATATCGCGCATAGACTATCTCTCCAGCGCCAAAACCCACTCCAGTCCAACTTACCACAACCGCAGTACCGGTATCCCAACGACAAAAACCCGGGTCTCGATTCCATCATAATCAATAAATCACAGCCCTACACAGCTTTGCCCGTGACATCAGTGCTATACCCGCCCCATGCCACAGCTCACTCCGAGGAAACGGTCGGTAGTCTCAAAAGCCATGATATAATACGATAACTAATCTCCTCCAAAAAGTCACTATGTACACTATGTACAGTACAAGCTTATAGATTCTTATCTTATTTGTAGAGCTGGGCTGAGGATTGTATCACCCCCTCTCCTATCCGCCTTTTGGCTCTTCACAAGATACGATACCGCTGTGATACTTGTTGAGGGTATCCTAATTACTGTTTCCACCTGAACTCCTTTAGAAGGGTGATACCGACAGCCAGCTGCCAGAGAAGAGGAAAAGACGAATAGGCGGGCGGGACGTTAACACACACAAACAACGACATTCGAACAGAGCCTCAAAGCCAAGAACCTCCACAGAGGATGCAAGCAAAGCTTATTTTCTCCCCGGAAGTTGAAACCCGTGACCAGCACCCCTCCCCCCACCATCCCCCGATGGTTCAAGCGATATCCACCTGTCAACGTCATGCCTTAGTATCCATATACTAACTCAGCCACATTTCTTTCTCTAAGCTGGGTAATAGCTTTCCAGCTGTAAGAGGGGTATTGTGTATCTCCGATATACGCTCACATTCTAGAAAAGAACAGCTTCGGCAGATACCGTATTTGCCCCTTGAGATTTGCTATCCCCGACACTGCCCTAATCAGGTGACAAAAGGTCTTGAGGGTGGCTGGTGCCCTCCTACCCACGTTACCGGTATAGGATCAGCCCCCAGGACGCGCTGGCCTTCATCAAGCGGCATGCGCAATGCTGTTAATTTGTCAAACTGAACCTATCCTGGGCCGGCGGAGATAGCGAGTTTCAAGAGTAAATACGGTACCGGTAGACCGAGTGAGGGTTCAGCGAGACAACCCCTCAGCGAGGCATGGCATGGCTTGACACCAAATTTCGGTTTGCATCAAACAAAACTGCTACCGGTATCATAACAAATATTTGCCAAGCCTCGCTGAACCCTCACCCGGTCTATTTGAGTTATCATACTTGTATAGCTATGATACCGTGAATAGCTTACCGGTAGGCCGGACACCTCGACAACTCGTATGTATCAGCGGGGGGCTTTCGGCACTAATATTGGCACATTTAGGTGTAAATTTGGGACATATCGGTGCCAAGGAATTCGGATGTTTTACGATAATATTATGTCAGAATGAGTGTTTGTTCGGGATATAATATCAAAGATCCACGGTATCTTACGTATAATACTGCTACAGTTATCAAAATTAGGAATTCTTCCCTCAGCTAAAAAGCTTCGTGACCTGTTCCCCCGTGCGTTAGGCTACCGGTACTAGGGCATGATGCTTTTCAGCTTGAGTTGGATGTGCTTCTACTGTAGTTAGTGGGATACAAGTATTAGTATGATAACAAGTTAGATAAAACCATGCTACGATAGGAACTAGACTAGTGCTATACTGCCATGCTTACAGAACGGAGGTTTACTGTATTGCACCGCGCCGTGCGATATGCACTTCTTTTTCTCACATTATCGCATAGTCTTAGTTCCCCTTCGCATTAGCTCAACCCCATTGCCGGTACCACGGGAGCAATACAGTACCTGACGATGCACGCAAGCCCCTCTCTTTTCACAGCCACATGAAATCATAACTTACACCTTTCCCCTCCCCCTTGCATCTGAAACACCTATACCGGTAGCCTAGATACACCATGCTTTTTTTTTTTTTTGTTAAATCTGCATTTTATTCGCATGATCCCAAGTACGGTGGTATATACAGGAAAATCCATCGCAAGCACCCTGAGATACCACCGGTATGATACGGCCTACATAATACAAAAAGGGACCACTGACCCATATCATATAATCAATCAATCCCTCAACACAGTCACAATCTAATCCAATCCAGGCACCAAGAAGAAGAAAAAAAAAGACCCAAGCCACCGGTACTGTACGAGTACTGTATGATACCATATGACAACCATTACAAAGCCAAAATCCAAAAGCAACCTATGATTAGAACCGAACAAGCTTTCGCTTCCATTACCAGTAACCTTATTTCACTTCCTCCTCCTCATCGCAAACTTTTCGCAAGTGCGTAATCTGATTCAAAAAAACAATAATTAATCATATAAAAAATAAAATAAAATAAAAACCACGCAAGGTCACACCGTAATACAGTTTACTCCTCCTCCGCTAAAAGTCCGTTTTTTTCCATGAGTGGGGGTGTCATAAGGTAGATGTGTGTAGTAATAATCCACTACCGTATCTCCGACAAGAAACCCTCTCTAATCTCCGTTGGTCGGTCAGCGCATTGGCATATTGTACTGTACTGTACCGGTGTACGATGGGTTCGGTTTTTGAGAGGTTAATAGGATTTAGAAATGCTGGTTACGGTATGATAATGAGATCCAGCGTACTGCACTGTACAGTACTCGGAACGCTTGGGGTATACGGTGTGAGGGGAAACCGCTGGTTTCTTCTCGAGGGATTTTTTTGGTCTTTGAAGACGGAGATTAGAGGGGATAAATTTGCGGGTTTGTGAGAGATTTTACGAGATTTTTACTGTATGGCCACCTTATCATGTATGTATCTATCTGTGTAATGTCGAGAGTTAATGATGCCAATTTGGCCATTGTCCTGTACTGTACTGGTAATGTGTGTGTGTGTGTGTGTGGGAGATGCACAGTACCGTTACGGTAATGGGTCCACCAAGGGAGGGGAAAGGAAGGGGGGAAAGGCAAGTTTCAAGTGGCATAGCCTACTGACCAAGAGCTAAGTTAACCAACTAGATGAGCTTTAAAATATAATATAGTATAGCTTAGAGATCCGGGGGGGGGAAGAGGTTTATTTCATACTCCCTTAGCGCCGTCCTACTTTTGTTATATCGATTCGAGTGAGCGTCTGACAGGAATGGTAGGTACCAGTAGGGATGGTTGGTTGGTTGATATTCTTGAGTAAGGCAAGCATCAGCACTGTGCTACTCATAATCTGTGGGATGCATAGCAACTTTTATCAAAGCAGGTGATAGAAATATGCGGGGAAGCTAGGGTTATCAACTGAGGTGTCACGATACTGTATTTCATAGGATGCCCCTGTGTATGACTCTAGTCGTCTATAACATTCACCAAGTCTACGATATCAACGGGAACACATGCTTGGCAGGCAACAGTGGGGTGAATGATCACTATTTGAAGGGCTTAGGGGTTTTTCGGGCCTTTTGTCCTGCTCAAGATTTAATGTTATCACACTCGTATAATATGAGACTGTACCAGTTAAAACCTGACTATATTGTACAAGCAAGGGATGTTCGACTGAGAGGGGGTAAGGAGGTGAATTAGGTAACTACCATACCCAATTCGATGTCGTTATATCCAATTTGCTGCCCTGGCACCTGCTAGCGTGACTCCCCTTGGTAGTATAATAAAATATATGATACAAGTACAGAACTTGGGGGCTGTACCTCCATACGGTAGAACGGGTGATGGAGGGGGGCGGGTAGTAAATCCTGGCGGAGGCAGCCACCGGGGCCTTGTCTGTGAAAGTGATTTCCCTGGGCTTAGCAGAAATAGCCTTGCTTGAGTACTGTACAGAGTTCATCCTAGGTCTTTGGTAATAGTGGTCTGGTATACTCACCCAGTGCTAAGCGCGATAGCGATTGAATATACCGGTGCTCGCCGGGCAGTCTGCCTTCCACCTTACTGTAGTTTATCTGCTCGGGCCAGAGACATCCGTCTACAGTACTGGCAGAGCTACCGTTGGAACACCTTAGCCATACCTCTTTAAGCTAGGTATTCCTCTAACTTTCGTGCTAAAATTACGTGAAATTCAGTATACGAACGAAAGGGGTAATGAAGGCCTTAAATGGGGAGATGAACGAGTGGCTTGAGCAGCTAAAGCGTTTCCTGGGTTCTTTGGGCTTAAGAGAAGTAAACGGCGCAGTTCTATTCTAAATATGCCCAACTGATGTGTGAAAATTATCTCTACTCGTATTCAGGAGGCTAGCCTTTTAACATACGCTAAGATGAAAAATGAAGGAGAAAAGAAAAAGACCAGTGATTCTGGACTTCATGCGAATAACAGTTCTCGTATTGAAACCCAACAACTTCGTTTTTTCTCTCCCCTCATGCCCCTCATCCAGCTTTATTTTCTTCTTTTCTTCTTTTTTCTTCTTTTTTCTTCTTGATTTTTCTTTCTTCCGCTTCCCTCTGGTTTTCTTTTTCCCCCTTTTTGATTTCCCTCTCCTTATACTGTTTCCTTCTTTTCTCAACTTTTCAACCATGTGAATTGGATGATTTATTCTCCATCAAGCCTTCCACTTTTCTCTAACAAGAGTTTAACTTCACTCATGTGACACTCTTGTTGGTCGGTAGATGAGATACCTCAGTACCCTTGTTTATATTGCAGTGCTGGCCTTCCAAAACCGATCCACACCCCGAACAGGCCCCATAATAATATGCGAAAATTATTACCTCTACTTGGGTGGCTCGCCGGTTAGAATATCCCGGAAAATCAGAAGGAGGAAAAGAAGTTCTGAACCTTGGGAGAGTAGGAGTTGCTCCCATATTAAAAACTAAAGATTGAGCTTATATCTACCTTTTTGGGTTTTCTTTCTATCTGATCTTGCTTCCCTTTTGCTCTCCCTATCCTTTCGCTCTTCATACCTTTTTGCTCGGACCTCAATTTTTGAGTTTTGAGGTCGTAAGTGCTATGTTTTGCCTTGTTCAGAGACGATATCATCACCCATACTGTAGAGCACATAGAGCAGCACGAAGTTGTCTCGGTTTTCATACTAACCGTGAATACCCAACCCCAGTTAAATTCCGGCTTCCATGCAGCAAACCTTCCTCCTAGATAGCCCCTCATCCTAGCCACTACTTGTAATCTTGGCCCTCCAAGTTCGCGGGAAACCTCGCAGAAGTATTATGGCTTTTGTATATACCATACTTGCTGACAAATACTTGTCTTGCCATCACAACCTCTCACTCGGAGAAATCGCAAATTCAGCCGTCCGACACCTCTAAACTCAAAAAAACTTATGAGTGGCAACAACCACCACCTCCTTCCCTTGCAACTTTCCATCCACTATCTACCGCCGCTAACACTACTAATGCCCATAGCATATACTTATCCATATACTTATTCGTAGCCAATGTCCGGAAATCCTTCATGTTCGCCGCCGGTGAGTCTGGAGATTGATCACGACGCAAAGACGGTTATTGGGATCGCATTCGGGAATACTACAAGTTCTATTGCCTATACTACTCCAGTTTGTGCTTGTTTTTCTGCTTTTAGGGGTTTCGACTGACGACGCTTAGGATGGCAAAGTAGAGGTTATCGCGAATGAAGAAGGAGGATCAATTGTTACGGGTGAATGGATGTTGATGGGATGAGAGGCTGATGGAAGACACTAGATCATCAAATTCCTTCAGTACTATCATGGGTCGGCTCGGAAGAGTACTCCACGGAACACAGGCGAAATCGCATCTGGTTTGGAATGCAAAGAACACGGTAGCGTACTGTACTTTCGGGACTTCCTTGGGAATAATTACTCCAAAATTGATATTACGAATAGCCACAACTCTGCTCACCCAATGGACATCGATGGCGTGCCATCATTCAAATCTCCATCAAGCAGATGAACAAGACTGTTTCCACCTTTAGCACCAATGAGATCACCACAGGACACCTTATCCGGCTTAGAGGCTCCGCGTTGGGATTTTGGGGCCAAGGTTACTGGCTCCGTGATCACTGTTGCCATCAACCTCTTGGATACCGAGAAGGAAGCGCTTGTTGCCGCAGCTAAGGCTTGGGAGCTAGAGACTTTGCAGATTATTCACGAACCGGTGGCAGCTGTCCTTGCGTATGCTGCTGAGCAGAAACCCGAAGAGCAGGGAGTTAACAAGAATACCTTGGTGGCCGATCTCGGAGGTACCAGGTGTGATGCTGCGGTTGTTACATCTATGGGTGGGATGTAGACCGTTCTTGCCACGGCTCAGGATTATGGACTTGGCGGGCTTGAGCTTGATGAGGTACTTGTGGATGACTTCTTGAAAGAGATGATCAAGAAACATAAGTTGATCCGGGAAATGAGAGGTCACTTGCCAAGCTGGGGCTAGAAGCTGAGGGGACGAAGAGGACTTTGTCTCTGGGTTCCTCGGCGACCATTTCTATCGAATCGCTTGCTGATGGATATGATTTGTACTCTACCGTTAACAGACTGCGGTACGAGCTCTCTGCAAACGTGTTCGACCAGATTGTGTCACTCGTGGAGAACGTCGTGAAGAAAGCGGAGCTGGACCCGTTAGACATTGGCGAGGTTTGTCCCCCCATTCAATAGCCGGCCATCTAATTCTAACTATGATCTAGGTAATCCCCTGATGTGGGACCCACCACGCCCCTAAAATCACCTCTCGCATTGCCGCCCTCTTCCCGGATTCGGTGCCCGGAAATGCCCCGGCAACACTCACAATGGCACCCAATCTGTCAGAACTCTTGGCTCGCGGCGCAGCTGTCCAGCTTCGCTAATTGCTAAATTCGACAACGAAGACATCAAGCAATCCACCCACCTGTCAGTAACCGTACCCCCTGCCTCTCACATCCAATCCGCGTCGTAATAGGCGAAGACAACAGCTTCCAGACAATACTCAAAGCCCAGACCGCAGCTCCTGCTCGGAGGATCACTCAATTCAACCTTCAATCTGACGGTGACGTGATCATTAGAATCTGCGAGGATATTAGACAAATTGTGGTCGAGAAGGTTGAGCGACAAGTCAATAGTGAGAAGGGCGAGGTAGCGAAGAAGGTGAATATGATGAAGAGGAGGAGTAAGAAGAGCGCAATCACGTACTAAAGGTGCACAAAGTCATTGCCGAAGCAGATATCGAGGGCACCCAGAAAAGCAGGAAAGTCGAAGTTACTATCAACGTCGGCTAAGGCTTTGATCTGAATGTTACTGCCAGGGTGTCTTGCACGCAAAGTGGGGTCAGGTGAGAGGTCAACCTGAGCCCGGATCCACGCAGTAATCTGCTAGTGTGGTTGTACCCGAACGTAAAATTTGAGAAAAAAGGTTGGTTGCTTACTTGCCATTAAAGAGAGATTTCCTGTTATGTTTTTTTCCCTCTTTTTCCCCTCCTTTCATAAACCCTATGAGAGAGTGTGTGTGCTTTTTAGCGGCCATTTTTTCAACTCAAGTCACAGCTTGTGTTGAGCTTGAAATTGATTGATTGTATGGGTCGGTCATTGATTATCACTCATGATTGATACTGCTCTTGCGCAGATTCCGGCGCTAACTTAAATTGCTTTTCCTGCCCCCGAAAAGAAAAATAGGGTAGCGGCTCGGCGCGCAGTGCGCGACAAATGCGGGTTGAGGCTGCCATTGGGGTATTGGTTTATTCCGCTAGGCAACACGACTTGCAGTTAGTGCACCTCCAAATAACCATTGGCTGTACTGAACCTCCATGCCGGGAGTAGGTAGATAGGCTTACTGTGCTGTTTTTCCTACCCCCATTTCATAAATCACCGCTATCCTCCACCGTGAGTTGTTGAAGGAAAAAGGGTTAGTTTCTGGTCACAGTTTACCACTCGTAAGGTAATAGGTGGCAAGGGTCGAAGGGTTATTTTACATCGTGTAGTTACCCACGCCCTCGTATAGCTCGGGCGGAACTTAATGTAGGTGCAGGAACTTGGGCTAGTTTGGAGTAGCGCTGGTGGGTCAACATCCGGCCCTGTCCTCACTCGCATGGTCCTTGTCCTCGGTTATAATTTTGGTGATCAGACAAATTCAATTCTGTATGTAGTGCTAATCCCACTCATTACTACAGTAGTTGTAACAATTTTGTTTTCCCTTAACTTGTGCTCTCCTATCTAGCTTTAACCGGTGGGGATCTATGGAGGGCATTTTCTGGGCAGGGGATTCTTGGCTGATGGTACGGTGCATCAGAGACCACGTACTGTTTCTAGGCCATATGGTACATACGGGGGTTTCACTTGTAATTTTATTACTTGAATTTAGTTTACAGCTCTGCAGAAACAAATAGTAACTTACTGGAAAAGTGAAAAGTACAAGAAAGCAAAAGAGGGAACATACGCAGAAGTCTTTTACTAGCTTCAAGTTGTGGGTTCTCTGCGACAAGAAACAAGCCCAAATTCCACCCATAAGAGCAGAGAAGGAGAGAGAAGAAATCAGGTTAGCATTTGTACGTGTACAACCAGCTATCCGGACCCCCTCGTATATCGCTCAGTCAAAACCCATTCCGCAACTCCACCCCCGGTGGTACTATCTAATCAATTACCTGCTATGAGTAGCCATAGAGTCTAAATACTGCGTGATGGTACCTCTGAATTTCTGTCTTGCTTCAGCAAGCTTGGAATGAATAGATTCCCTCTGGGCATTGCTTAAATGGTGCCCAGGTTGTGAGTTTGCGACATCCGGGGTTGCGGCCGCCACAACCTTGGCACGATTAGCGCTGATAATTGGCCAGTAAAAAGGCACGGGAAAGCAGGTTGGATGGGTGAATTTGCGACGTCTACGAGTGAGGGGTTGTGACGACAAGACAGGGATTTTTTCAGCAAGTATGATATCATATATATAAAAACCATTATATTACTGCAAGGTTTCCCGCGAACTTTGCTTTCATGCTAGCGGTGAGTACCCAACTGCAGTTCGATTCCGGCTTCCTCACAGCAAACCTTTCTCCTAGATCTCCTCATGTCCGAACCACTTCTCTCTACCTTGGCCCTCCGGGACAACTCCGTACGACTTTATGTGCTCTCCAATATGGTGATGATATTTTCTCTCTCAAGATAATTTCATGTATTAGTTGTTGGGTATATTTAAGATAGAACTGTGCCACTTCTTTTAAACCCAGCTACGACCGTAGATTAACAGTCTTCACAAAAAGACTACTACTAACCAACACTTTGGCTGCTCAGCCTACTGGTTGATAGGCCTGTACCCCCCTCTCTCTATTTAAGACCTTCATTATCCCTTCGTTCGTATACTGAATTTCACGATATTTTAGAACAAAATTTAGAGGAATACCAGGCTTGAAGGGTTATGACTGAGGTGTTCTGATGGGGACTAGGCTAGTATCGTTCGTACCTGTAGACGTCTCTGGCCCGAGCAGATACGGAGATTACGCAATCAATAATTCGGGGACTACGGTAGCACTCTTGAAATCCATATCTAGGTGGCCATTGAGCACTCTCTATCATCAGCAATCCTACGAATATTTCTCGTTCCACGCATCCCACCCAATCACTACCCCCTTTTTACCCGGCGAAAAAGCTTCTTCTTCTGCTTCGGCTCACATAATACATCACCCACAAAAGCAATTCCCTCACTGACATATTGGCATTCGCACTACCGGTATCTCATGTCTCTGCTTAATAACCCAGATGAAATTGCACACGGCTCAATCAACGGAGGTGGTGGGGTCGGTGCTGCGGGTGGAGGAACCACCCCGTTTGAGATGCAAGCTGCGTTAATTCCTGACGAGAGCAAGTTCGAATATGAATCGGCACGAAAGCTTGCGGGGATAGTCGAGAAGACTTTCTATTCCGGGTCCGCAGATCAATATTTCTTATATTTTCACGGAGTTGTCGATCGTGAGTTTGACGAGATCGAGCGAGAATTACGCAGAGTCCAGCTAAGGAATGCGGTACGCTTCACATTCGAGAATGCATTAGATGCAGCAATAATACGCATAACTCCTGGGCCAGAACGCAGGGTCGGCATTAACCTCTGCTTCAAGATTGTTGACAAGATCGCCCCCACTCCCGGGCTTAGCCCCCGGCCGGTTGAACTGCTTGGTGCAACAACATTTCAGGTTCCCGGGGTCCGTTTCAAGGAAGGAGATGAGAGCTTTGGACCAAGGACTCGGGTGGGAAGGAGTGCGTGGCCCTCAGTGATGATTGAAGTTGGGTATGCAGGGAGAGAAGATTTCCTTCGCCTGGACGCCCACTGGTGGCTCATCAACTCTGCCGGTAGAACACGATTCGTGATTCTCGTCTTCGTAACCAAGAACCCACTTGCATTAGGCATTGAATGTTGGAGCATGACTGGGTCCGGCGGCCCCGAATCCAGACAGACCTCCCTCTGTGGCCCGACCTGTGTCGACAATTTTAACATTGACTCTTTTGGCAACGTGAAATCACCGCTGGGGTCGACTGAGCTCCGGATTCCATATACCTATATCTTTGATCAACACCAGGGCGATGCTGAAGATGTCGTGTTCAGCTTTGACGAACTGTCTGAGTTTGCCCTGGTGAGGTATCTGATGATGATGTAGATATAGGTAATTCCTGCTTTTGTCTCTCCAGGCTAAACTCAAAATTTCTTTTCATACCTGGAGTACGGTTTCTATTTACTAATTTGGTTGACTTTTATAGGATGATTTCCGTTCTGGAATTCTGGAGTCCTATTACAATATACTATCCTTGCTGACTCTGTTCTCCCCATATCTACTTTCCTCTCACGGTTCGCTTTATTCTTGATCGTGATCGTTTAAAATTTTAGCGTTGGATCTTTTCTTTTGCTGTCAAATCCTCAGGTTTCTCTTTATGTTGGCTAGGGGTGGAAGAGGACATCATCAGCGAGGGGAGGTTCCGGTGAAGGAGGAATCCTGAGGCATGCCCGCGCTTGATTCGGTTTTTTATTTTTGTTGTAACCGTATCAAAAACACATGGCTCATTGTCTGCTATCTGTAATTGGTCTCATAGTCGTCAGGGTGTTTTCCCAAACACCCATATTTCGAAAAAAAGTTGCTGACGCCCAGCGAGTGCGGGGCCGTGATAATAGTTGCTAAAAAAGGATGATGTAGAAGATCCTAGTGCCCCTGCCCTGCAGCAGAGCCACCACTGGGCAACAGGCACCACACTGACCAGAGGAAAAAGGGAAAAAAAACGGGTTATTTCATACGTTCAACGGGGACACAGGCTTGGCAGGCAACAGTGTGCTCGGAACGCTTGGGGTTTACGGTGTGAGGGGAAACTGCTGGTTTCTTCTTGAGGGTTTTTTTTGGTCTTGAAGACGGAGATTACAGCGATTTGCAAATGTTTTGCCTAACGAGATGAAAAGTTTGTGATTTTTTTGTTGAAGATTAGTCGGATACGCTATCGTGTACTATACAACCTGTAGTTAGAGCATATCTGTTGGGAAAATTAGAGCGAGAGAAGAGCATATTGAGGTCATAGGCGTGGTCCAGAGTGAGAGCAGGGGAGTACTCGAGTAATAGAAGACAAAGGTGGATGATCACGACGATTGGGTTGTCTTAGCATTTCCCGCTTGAAATACCCCCAATTCCCCTTCCAGCTACCAATGGGCAAAAGTGTAAGCTCATCCCTCCCTTCCGCGGCGGCGCTCGAGATATCCCAGCCGGTTAGGAGAATTAATTTACCAGAGAGTATTCTATAGATCACACCTTAGAGGGAAAGCTTCCAGTCACGATTTTCTGTCAAACCCAGAGGTGTAACCCAGAGGCGGTTAGTGGTCTAGTAACCGTCCTAGCAAAGCAAACACTCGCTAACCCCTCAGGGGGGCCCCCAGCAACGAAACACAAAGCACAATCAGAAGATATCATAATTATGAAGCACAAGAAATACGTCAACACCAAAGTAGCTGGAATGCTGAGCTTGCATTTCTAGGGAATCGCTACTCAGCGTGAATCTAGCTAGGGTGCCCAAACTGTAAGCCGGAATGATTCCAAATTCAAGAGACATGCGCCAACTGCTAAAGCACAACAAGCCAAGTGAAATGTACACATGCACGTTTTCCGCCCCACCAATAAAATTAAACCCCATTCAATCCCTATTTGAATGCCAGTATCTCTTGTCGTGTCTTTCTAACCTTGGAAAGGTGAATGATCCCAAGGCGCGTTGTGGCAGAATAAAGTTCACCAGGTGTATTTGCTGCATACGGTACTGATAAGTAGTGGTTGACTCATGTGGAAGTGATTGAGTGATTGAGACAGCATGGCTACAGACTAATGGAATGTAACCCATCTCTCTCAATTTTTCTACATGCTCAGGTTGGACAATTCAGAAGCGCTATGTAGCCCTGCCCGCTCGAATTTTCAAACTAGAGCCTAAGTTAAGGGAAGATACCCAACCCAATTTCAGTTGTCTAGACAAGCAACGAGGACTTCATATCTCTATTTCTCCCCCCACAGCCATATCTTCCCTAAGAGGCCCAACAAAATTATCCTCCCCAAGAGAGGGCATTCAAGGCCCAGATATAGTGGACACAACTCTTAGGAATATTTCTTTCAGCTGACATTACTAACACTCCCACCCTGGCTCGCTTACCCTACATAGTCTGCAACTTCCACCGCTCAATAGTTTCCAAACAAATAAAATAAAGCAAGCCACCCAAACCCCGGCCCACAAGAAGACACCCGACGAAGCCTAATCCCTAATCCCTCCATTCGAGGGTTAGGAGGAGAGGGGCTACACCAGCCAGGAGCTACAATAGGCCTGCTTGGCTTGCCACCATTTGAGATAGCCATGATTTGAGATATCCGTAATAGCCCTTTACCAAACGAGTCAACAATCTTCAAATTTCCGAAACACAATTAGGGGCCACCTCTGTGAGGAAAAAATCATACCCCTAAACCTTCAAATCGCACCCTTGAAAATTTCCCATCCTATGATAAGCCAAACACCATAAATATCCCATATTATTATAGCAATTTATGCCCATGATTCAAAATGGTCAACAGCTTAAATCATAGTTTACCAGACAGGCCTTACTTTGCCACTGTGAGCATTAGTATCAGGAGGCACTCCATAGTGCCCCAGGTACTGGAAGCACGTCCCAGTATTATACAAAATCCTAACCCAGTGAGGGCTAGCCCAAGAGAAATCACAAAGGATAACCCTTAGGTCCCTCGATATGGTGCCTGCCCTGTACTATACGATAGATGTAAACCCAATCCCACCAGGTAATTACCAGCGTGACCGCCATGGCCCTAGGACATCCCAATCAATTCTGAAACGTAACAGGATTATAATATCTCCGTCCATTGTATCATACATGCCTATTATTGCTTTCTACCCCCCCTAATAGCCTATTTCCGTTAAATTCCTAAACCTATTTTTCCCGCCCGATACCAGTTCCGCCACCCGGAGGAAGGGGGGCGGTTAGACCTACGGTCACGTACAGTGCAATAGGTGTTCGAGCGTGCATGGGCGAGTGATTGTGCGTGAAGGAGTGTGCGTGAAGGAGTGTCCAGCGGGTTTTAAGTTTGGTCCACTAAGATGCCTGTGATGTGGCGCCGTTGCCTAGAGCCGAGGTGGTATTGTGGGTGAGTTCTTACGTTCTTGGTGTGGTAGGTGGTAGCCTAGACTACCATGTATACCAGCACTGAGCTGCACAGCCACGCCGGGGCTAGAAACGGCCGACCGATAGACCTCGATAGAGCACAACGCTCTCATGCCTTGACTGTGCTTCAAGTCGTGACGACATCTCATCTCGAAATCTCATCTCGACGCAAGGGGCAAGGTACCGTACTGTACCTTAAGGCAACCGAGGCGCAATCTACCAAAAAGCAAAAAGTTAAAACCCAACAGCAGCAACAAGATCTCAATCCCGGATGATCGCTGGCTAAATCTCGACAGATTAAACTCTCGTCTAATTAGCGACGCATGAACTTCATGCGCAAGTAAGGGGACAAACCTCCGCTACCTCTTTCATTTTTTTTAGGTCCTTCCGGGAGCAAAAAACACCCACTTCAGGCCGTAAGCACCTCCGGGCTAGGCCTATAGTAAGGCACTTCACGGGATGTCATCGAGGGAAGTTTTTTCTTTTTCTTTCCCTCCGGCGGCAGGATTTGAGGCATGATAGGAAACAGATGGAGGATAGAAGATTTTTTTTTTATTAAGGTGGAGGTCTAAGCAGAAACAAATGAAGGAATAGAGTGTGAGAATTAGTATGAGTATGATACCAGTATCGATTCAATGCAATGTAGGTCACATCCTGGGAGTGTAGGCATGGCAATTTGTACCACTGCGTCCCGACGGAGGAGCGCCGTGAGTTCTCAGTCCATTAGTTGATTCCACCGGGTACCAGTAGGCAACTGTTGAAGTCGATCACGATCACCAGCTGACCCAAATATTCCATATCCACATGATGTCAGCGAGGCATTTCAGGAAGTTTCAGGTCATTTGGCTTACCAAAAAACATCAATGTGTTTGATATCTGATATGACTCCTTCACAATATATCACTCGTATCCCACTCTCCTGCTCTGAATGTAAATTCCTTATACCTCGTGATGCCATCGGAGACCGGACGAAGCGCTGGACTGCAACCACAGAAAACCTCCGGTCAATAATAATAATAATAATAATAATAATAATAATAAAACCCCTTCGCTCCAAACACTCCTTACCTCCCCCAACTCGTTATCCGGGGGAACCACCCTTCCCCAAGTCACATAGAAAAGCAAGTCAAGCGTGCCTCCCCCTCCGAAAGCGCCCAGAGTTTATCATTCAAGCGCCAACCCGAGGGGAGCCAAAAAAAAACCATGTTGGTTCTTTTGTCTGAGCCCGAATCGGATACTGGGAGTGGTTGTTTCACTGAACTTTCGGGGCCGAGAATATAGCTTTTCCGGGTTCCTCGGGAGAGGCACGATTAAAGTAAACCAAGAAAAAGAAAGTAGCGAGCGGCGTGGGGTCGGATCTGAATGATGCTTAAAAAAGGCGCCCTTCAAGATTACCGGAGACCGAAGATTTGGGATTGCGGGGGGGTTCGTCGGAACGTCATCCAGCACGGTAGGTCGGCCCAACGAGCGGGATCCACCGATAAGAGGGAAAGGAGAACCCTGTTTCCCGTGCTGGAGGATCTTGGATTAGCCTCGGGTCTCATATTACCGGTTTGTGATTCCACTATGCCGGATGGTGATGTAATTTTCGACGCGTCTAAAGTTCATTGTAAATTTCCTAGGTGTTGAGAAGAAGATATAGGGAGAAAAGAGTTAGCAAAGGAAGCACACTGTGATACCACTTCGAATTCCAGAACAGAAAAAAAATAACCAGCAAGAGAGGAATATAATTGGTAGGTAATTAAACAATGCCTCTCTCCGTCTTGATTCACACCCCCACCTCACAGGGGCCAGATCCTTCATCTCCACTGCCAACTTTGAGCATTCGCTTGAAAACATCGTCACTAAGATCCCTCGCTGGGATTTGAGCAAATTCGCTCACGTCAAGCGTGACATTGGCTCTTCTATGAAAATCGAAACACCCACTAAACCAGCATTCACCCGGTTCTCCTTAAAAAGTTCCTTAATCTCCTTCATACAGTGTGGTCGGCGATCCTGTGTTCTTCAGCTATCTTTGTAAAGGTTGAGAGAGTAGTTAGGGGAGAAATAGAGGGGGGGAGGGTGGGAAGAGAAGAGTTGGATGTGCGGGTGCATGGCTGTTTGCCGTGTGATTTTAGAAAAGAGTAATAATTACCTATTGTAGCAACTGAAATCTCTGCAATGCGAACTGACCAGTGTTCCCAAGCGTCCCGTCCGCCATGTAGGCACCTACAGGACTCCAGTCCCGTCCGTCCCGGACGTCTGTCTCAAGCTGTAGGGCAAGGGCGTCCGTCCTTTGGGAAAGACTACCGTCTAAGAGGGTGACTGTAGGTCCCTACAGTCCTCTACGGATCGGTAACTCCCGAACCGTACATGCAGTCCTCACCCGTCATCCGCAGTCCTCACCCGTCATCTGCAGTCCTCACCCGTCATCTGCAGTCCTCACCCGTCATCCGCAGTCCTCACCCGTCATCTGCAGTCCTCACCCGTCATCTGCAGTCCTCACCCGTCATCCGCAGTCCTCACCCGTCATCCGCAGTCCTCACCCGTCTTATGCAGTCCTCGCCTATTGCCTGTAGGGCCCGCCCGTCATCCGGAGCTACCCGGAAAATTGCGCCACCTGAGACACCTGTAGGGCCCGGCCGTCCGTCCCGGGCATGGGTTAGGACGGGCTACGATTTGGCGTCCGTCCCGTCCAAAGGTCGCACATTTGGCGTCCGTCCCGTCCTAGGCAAAAGACGAACGGATTGGACGCTTGGGAACACTGGAACTGACTGAGTTCATTAAGGCTAAACTCTATGCTCGGAGGATTCTCAGGAACTTCATCAAAGAGACAATGGTATGGGATCTGGAGTTTGGTTGATCCCATTTCAGAGACTACATTTCCAGTCGTGTTAATCTTGAAATGCTGCACGCGCGTGATGACCGGGGGGAGGGGGGTTCTGAGATCGTGGCGAGGGGGAGTCTTCATCCAACATTCGATCTCCAGCCGGAGAGGATTTCTCTTCACTTTTGCTAAAATGACGAATCTGGTTTGCTCACCTGAATGGGTGAGCCACCACCTTGCAGCCCTTTGGAGGGCTTACAGGCTCTGAGAGTATCCGACCTCTACCATAATGGATGGCCATGCATTTCGCCCAAGACGCGTACTCGGAGCAAGACCTTCATCCCCTTGCTTACCGGGAACCCCAAGTGCACGGAATTCGGTCGAGCCATAGGGCTCGAGGGAGTCCTTCGTATGCCCTGGCAACATTGCAACATTTTCACGGATATCAAAAGCTAAACACCTGCTAATTCGTTCGTGTTCTGGCCCCAGCATATTTTGTGAAAAGAGAAATGTGGCCCTGGAATATCGCCCACCAGACAAGAGGACAGTGTTCGCAGCCGTCCGGGCCCCCGTAGAGCCCGGCGGGGGGACTGCCAAGAGCCCGGGACGGGACGGGACGGCAAAACCTAGTCCGTCCTCGTCCTTCAATTTCCAGGACGGCCGTCATTAGGAAGGACGACAAGCCCCACGATCTGAGACATATTCCGGTAGGGGACGGTAGGGGACGGCAGGGGACGGCAGGGGACTGCGGAAAACAGCGGAAAACAATGGAAAACAGCGGAAGACGGCGGGGGACGGTGGGTGGCGGTGGGGGACGGTCCTTCAGTCGGATGAGTGGGGCAAGTTCCAGAAAAGACCGGACGGGACAACAGAATGCCGCCGGTCCCCGTCTCTGATTTTTACTTGTCGGGCAACTTTAGAAAATGACCGGACGGGACGACAAACTGCCGTCCGTCCTCGTCCTGGCTCATGACGGACGGACTGCCCCGTTGCGAACACTGCAAGAGGATTGAGCAAACGTTTGACTTTGTTTGTGGAAGGTCGTTTGGACCAATAGCGAGAACCAGCGTGTAGAGAGGGAGAAGAGAGAGATTAGGGGAGTTATTGGGTATAGGGGGATCAGGGGTTGAATTCAGGTTAAAGAATATTCGTAGGGAGGAGATAACTGCGGGATCGGAGTTGATTTTCAGAAAACTGCAATAGCCGCCAATGAGAGCTTGTGTGGATGCCGCTGGTCGGTGTCTTTTTTTTATGGCTTGGGCTTGAGAGGGTACAGTAGGACTGTTTTCCGGGCATGAGGAAGCTACCCCAGAGAGTGATGAACTGTGTAGCAACTCCAAGACCTAACCCAGCTCCAACCCCGTGTTCTATTGCATGGTGGAGCGATAGCATCTTGCCCAAGTTTTGATATCGGGTCCTCCTAGATATGTGCCCCTGCCATTTGACTATACTTTTATTTCTTTAGTTTTCATGATAGTGGGGTTGGTAAGGGAAGGCTGTTGCCGTAGCTGGGGTTTTTCCTGTTCGTTGATGTACGGCTAATTTTGTCCGGACAAATACTCTAGTTTTCTTCGGTGGGGGAGATTCGCGGGTCCCATTTAGAGTTGCCTGAGTTCAGCCATCTTACGGATCGTGCCTGGATTGGGATGCGAAGGAGTCAGCACTGGTCTGTATTTGCTGTAATGAAGATTATATCTAAACTGTCAACTTTTCAATGATCTCAAAAATTATGTCAAACTCAACTATCATAACTTCACAGCAGGTGGACTCTAAGCTGAAGGGGGAGAGATTTCAACAAATGCTACAATTGCCTTTAGGGGTGATGGCAAATCAGGAATGCACTCACCCTTCAGAATCTGGTCGATAACTTTCTTCCTGGCGAGAGGATTGTCACACCCTACTCTGACTTCCACTTCTGGCCTGATGGGACGGGCCTCACTTTGCACTTTGTCATTTATATGGGACTTGCCTTTTCCGCTTTCCCGAGTTCTTTGCGCTCTACCCTACCGTCGAGTGAATCCGCCAAGTTCGCGCTTTGCATTACTCCAACGGTGTCAGGGCACTGCCGCTGTGGCTTGCCTATTCTGCGTTTGACTTTGTCGCAGTACTTATTACTGCTGCAGTTTGCACATGTATGTTGCAGGGACGAACGATATTTGGTTCCGTATCAGACATTTATTCCTCGTAACCATTTTGTATGGGCTCGCGTCTGGCTTGCTGGCTTATAACGTCTCCTCATGGCGGGGAGTCAGTTGGGCACTTTCGCGATCGCTGCTGGTAGTCAAGATTGGTGATTACACCGACCCTGTCCAACCTGAACAAAAACCGACTCTTGCAGTACTCAGCCAACCTACGCAATTACCCTGATGCTACAAGCAGTAGCCCTGGTATGCCGTTTGAGAAGCAAGCCCTCTCAATCCCCCACGGGTTCGAATAAGAATCTCCAGAGGGACTAGTCAAGACCATAACCTATTGAATAAACTGCACTGTGAAAAAATTTATATGTCTGCGTCATTACTGATTGTGACTTCAAGGCCATTGAGACACAATGAAAAGCTGTTGAGTTGAAGTCTGCTTGTGTTCATTTCACGTTTGAAATTTCCCTAAATTCCGTTATCTTACCAATTGTGGTAAATCCTACATCTTTTTATTGCGATGCTTATCTTAAGATATGACTGCACTCTGTTTTGTGCCTGTACGGAGGTATAGCCCATAAGTTTTGTATATTTTGCTAGCAGGGGTTTCAATCTTATTTATTATCATATAAAAGGACACTGCCAATCCAGGCTTCGGCCCTACGGCATTGCACAGCAAGCCAAAAACAAAAACAAAACTAAAACAAAACAAAAAACAAAAAACAAAACAAATAAAATAACAATCTTCGTCCCCACATCAACCTCCACCCAAATCATCATCCAAATTATCTAGCCAGTTCCTAAACCTATCCAAACCAGCCTCAAAACACTTATCGCCACTCCTCATCCTCAGGTGCCCGCGAATATTCCGCCGCCTAGCCACCACAAGACCACAAACACAAGTACTGCGGTCGATTGTCAAGGTGCTTAGCCACCCTATTACTGCCGGTCTTCATGCCGCAATGCCCACAGCAGCCATCGTGACTAACTGTATACTCGTACCTCCCCTGCATATTGACAGTCGGCCTATGATAATTGTGACCGCTGGTAGCCTCCTTCCTGCAGCGGCGGCATTCCCTGCCTACCCGCCTCACGGAACCCCCACCATTAGCGGCTTTGACTGTAATCGTATGCATGAACGGATTGCCTGCGACGATCCTAACATCATCCAGCTCTTGGTGGTGTCTCGGGATCCCCAATCCCAGGAAATCGTGATGATCCCACCAAGCCCGCCACTCCGGGATGTACCGGTCGTCGAACAACTTGTCTAAGCCGGGGCACTTGCCACCAAAACGCGGGCACAAAACCCGGAGGAATCATTTGTCCCGACTGGGACACTGATCATGCCCTTGTACATCGGTGCCCAACCGTATCTGCATCAAAACGTAAGCGTCAATCCGCTGTAGTCCTCGCAAGTATTTCGCGGCCTTCGGCCTCCGTCGGTAGTACTCTAGTACTCGTGGCCCTGCTCTAAGTGCCACCCTTCCCAAGTCAGCTTCCTCCTCCCCCTTGCATCGGATGCCTGTCCTACCCCGAAGTTGACCCCATCGAAACACCAAGGCTCCAGCACACCGGCCACAGACTTCTTTGCCACCTTTTCCGTGACCTCGTTGCCATGTATCCCAACATGTCTTAGGATCTAGTACAGGCTAACCGACCGGAACTTGTTGAACATGAGACAAAAGGCCTCCCACACTGCGGCCATCTCTCCCTCCCGGTCAGCCTTCCCAAGCATCACCAGTGAGGTCCGACTGTCCGTAAGGATCCTCACATGATGCCTCCACCTGCCGGCCCACCTCCTTATCACATCCAGAATGGCAAACAGCTCGCATTCGAGCACATCCCAGTGGGACGGGGTTCTGCAACCCCACCTCTTGACCGCCATACCCCATTCGAACACGACATAAGCCATACCGGTGCCCCCATCCGCCTTGGAGGTGTCAGTGTAGATGAGCAGGTCATCCTGCACTACCCAGTCCTCGTAACCAACGTTGTGCATGATGACCGCCTCCACCTTGCCGCCTCGTATGTTGATGTCCAGTACTATGACCATCTCTTGGTCAGAAGTCAACCGAGCAGGGACGATATCCCCGTCGTACCATTCATTTCATATACAGCCATGCAACGGAAATGTAGAGCAAGAGCCGTAATTGATGAACCTCGCGTAACACCTCTCCCTCAGGTACTGTCCTTGAATATGCACAGGCACTGTACCCGCCTCAGCCAGCATAATATTGTTGGCCAGCATGATGGGTGTCCTAAACAGCGATCGAATGGTATCGTTGATGGGGTGTTGAATCTCCTTCATATTGTAACGACCCTACAATAGGTAGCTACAATAACTACCACCTTAGCCCAAATGGTATACCAAGAGGTAACCTAAGGTCGTATGGTCTAGTATCCTTTGTATACAAGAATGCTGGTTCGCCTAGAGCAAGGCCTAGGAAACAGTAGAGTAGCCTTGGGGACTCTGTTAGGCAGGGTAACCTTTTGGGAGAACATTCGCATAAGGGCAAGAGGAGTAGGGGAATGTTACACAGATTTCTGAGACGACTTTGGTGGTCGACTGGAGGACTTCCAGAGCGGTTAAAGGCATAAGAGGACAAAGTTACCCTACCTTGATAATTTGGCCATTATGCCCATGGAACTCAGTTACCCTACTGAAGTATCGAAGTTACCCTACCTTCACCAGCAAAGTCATCCTAGAACTTAGAGGTCGATTGCCGCACATTCATTGGGCCCTTAGATGTTCATGGGCGCACAGGCATCTGTGCGGGAAGGCCCCACGCCTGGGTAAAGGTGGCCTGAACATGCTATTGAACTTGGGCGGGTTTTGCTAACACCCCCCTCTGGCCCCAGGGTTGGGATGGCGTGTCATAGGCAGATGGCGGCATAGTACCTCTTTTGCTAGTAGAAAATGATAGCTCTATTAGCTCTACGATATGTTGAGGTACGGCTACCCACTTAGGTCATGTCTATGGGTTAGGTCTATCATTGGTTGTGCAGGAGTGGGCTTAGCATGGGATTTCCTTTAAGTAGTCTTCTCTCTGTACGACTAGTGATTGATAAACATCTCACCTCACACACGTATCACACACACATACCAACAGGGTATGAGCCTCTGCGTGTCCCACGCTCTACGAAAACAGAAATTGTGAAGTTCGAAGGTCGGTTTGCTACACCGCGGTACCTCTCGAATAATTTCTTCCTGTTCGTCTGGATTGATTGATCAATTGGTTGATTTCGTTCATCTATTGCGCTTTAATTTCTATCGATTTTCTATCGGTCTTTTACTCTCTTTCATCTTACGGATCTATCTATTCATCCATCCATCCATCCATCCATCAAATCGTCTGTCTGTCTGTCTGTCTATCTATCTCGACAATGACGGACTCATACGAAATCAATGTCACCTCGCGGATGACGTTTCCTTTGCTCGGTGATAAGAACTTTGCCCAATGGCGGCAGAGAATGGCCGATCAGCTTAAGGAATTGGATATGTGGTGGATCGTCTCTGGGAGGGAACCCCAGCCCGACGCTACTAGTACAGAACCAACCGTGGTTAGTGCTCTCAATAAGTATCGACGCAAATGTTACCGGATTACAGCTAAAATTCGCAACTCGATGGAGCCACACATTTGCGCTCAGTATAACGCCGACGGCTATGACGAGGACCCTGCTCTGCTTTGGGACCAGCTCAATGCAAGACACAAGAAGGCTTTGGGTCTAGAGCTTTACTTCTTTCGAAGATCATTGTTCGATTGCGCCTACGACACTCACGGAACTGCAGCAAAGTACGTTTATGAGTTGGAGCGCATCATCGAAGCCCTACGAGAAGCCGACGAGGAGATCAAGGCTCGCGAAAAGACATTCTACCTGCTGAACGGACTGCCTCAGTCCTGGCGAGAATGGTGAGACCTACAAGCGACGATAATTCAACCCGATAAACCGGACGACCTCATCGCAGCTATTAAGGCCAGAGAATCTACTCTCAATCGAGATAGGCTGGCTGACGGCAATGGCGAGACCGTACTTGCAGTTCAAGGCAGGAACAACGGTTACCAAGGGGGTAGGAGGAAGTTCGACGGACGAAGCTCGAAGGGTGATTCTGGCGGCGATGCGCAAGGTGCTGGGATGTCGGTTACCTGCTATTATTGCCAAAAGAAAGGCCACCGGAAGAGCGAATGTCGAAAATTCAAATACGATCAGAGAAGGGGTGTTGTGGCGGACAAAACTTCGACGGCTGCTCAGGCAGCACCGGGTGATGCGCCAAACACATCTCTGTTTACAGCTTTCAGTACTCCTCGCTTTCCATCAGACGAAGGCCATTGGCTACTGGACAGCGGATGCAGTAACCACGTTACTGGCTCACGAAAATGCTTCACTACGTATACGCCGATTCCACAAGGAAACCACACCATCAGAGTCGCCAACAACTCCGAGATCGACGCTCTTGGACGAGGCGATGTTACCCTTAACGTGTGGGACGCTGGCGAGAGATGCGGGAAGACGCTCATCCTTCACGACGTTCTCCATGTTCCGGACTGCGGTCGGAATAGTTTGCTCTCCATCTCGCAGCTACGAAAGTCGAACCTGTTTGTCGACTTCCACCGCAATGGAGGCGCATCACTGAGAAGAGAAGGGAAGAAGAGCTCTTGGATCGAAGCAATGGAGATTGATGGTCTCTACATTTTGAGAACCATGCTGGAAAGCGATGATTCTTATGAGGGGAAGTCGGAACAAGGGGCGATGGCCGTAACTACGGATAGGGAAGCCGTTCGAGAATCAGCATTGTGGCATTTTCGCCTTGCGCACCTGGGTGTGGATGCGGTTCGAAAGTTATCCAGGGCCGAAAACGCGATACCCACCCTTCCTGAGGTGCCTCGATGCGTGTGTACGGGATGTGTCTACGGGAAAATGACTCGCAAACCTTTCCCTTCAGTCCCGGAATCCTCGCGCGCTAGCCGGATTCTAGAAATAATACACAGCGACATCGCAGGACCTATCGATCCGGTCTCATTAGGCGGATCACGATATTTGTTACTCTTTACGGACGACTTTACGAGATACAAAGTTGGTTATGCGTTAAAGAAGAAATCGGACGCTCTCAAATGCTTTAAGGAATACAAAGCATTGGTTGAGAAGCTGCACGGAAAACCTATTCAGAAACTTCGAACGGACGGGGGTGGCGAATACACCTCGAACGAGTTCTGTCACTTCTTGCATGAAGAAGGAATCGAAGCACAGAGAACGACGCCCTATACGCCTCAGTCAAATGGCGTCAGCGAACGGGCGAATCGAACGATAATAGGTACTACTCGAGCACTCATTCACGCCGTCAGTGCACCCAAAGAGTTCTGGGCGGAGGGCGCGATGACTGCTATCTACGTCAGAAATCGGCTGCCTACGAAATCACTAAAGTCAGGTTTGACTCCCTACGAGGGGTGGTTTGGGAAACCGGCTAGCTATGAAAACCTGCGGGTTTGGGGATGCGTCGCATACGCACAAGTCCCACAGGAGAAGCGGAAGAAACTCGACAAAACCGCACGCAAATGTATCTTCATTGGGTACACAATGACAGCAACTCAATACCGCCTATACGACCCTGAGAAGAAGGTTGTCTTCACCGCACGCGACGTCGTCTTCGAGGAATCGAAATCTTACTATCCTACCGACATAGAGAACGGGGGAGTCCCGCAACGCTACTACGCTCCGGAGGTCCAGCCCTGGGAGGAGAAGGTTGCTTGGGGAGATGAGTTTGATGAGGAAGAGGCTGATGCGGAATTGCCTAGAGTTTCGAGGGTTAAGGAGAAGGAGAAGAAAAGGGCTGTTAGAGTTGAGGAACCGGAGGAGGAACAACTGGTGGATTTGGCCGGATTCGATGAAGGCGAGAACGTCTATATGGAATCGCAGCCTAGATTCGAAGTCATGGGACCACCGGCAATGCCAGGACACTTCGGAAAACCGCCACAAAGAGAGAAAGAACAGTGGATGGTCAAGGGGTTACGCTCAGATGGGAAAAGCAGTTTCTGGAACGGTACACCAGGAGCATTGCCCGAAGCTACCAGTCAGCTACGCAGCAAACCCCACCGATCAGCAAGTGTTTCTTTTGCCAACTACGCAATGCTCACTACGGTATACATGGTTGAAGACGGACCACGCAACTACCGGAAGGCTATGGAATCTGAAGAGGCAGAGGAATGGCAGAAGGCTGTCGATTCAGAGTGTGCGTCACTCACAAAGAACAAAGTTTTACAGTTCGTCGACGCTGTTCCAACTGGAAAGAAAGCGATACCTACGAGGTTGATCCTGCAGCGCAAGTTGGGTCCAACCGGCGAAACGGTACGTTACAAAGCTCGATTGGTCGCTCAAGGTTTCCGACAAATCGAAGGAGAGGATTTCACCCATACGTTCGCGCCTGTCGCGAGTCTATCGAGTGTGCGGGTAGTGCTTTCCATTGCTGCCGCGCGCGGGTTCGAAATTTATCAAATGGATGTCGTCACAGCTTTCTTGGGAAGTAAGCTTGAGGAGGAAGTTTATGTCTCGCTGCCGGAAGGTATTCTGGGTAGCACGCGAGTGGCTTCACTCAATAGAAGTCTTTATGGATTAAAACAATCGCCAAGATGTTGGTACACTACGATCGATGCCTTTCTTATAGGCGAAATGGGATTCCGCCGTGGACGATTCGATTGCTGCATCTACACCGACGAACGCGGAAGCGTCTTGGCTTTATACGTCGATGATATTCTTATTACCGGTACATCGAAGAACATCCATCACATTCGCCAGCAGCTGAAGGCCAAGTTCGAAATGGTGGATCTTGGGCCAGTCAGTCACTTTCTGGGAATGGTAATAACGAGGCAGGAGCAGAGGAGGCAGATCTACGTCTCACAACAAGGCTATATTGATCGAGTATTGGAAACGTTTGCCATGACAGAGTGCAAACCAGTCGCAACACCGATCGATAAGGATAAACCGGGGCCGCGCATGGGGGAGGATCCATCTTGTGATCGGGATCTTTACCTAAAACTAATCGGGAGTCTATGCTGGATCGCTATAGGCACTCGCCCGGATATTTCGTTTGCGGTCTCGTACCTGGGAAGATTTAACGCCGACCCATCACTAATTCACTGGACGTGTGCAAAGAGGGTTCTACGCTATCTAAAGGGGACCAAACATCTCAAGCTCAGTCTGGGAGGAGAATTGCAGGAGTCGGGGGAGTTGAAGGAAGGTTTCAAGTTGTCCGGATATGTCGATTCAGACTTCGCTGGAGAAGCGAGCTCATTGAAGTCCACTACCGGCTACGTCCTTTTACTCGGATCTGGAATAGTTCAATGGCATTCAAAACGCCAATCGATTACCGCGTCAAGTACGGCCGATGCTGAGTTCATAGCGAGTGCGTCTGCTATTCAGGAACTTGTCTGGTTTCGTCAACTGGTGCAAGAAATCACGCGCTCATCACTACGAGTCAGTAGGCTATTCAATAACAATCAAGTGTTCTTGTCTACGTTCAAAGATACTACCTACAAGCCGCATAGCAAGCATATCGGTGTTTGAGTCCATCAGATTAGGGAGTTTATAGAGGACGGAAAGGATGTGGTAATGGATTACTGCCGGACGGATAAGATGATTGCAGATGGTTTAACCAAACCTTTAGTAGTTAGCAAGCATTTAGAGTTTGTTCGTATGTGTGGACTACTCTAATAATTTCCTTTGTTTCTACTATTTTGTACTACTCCATTGGACTATAGATATCATTGTTTGTTTTCGTTTGTTGCTATATACAAAAGTACGTGTGGTACCCGTAGGGGGAGTGTTATCTCGATTAGCTCTACGATATGTTGAGGTACGGCTACCCACTTAGGTCATGTCTATGGGTTAGGTCTATCATTGGTTGTGCGGCAGTGGTCTTGGCATGAGATTTCCTTTAAGTAGTCTTCTCTCTGTACGACTAGTCATTAACAAACATCTCGCCTCACACACGTATCACACACACATCCCAACAAAAAAGAGGTCATGGGAGTGGCTGCCGTAACACAGTATACGTTGTGGCCGTCCGTCCGACTGAATGTCGTTCGCAGGATATATAAGGGGAGTATGGGTAATTGCTAAAATAGGGGTCACCCATATATGGTCTCTCCAGTATCTAGGAGTCTATCTTAGCCTACGGGGAGTAGGGTAGTCTTCCTAGTGGTACTTAGGTGGTCCAAGGACGCCAGGGCGCTTTCGGGAGAAATCCCTCAGTAACGAGCCGGAACCTTCTTCCCTTGATTTGTAGCATTACTATGGGTTGTCAATGGACTCTAGAGGTATGAGTCTTATCACGGTTGAGTATGTCCCAAGAGGCTGGCTATGGGTAGCGCCCATTTAGCCAACGATCCACTACATCTTACCGGGAGAGCTCAGATGTCAATTTATCACATTTGATAGTCACGTAGATTAAGTCATGGACTGCATAGCTTGTATAGACGAAACTACCACTGGGCCAGTGAGTCCACCATCTAGGTATTGACTCCGGTTGTTGTCATAACAGTTAGCCACTGGGATGACTTCGATATGAAGAGTTTTTCCGCCTGCGGTTCTATTGGAGATGCATTGCCGAAACTCATATCCTATTGACGGAGTTAAGTATACCCGAGTTGGTCTGATACTTCCAGCAGGATAATTCCTGATAGAGGGTAAACCTCGGACAAGTCCTGAGCAGGACAGGGTACTCGCACAAGGTCGGAGTAGTGGTGAATGTCAAAGGCTTAAATCTGATATCTACTTAAGTTTATGCGTTTAGCATTCTACTTCGACAACCAACATTTGCTCGAGAGAACTAAATTGAGTGAAGCTTCGAGCTTAACGATATTAAGTTTTACCGTTTGATTCTCATGAATTATGTACCTCATCTTTATCTTCTACATTGAGTGTTTGGTGCGGGTGCAACCCTAGAGTTCACCTCTGTATAGGGTGCCGCCGTTACAGCTGGGCACGGCTTGTAACCCATAAAGTGCCTGCTGGACTCACACAGCATGCAGAGGCGAACGGTATATTTGCAACTTTCACCTATACTGCCCAGGCAGTTCATCACTAGGCATACATGTTGCGCCGAATGGTAGTTACCTCGATATAACCTGCACCAGGGGGGTGATGCACACATCATTGATATGTGCCCCAGCTGCAGGCAGTTGTTGCATACTGTAACAAACCAGCCTTCCGTGAAGGTGTTCGTAACGGGAAACGACTATCGTGACTATCATAGACTATTGACATAGCCTACGTAGTTTGCTTCGTCTATCATTATAGACGAACATCTTGCGTTCGTTGTAGGTGTAGTGATCATAGGAAATCCTATCGTGTAGCAATAGAGTTCTCGCTTACAAGCGAGGTAGTATAGAGATAAGGGCATTAGGTATCTCGAATATATTGTACCTATGGAAGGTCACTGTGAATGGGCTTAGCCCGTGTGTTAGGCATACCGGAAGGCTGAGCCTTCCATTAGTGAATAAAGACCTATAGTTACCCTACCTTAGGATTCTGAGTTCAAAAGGACAAGCCAACACCCCCCTCCCGCACCAGCGTTGGGACGGCGC
>Ga0307509_10000982_pt1 | contig 48929 bp, 59 predicted proteins | sample 10_EM_MG_FD_202245 | JGI IMG/M metagenome (GOLD analysis project Ga0307509, IMG submission 202245) | Populus trichocarpa ectomycorrhiza microbial communities from riparian zone in the Pacific Northwest, United States - 10_EM | ecosystem: Host-associated > Plants > Roots > Unclassified | place... | reverse complement strand
TGGCTGGTACCCACAACTACCTGGCTGGTATCCACAACTACTTCTTCACTATTCGGACTGAGACCACGGTCCATCACGGCGTGCCTCTGGGAGGATGGTATTGCACTATTTCCTTCTTCTTTTTGAGCGTTCTGCCAAACCGCGGGAAGGGTCCTCGTGGCTCAAGCCCCCCCAGGTTTCTCTTTAGGCGGGCCTGGCAACCCTCGTGCTGATTGTGCGGGAACCTTTCTTCGGTGGTCTTCGCTTTGTTTGATTTTTTGCGTTTCCTTCTGTCTGGATGAATGTGCCATGGGTTTTCCTGACTCTTCCTGCTTGTTCTTTGATTTGATTCCTTTCGTCTATCTTCCTAGCTAGTCAGGGGTTTCTTGTTGGGGGCGAGATGTGCGGTTGGTTCCATACCAGAGGGACTTGGGGGGTTGGCTTTTTCCCAGGGGTATTGGAGGTTTTTTTATGCCATAGCGCGAGCTGCATGCAAGATTTTGTACCTTAAACAATAATCATATGATTCAAAAAAAAAAGAAAAAAAAAAAAAGTACAAGAACCTCATCCAGCCTCCGTTCTCTCTACACACCCAGCGATTGAAATCTCAACGCCACGAGATTATCACTACTTTTCTTTTCTCCACCCCCCGCCATGAGCTTGCTCTAGGGGGTGGAGTCATACCTCCTCTAGACTCTCCTTCCCTTAGGTTTATCCCTTTGGACTTTCTTCACTTTGGGTTGATGGATTTCGTCTTCTTTTAATGATGTTTCCTCTCTCTACCCCGCGTTTGCTCTAACTCGCTTAGAGCATCTGCACGGTCGGCAACACTCCTCTCGACGCCCATGTTACAGACAGCCAGGAACACGGTTTGAAGTAAGAGAACCCACTTCAACAGGCCACGGTCGATTTCTCTGTTCTCTCTTTTCTTTGAGAGGCTGCCTAGTCCAGACACGAATGCGGTTACCGATAGTTTCCACGGGATAGAGTTGGGTCTACCCCTCCTTCTTTTCTTCTCCTCGCGGTCGGATCGGCTGGCACCCTAGTGCTTCCCTCTTTGGCTGGCACCCTACTGCTTTTACACCCTGGGCCTCTGTTCCCTTGTGATCTCTGGGCTTGGGTGATTGTCATGGCTGTGTGCGTGGCTTTTGCCTGTGCTTGGGGTAGGGGTTTGATGCCTGCCGCCTCAGTTGCCTCCGGGTGACATGCACTCCCTCCCGGTTTCGTTTCAGGTGGGCCTACGGATGCTACTTCGCCCTGCCACATACTTCCGTTGTGTTGGTTTCGGTAACCAATCTTTATCTTGGTGGTCTAGTCTGCCCTTGGGTCCGGGACGTAAGAGCCCCAGGTATATATATATTTACCTCCTAGTGTGTGATCATTGGCCTATGGCATTGTCCTGCTGGCTCCTTGGTCCCTCACCTGCTGGGGCAGAATGGGGTCAGTCATTGGGCTATGGGTGGGTTGCTTATGGGTTCGGCTGGGATTTTTCTTGCTTGAGTTTGTTGAGGTTTTTGTACTTTCCTTGGTTGTTCACTGTTGGGGTAGGGAGTTTTCTTATGGGCTGCACGTCTGTGGAGGTTTTTTTGGTTCGTTGTATTCAGGCCGGTACGCTCTTCTGTGGTTTCTACCCATGGTACCGGGCGCTTTGGTGTCGGTCAGGGTCAGAGGGTTTTAGCACAAGGGATGCGGGATGGACTGTAGGTGGAGGTTTTTCCTGTCTTAGAGCGATCTGCATACGGGAGTTTGTACCTTAAATAATATTAAAATGATACTAAAAAAAGAAAAAAGAAAAAGGAAAAAAGAAAAAAAAGAAAAAAGAAAAAAGTACAAGAACCTCATCCTCCGTCTCCTCTACACACCCAGCGATTGAAATCTCAACACCACGAGATTATCACTACTTTTCCAAGCTCCACCCCCCGTTATAAGTTCGCTCTAGGGGGTGGAGTCATACCTCCTCTACACTTCCCTTCCCTTAGGTTTATCCCTTTGGGCCTTCTTCTCTCTGGGTTGATGAATTTCGTCTTCTTTTTGTTGATGTTTCCTCTCCCTACTCCGCTTGTGCTCTACCTCGCTTAGAGGATTTGCATGGTCGGCAACACGCTTCTCAATGCCGATGTTACAGACAGCCGGGAACACCGTTTGCAGTAAGAGAAAACACTTCAACAGGCGACGGTCGATTTCTCTACTCTCTTTCTCTTTAAGAGGCTGCCTAGTCAAGACACGAACGCGTTTTCCGATAGTGTCATCGGCACAGAGTTGGGTCTACGCCTCGTTCTCCCCTTCTCCTCACGGTCGCATCGGCTGGCACCCTACTGCTACTTCACCTTTCTGGCTGGTACACACAACCACCTGGCTGGTATCCATAACTACTTCTTCACCATTCAGACTATGACCACTGTCCATCACGGCCTGTCTCTTGGAGGATGGTATTGCACTATCTCCTGCCTCTTTTTTGAGTGTACAGCCAAAATAGATCTCATCTTCAGCCTCCCCAGGACTTCAACCATGGCGAGCATGGCCCCTCCGGTGTTGAGTGTGCGGAATTTTCAAGTTATCTCCACTACGTCTGCTTTTTGTTTTTCATTTGTTCGGATGATCGTGCCATGGGTTTTCCTGACTCTTCCTGCTTGTTCTTTGATTTGATTCCTTTCGTCTATCTTCTTAGCTAGTCAAGGGTTTCTTGTTGGGGGCGAGACGTGTGGTTGGTTCCACACCAGAGGGACTTGGGGGGTTTGCTTTTTCCCAGGGGTAGTTGGGGGTTTTTTTATGCCATAGAGTAAGCTGCATGCAAGATTTTGTACCCTAAAACAATAATCATATGATTAAAAAAAAAAAGAAGAAAAAAGAAAAAAGAAAAAGAAAAAGTACAAGAACCTTATCCTCCGTCTCCTCTACACACCTGGCGATTGAAATCTCAACACCACAAGATTATCACCACTGTTCCTTTCTCCACCCCCCGCCATGAGCTTGCTCTACTGTGTGGAGTCATACCTCCTCTACACTCCCCTTCCCTTAGGTTTATCCCTTTGGGCTTTCTTCACTCTGGGTTGATGGATTTCATCTTCTTTTGATGATGTTGCCTCTCCCTACCCCGCTTTTGCTCTGCCTCTCTTAGAGTATCTGCACGGTCGGCAACACTCCCCTCAAGGACAATCTTACAGACGGCCGGGAATACGGTTTGCAGGAAGAGAAAACCTTCAACAGGCCACGGTTGATTTCTCTGTTCTCTCTTCTCTTGGAGAGGCTGCCTAGTCAGACATGAACGCTGGTACCTATAGTTTCGACGGCATAAAGCTGGGTCTACCCCTCCTTTTCCTCTTCTCCTTACGGTGGGATCGGCTGGAACCCTACTGCTTCTACACCCGGGGCCTCTGTTCCCTTCTGATCTCTTGGCTTGGGTGATTGTCATGGCTGCGTGCATGGCTTTTGCCTCTGTTTGGGGTAGGGGTTTAATGTCTCCACCTGTGTTGCCTCTGGGTGACATGCGCTGCCTCCCAGTTTCGTTCCCGGTGGGCCTACGGTCATTGCTTCGCCATGCCACATACTTCCGCATCTGTTGGTTTCGGTTACCGATCTCTCTCTTTGCGGTCTTGTCTGCCCTTGGGTCTGGGACGTAAGAGCCCAAAGTAAATATCCCTCTTTGTGTGTGATCATTGGCCTATGGCATTGTCCTGCTGGCTCCTTAGCCCCTCCACTGCTGCGGCAGAATGCGGTCAGTCATTGGGCTATGGGTGGGTTGCTTATGGGTACGGCTGGGATTTTTTTTCCTTGAGTTTGTTGATGTTTCTGTACTTTTCTTGGTTGTTCACTGTTGGGGTGGGGAGTTTTCTTATGGGCTGCATGTCTGTGGAGGTTTTTTGGTTGGTTGTATTTAGGCCTGTACGCTCTTCTGTAGTTACTACCCATAGTTCCGGGCGCTTTGGTGTGGGGCAGGGTCAGCGGGTTTTAGAACAACAGATGCAGGATGGACGGTAGGTGGAGGTTTTTCCTGTCTTACACCGATCTGCATACAGGAGTTTGTACATTAACCAATACTAAAATGATACTAAAAAAAAAAAAAAAGAAGAAAAAGTACAAGAACCTCACCCTCCGCGGCCTGTATTTTCCTCTCGCGTAAAATACTTTCCGCATTCGGCCAACATAAACCTCAGGGTTTGGTTTTTATTTCATCACGATCCATCTATTTTGGCTTTTCACTGAGGCTTCATTTTCAAGTGAAATATTTATTTCACCTTTGCTGAGGGGATTATTGTTCTTGGAAAGTGAACCTGGTAGTTTGACTTTCCTTTCTCTCTCCCCCTCCTCCCTGTCCTCTGGCCTGGCCTGCTGGCCTTGTCCTGATGTCGTCTATCCCTCTCGCTTCCACTGGTCCAGGCCCAGCCTTGGCTGTTGGCCCTGTTCGCTCTGCCTCCTCTGGCCAGGACCATAGGGCTAATTCAATCTCTCCTTCGTCGTCATCCCAGGCCAGTCATGCCTCTCTCTCTGGTGAGGCTGACAATGTCGCCAATATTCTTGGGCATGCTTCCCAGCTTGCTCGTCTTGACACAGCTTCATTCCCCACTGTCTACAATACCTCCGCCGCTACTTTCCCCGATAGTCAGCTTGCTCTGGCCCCCCTTCTCGCCCAACTCATCGCTATGCTTAATGACCTTGGTGCCTCTGTTATCTTCCTGACTTTGCAGGTTGAAACCCTCACCTCCGCCCAGGCAGATCGCTCAGTCACCCCCTCACCACCAGCCACATCCAACCTGGAGGCGCCCCTCAAGGACTTGTCCTCTCGTGTTGCTGCTCTCTCCACACACCGCGCCACACAAGTGGCACCCGCGCTGCCTCAAGTGGCACCCGCGCTGCCTCAAGTGGCACCCGTGCTGCCTCAAGTGGCACCCGCGCTGCCTCAAGTGGCACCCGTGCTGCCTCAAGTGGCACCCGCGCTGCCTCAAGTGGCACCCGCGCTGCCTCAAGTGCCACCCCCTCCCACCCCTGTAGTCCAAGCTAAACCTCCTCAGCGGAAAAAGAAACTCGCCACGCGGCTCACGTCTCGTACGGTCGCCGCCACGGATTTTCCCTTCCTTTTTGAGGGAAAATGGTATTGCAACCCGGACACATACGCAAAACGCCACCCGGACTCACCCCATGCTGCTACCCTTTTTGCCTCTCGCCATCCCCAATGAGAGGAAGCCAAACTTTACTCTCACGGTAACCCACCTACCTCATCTTTCCATACCTGTCGCCCCCCGGTTTCGGTGTTTCTGATCCCCCGCAGCCTCAAGAACAAACCTGGGCACAGGTTTGCAGGAAGGGCGGTAAGAGCAAGAAAAATGCCACTGCAGCATAAGTCGCTGCGTCAAGCATGAGTAGTGTCCCCAAAGGACCCCCACAACTCCCAGCTGCTCAACGTCGTTTCTTTGCCCCGTACACCTCCCCAACCCTCCCAAGCGATTCGTTCATCATGACAGCTACCATTCCCGTCATCATGGCCGCTGTGCTTAAACAGGCCAGCTGCTCCCTACCCCTCTCCCTTACTGCCTCAGTCAATCGCAATGGTGCTGTTACTCTCACAGCCAACCCCTATACCCCGTCTTCTGCTTACTCCCCTTTTTTTGATGCAATGACTAAGAAGCTCAATCAGAGTTTCCGTGTTCGAGATAATCCATTTCAGGTTTTCAGAGAGGCACCTACAAGTGTCGGGCTCCTTATTCACAATCTTGCTCTCTCTATTCTTCCGCACGAGCCTACTGACCTCTTCTCTTCACTCCTTGAATCAATTAGCAATGCTATTGACATCCCCATATTTGGGGGTAGATTCCTACAGTCAGATCTGGCTAAAAGGGCGGAGAAGCGCACAACCTAGGTTGTTGTGGCATTCGACCCACTTCATGTTTCCCGGTTCGGAGAATCAATCTGACATTTGGCCCGGGCCTGCACGGTCGCTCCTGCCTACTCTGCCTCCAAATCCACGCAGTGCAGAAAGTGCTGGCGTTTTGGTCACTCCGCTCCTCTATGCAAAGAAGAGGCAAAAGCTTGCCCGATCTGCACTCTCCTCCATCACCGTTCCGCCCACAGATGTGCTAACCAAAGCTGTCCAAATGGGGGCTTTGAGAAGTCTGTCGTGGGATGCTGCAACCCCTCCCCTCCTCATTGTATCAACTGGGGTGGTCAGCACGCCTCTTTCGATGGCACCTGTCCCATCCGCTGTGAAATCCTCTCCGCTCTCCGTCCTCCTAGGGAACAAGACATTCCCGATGCCCCTGAAGCGGACCTCCCCCAAACCACCCCTCAGGGTCCAACTGCTCACCATACTGTCCTGGCTACTCCATCTAGGCACGATCCTCGTTTCCCTCCCACTAGCGAATCTACCCAACGCGAAACTGTTAAACTGGTTCACAGCGTATCCAACCAGTCTAAGCTCGCCGCTCCCCTCCCCCGCAGGAACCTCTGTGGTGCTGGCGGCACCCTCTTCAGAGCTAGCACCGGTGCCGACAGGAGTGAGCCGGCGCTGACCGACGTCCACCTGCATCTTTAGATGTCGACAAGCCCAGTGCCAACACAGAGTCCTTCACCATCCCAATCATTCCATTATCCTGGTAGTTTAAATCTTTCCATTGTTCAGCATAATTGTCTCGGTAGCAGTAATGTTTTTCAAACTCTTTTTAGTTTTTTTACTTCGGTAGAAAGTTCTCCTCATGTTGTGGCTCTTCAGGATATTCCTCTCTGGAGGAACTGTCCTCCTGTCTTTCACAACTATACATGTTTTTTTCCTCCAGCAACTGACAGCTATAACCCTCGAGTTGTAGCTCATGTTCACGAATGGCTATTAAGTGTGATTTCAGTTCTTGCATTGTTTTTTGCAAGGGGTGACCTCATGGCAGTGAACTTTCTCTCCCCTGGAGGGACTTTTTGAGACTTCTCATAATTTGTTTCGTTTGTACAATGCTTACTCTATCCCTTGTGGTCACACTCGGTCAGTTTCTCCTGTTGATTTATTTCCCCAGCATAATTTTGCTACATTTGTTCTTGGGGACCTCAACATTCATCACTCCCCTTCTGCCCTGACGCATTTGCTTTCCAACTACGATCAGTTTATAAGTTCTCCTTATTTCTACAGAGCATCGGCGCAGTGGTTTTCTCTCCTCAATACACCCGGGGTCTACACTAGGTTCCCGTTCACCTCCAATTATCGCCCTGCAGTTCTTGACTTGGCCATTGCCAATACTGCCTTGCTCCCGTATTTCTCCTCCTGGAACCCCTTCCTCCCGCCAACTGGTTCGGCTCACACTGCCCTCACAATCATTCTCTCCAATCCGCTCCTGAAGCCCCCGCCCAAGGGCCTTAACTCGAAGTACACGGATTGGAATCTCGTCTCCCCATTGCGCGCCGACCTTACGCTTGCATCTCCCCCTGCTCTCCCCACTCCGCACTCACTTGCCCGTTGGTTCGACGACAGCCTTGCCAAGATCACTCACCTTATCACCTCCAACACCCCAACCAAGCGCCCGTCCTCCTACGTCAAACCGTGGTGGACTCCAGAACTTACACAGCTACGACGCATCCATCACCATACCTCCCGTCTTATGAGGAAGAATCAGACCTCGCCAGCCCTGGCCCTTGTGGCTCGCAACACGTATTTCAAGGCTATCCAATCTGCCAAAAGAGTCCACTGGTCGCAGTTTCTGGCCAACGTCGACTCACGATCAGTCTGGGATGCCAGAAAGATTGCTGCCGGCAGAGCCCCTGATCGGTTCCCCACACTCGAAAACGCCTCCTCCCCCACCGAAATTAACAATACACTTCTACAATCTTTTTTCCCTCCTAGACCGTCTCCTCCTCCTCCCCTCATGCTTCCTGCGTTTAAGGACGTCTCTCCGGTTTTACCAGCAGAAGTGTCCTCCACACTTCAAAAATCCTCCAACACGTTAGCCCTTAGCCTAAGTGGTATTCCTTACACATTCTGGAAGCAAGTCCATAAGGCCAACGAGTGGCTCTTTCCATCGCTGTTCACTCCTCTCCTCACCCATGGGTATAACACCCTAGCCATGAAGAAGGTGAATGGCAGTGTTCTGGATAAACCAGGCAAACCTGATTACCATACAACTCCTTCCTTTCGCATCATTGTCCTGCTCGAAACTGTCTCCAAGATGCTCGAAAGACTCTCTGCGCTTCGTCTTGCCACAGCTGCCCGCTCCCTTGGGCTCTTACACCCCAATCAGTGTGGGTCCCTGGCCGGTCTTGGCTACTTCGACACTGTTGCTACTCTCACCCACGAAGTCCGCCTACTTCAGGCTGCTTCCTTCAAAGTATCAACTCTCTTGCTGGATGTGAAAGCTGGGTTTGACAACGTCTGAGCAAACAAGCTGGCTAAGATCCTCACCAGAGGAGGTGTTTCCGCCTACCTGCATGCCTGGAACAAGTCTTTCCTCTCCAAACGCAAGTGCCGACTCATATTCCAAGGCCAGCATAAGGATTTCTGCCCGGTGGCTGTTGGCACCCCTCAAGGCTCTCCGATTTCTCCACTCCTTTTTGTGCTTTATATAGACAGCCTCCACCCCACTATCCCCCAAGGTCTGGTGATTTCATATCTCGACTACCTCACCATCACGGTCGGCTCAGATTCGGTACGTTCGAGTATCCGCACTCTTCAATACTATTTCGGCATCATCCAAGGGCAGGGTGCCGACCTGGGGGTGGCTTTTTGTGTGCCCAAAACTGAACTCATTCACTGGAGAACTGTGAAAGACCGCTCGGATGTTTCCTGCGCCCCCATTGTGATCAACGACATGCTTTTTCCACCCTCTCAAGTTGTGAGGTGGGTTGGCTATTGGCTCACCCCTACTTTACACTTCTCGGTTCATTTCCTGAGACAGCTGGCACTTGCCAAAGCCTCTTTCACTATTATCCGACAGCTCAGTGCAGCTGGCAATGGCCTCTCCTCCTGGTGCAACAGAAAGCTAGTCTTCAGCGCCATCCTTCATATTCTCACCTACGGCTACGACCTGTTTGTTCCGGACACAGCCCTTCTTAAGAAACTCAATTCGTTCTGGCATGTGGTGCTCCGGTGGTCAACTAATTGCTTTTACACCACTGCCCTCAGCACTCTCTACAGGGAGGCCTCGCTACCACCGATTTCCTCGATGTGCAAACACCGCCGTCGGTCAGCTGCCATCCGCTTGGTCTAAGCCCCTTCGGAATTCAACCCTGCCACCGCCCGGGTACCCAAGTCTGTGCCCACTTGGGACCAGGGTCGTTCTGCGGACGATGATCGCTTTCTCCTCCGAGGTTTCTCCAAAGCCGTCCACCTTACTTCATGGCTTGGCCCGGCAGTTAATTCTGCCAAGCACCTACCACTAGACTCCTTATGTCAAGATGTTTCAGACCTTATTGAGGAAATCCCTATCCTCCCGCTCGCCTCAACCGATCTCCTAGCGCTCCCGCTGTTGAGGATACCTTCCGTCACCTACCAAGGCCTCACCACTCCACTGTTACAGTCACTCCTCGCTTCCTGGTTAGACTTAAGTCCGCTAGTGCCCCTCCCATATCCTTATAGTGCCTGCCTCACTCCCACGCCTTTACTGGCCTTCCTCGATTTATATGTGGCAGCATTCACTAGATGCCTACAGGTGCCAGCAACCTTGCCACACATACCTCCTGGAGGAACAGGGACTCTAGCACCCTCTGCCCGTTCTGTGAGGAAGACAATCCATCTTTCCAACACGCGATTCTCCTGTGCCCCGCTAAGGCTCAGCCTCGCCTCACCCATCTCACAGGTGTGGATGACATTGGCCCTGACAGTCCCCTCTGGCTCTCAGGTCCCCTCCTCAGCAGGTCAGCTGAGTATCTCTACGATACTCGCACGGGTTTCCCTCCAACCATGTTGTGCATTTGAGCCACTACTGCAACTCCTGAGCCGGGATCGGACTCAGATAGTGCTTAACACAAAACTCCCTGGCTCGCCCCCGGCCTTCTAAGTATTGCTTTTTCAAACTCCCCTGCTTGAGCTTCTCCTCAGGGTACTTTCCCTACAGTTTATGAGTTTCCTTTGTTCCTAGGTGACTGCTGCAGTGGACAGGTTGGATGGAGAGGTTTTATTATGTGTGAGTGTTATTCTTATTGGTTGTAAGGAGGACTTTATTTTACTTTTCTTTTGTCAGTCATCGATGGCGATGCGACAGGGTTCGGATGATCCCGCTGGCAGAGTTTTTCCCGGTTTTTTTTGAATTTTGTTATTTCCTTTGTTGGTTTTTGGAATTAATGTTTTTTATATGCCATAGGGCAAGCTGCATGCAGGATTTTGTACCTTAATTAATAATCACATGATTCAAAAAAAAAAGAAAAAAGAAGAAGAAAAAGAAAAGAAGTAAAAGAACCTCACCCTCCGTCTTTTCTACACACCCGGCAATGCAAATCGCAACAGCACAAGATTATCACCACTTTTTCCAACTCCACCCCCCGCCATGGGTTGAGCCTAGGGGGTGGAGTGCATCTCCCCTCATCTTCTGCCGCCCTTAGGCTTATCCCTTTGGGATTTCTTCTCCCTGGGTTGATGGATTTCGTCTTGTGTTGAGGATGTTTCCTCTTCCCAAGCAGTGTTTGCTTTGGGCCTCGCTTAGAGCATGCGCACAGTCGGCAACACTCTTCTCAACGCCTATGTTACAGACCGCCAGGTACACGGTTTGCCATAAGAGAAAACATTTCAAAAGGCCACTGTCGATTTCATTACTCTCTTTCTCTTTAAGAGGCTGCCTAGTCAAGACACGAACGCGTTTCCGATAGTTTCTATGGCACACAGTTGGGTCTACTCCTCTTTCTCCTCCTCCTCACACGGTCGGATTGGCTGGCACCCTACTGCTAGTTCACCTTCCTCACTGGTACCCACAACTACCTGGCTGGTATCAACAACTACTTCTTCACCATTCGGACTATGACCACGGTCCATCACAGCTTGCCTCTGGGAGGATGGTATTCCACTATCTTCTTCTTCTTTTTGATCGTTTTGCCAACACAGTAGGCCCCTTCAGGCCTCCCCAGGACTTCAATCATGCTGAGTCTGGCCCCCCCGCCCTGTGTGTGCGGAAAGTTTTAAGTGGTCTCCGCTACATTTGCTTTTTGTTTTTCCTTTGTTCAGATGATCGTGCCATGGGTTTTCCTGACTCTTCCAGCTTGTTCTTTGATTTGATTTCTTTCGTCTATCTTCTTAGCGAGTCAAAGACATCTTGTTGGGGGCGTGATTTGCAGTTGGTTCAACACCAGAGGGACTTGGGGGGTTGGCTTTTTCCCAGGGGTAGTTGGGGGTTTTTTTATGCCATAGGGTAAGCTGCATGCAAGATTATTTACCCGAAAACAATAATCATATGATTCAAAAAAGAAAAGAAAAAAGAAAAAAGAAGTACAAGCAGCTTTTTTGGCGCCATTATTCTGATCCTCACCTAGGGCTGTGACCTCTTTATACCGGACGAAGGCCTACTTAAGAAACTCAACTTCTTCTGGCACGGGGTGCTCCGGTGGACAACTAACTGTTTTTACACCACCACCTGTAGGGCTCTATACCGGGAAGTCTCACTACAACCCATTTCCTCAATTTGCAAACACCGCCGTCGGTCAGCTGCCCTCCGCCGGGTCTGCGCCCTGTCGCAATTCAATCCTCCCACTACCCGGATACCCAAGTCTGTACCCACCTGGCACCAGGGACGTTCTGCGGACGATCATCGTTTTCTCCTCCAAGGCTCTTCCAAAGCCATCCACCTTACTTCATGGCTCCGTCTGGTGGTCAATTCTGCGAAGCACCTGCCTCTAGACTCCTTGTGTCACCAAGTTTCAGACCTCTTTGCGCAAATTCCTTTCCTCCCACTTGCCTCGACCGATCTTGTATCGCTCCCACTGTTGAGAGAACCTCCATCACCTCCCCAGCCCTCAGAACTCCTCTGATACAGTCACTTCTCACCGACTGGCTGAACACAAGTCCGCCGGTGCCCCTCTCTTATCCTTACAGTGCCTCCTTCACTCCTCACGCCTTCACTGGCCTTCCACGGTTTATATGTGGCCATATTCATCAGATGCGCACAGGTGCTAGCCACCTTGCAGCACATACCTCCTGGAGGAACAAAGATTCCAGCACCCTCTGCCCATTCTGTGAGGAAGACGACGAGTCCTTCCAACATTTGATTCTCCTCTGTCCCGATAAGGCCCAGCCTTGCCTCACCCATCTCTCAGGTGTGGATGACATTGGTCCTGACGCTCTCCTCTGGCTCTCGGTTCCCCTCCTTTGAGGGTTGGCTGATTATCTCTACGCTACTCGAACGGGCTTTCCTCCAGCCATGCTGTGTATTCGTGTCAGTACCGCTACTCCTGAGTTGGGATCGGACTCAGATAGCGCTTAAGCATCTTAAAACTCCCTAGCTGGGTCATGGCCTTCTAGGTATGGCTACATTAAAACTCCCGTGCTTGAGTTTCTCTTCAGGGTTTTTTCTATATGCTTTATGGGTTTCCTCTATTTCTAGTTGGCTGCGGCAGTGGGCAGGTAGGGCGGGGAGGCTTTAGTACTGTTGAGTGTTTTTCTTATAAGTTATAAGGAGGATTTTACTTTGCTTTAATTTTTTAGTCATTGATGGTGAGGCAACAGGGCTCTGATGATCCCGCTTGGAGAGTTTTTGCACGTATTGTTTGATTTTTGTTATTTCCTTTGTTAGTCTATGGAATTAAGGTTTTTTATATGCCATAGCGCGAGCTGTATGCAGGATTTTGTACCTAAATCTATAATCACATGATTGAAAAAAAAACAAAAGAAAAAAAAAGAAGTACAAGAACCTCATCCTCCGTCTTCTTTTGATTATGTTTCCTCTTCCCATGTAGCGTTGGCTTTGAGCCTCGCTTAGAGCATCTGCACGGTCGGCAACACTCTTCTCAATGCCCATATTACAGACGGCCGGGTACATGGTTTCCAGTAAGAGACAACATTTCAATTGGCCACTGTCAATTTCTCTACTCTCTTTTGCTTTAAGAGCGTGCCTAGTCAAGACACGAACGCATTTTCCGATAGTTTCTACGGCTTAGAGTTGGGTCTACCCCTCGTTCTTCTCCTCCTCACACCGTCGGATCGGCTGGCACCCTACTGCTTCTTCTCCTTTTTGGCTGTTACCCACAACTACCTGGCTGGTATCCATAACTACTTCTTTACCATCTGGACTTTGACCAGAGTCCATCGTGGCTCACCTCTGGGAGGATGGTATTGCACTATCTCCTTCCTCTTTTCGAGTGTTTGCCAAACACAGCGGGCCATGCAGCCCCCTCCAGGTCTCTCTTTAGGTGAGCCTGGCCACCCTCGGGCTGAGTGTGCGAGAACTTCTCAAGTGGTTACTGCTTTGTTTGATTGTTGATTTTTCTTTTGGTCGGGATAAATGTACCATGGGTTTTCCGGACTCTTCCTGCTTGTTCTTTGATTTGATTTGTTAGAATACTGTATCTTCATTCACCACTGAAAAGCCACATATTCCAACACACTTCCCCGTAGAGTGAGTAGGAAGCCAATGCATATCTCGCACCATGCCTCCACTCTGAGGCCCATATCTCAATACTCCCACCCTTCCTCTCACTCACTATCCGTACCTAATCCTAGTGCAGACAAAAGCTCATCTGAGAGTATAAAGTAGAAAAACAAAGAATTTGGCCAGCCTCATTAAAAACCTATCATGCAGCTTGTAATAGGGAAAAAGAGTACTGCCTACAAAAAAAATAAAAGAAAGTGAGAAAAGGAAAACCCATCGTAAAAGTCAGGTAGTGCTCGAAGGAAGATCTATTCTAGAGGTCGAGTCCATAAAGCCCCAGGGCCTTAATGTGCTTTTGATGTATATCCCAGGTAAGAGCCTTTGTGAGAATATCCGCCGTCATATCAGAGGACGGAAGGTATTCCTGAGAAATAAGGTCATTTCGAAAGGAATCCCCAACATGGTGATACTGAATTGCAATATGTTTGGACCTCTCGTTGAATCTTGGTTGCTCAACAAGCTGGAGAGCACTCTTGTTATCGGAGAGAAGTCTCTGAGGTTGGTAATTGGTACCACTAATCTCATGATAGAGTCTCTTGATCCAAATTGCCTCCCGGGAGGCCTCAGAGTCACCAATCTACTCTGACTCCGTTGATGAGAGCGCCACAAGACTTTGTTTCTTTGACTTCCAGGAAATGGATGCTCCAGCTAAGGTAAACACGTAGCCAGAGGTTGACTTAGAGTCCTGTAAGTCTCCAGCAAAATCAGAGTCACAGAATCCTGTGATCTCCTGGGTAGAGCCAGAGCAATAGTAGAGTCTAAGGTGTATTGTGCCCTTGATATACCTCAGCAGTCTTTTTACAGCAGCCAGGTGAACTGCACTGAGGTTAACACTGAACTTGCTCAGCATTCCTACCGCATAGGATATATCTGGCCTTGTTTCAATTGCAAGATATATCAATGAGCCTAAGATGGACTGGTATTCCGCCTGATTTCCTTTGTCGCACTCTGGAGTTGTAGGAACCAGACGCTTTATTTCCAGCGGAGTAGAAACGCCATTACAGCCAGCCATTCCAAAGCGATATACGACAGTCTGAATAAAGTGTCGCTGATGGAGGAAAAGGGAGTCCACACTAGTAGTTACCTCTAACCCTAGGAACTGTTTTACCAGACCAAGATCATTTATCTTATAGTTCCCTGATAGCTTGGCTTTAACCTCCTGGATTAGAAGTGTGGACTTTGAGAGAAGGAGGATATCATCTACATAGAGAACCAGAAATAGGCTTCGCTCTCCAGTGAAATAGAAATTGGGATCCTTGTCTGATTTCGTAAGGCCAATAGATCCAAGAAAGCCATCAATATGCTGGTACCAGAGGCGGGGAGCTTCCTTTAGACTGTAGAGAGCTTTATTGAGTCTTAGGATTGAGTCGTGGGGTTCCAAGACCAGGGTAGGCTTAAGCCACGCGATAGCCTCTGGCATTTCCATGTAGACTGTATCCTCCAAAGGCGGATTCAGAAATGCCGTACAGACATCAAGGTGATGAATCTCCCACCTATTGAGGGTAGCTAAAGCCAAAACTAGTCTTATACTTGTCAGTCGTGCCACAGGAGCGAAGGTCTCACCAAATATCTGCTGTTCGTAACCCTTGATCACTAGTCGTGCTTTAAAGCGTATAGATTTATCAGGATTTCTCTTCGTTCTAAACACCCATTTGCATCCAATGGGGTGCGCACTATGCCCAATACTAGATCTTTCAACAATAGACCAGGTCTGATTTTCCTCTAAGGACTTGAACTCCTCCTGCATAGCAGTTTTCCATTCCTGGCAGTGCCCCGACCTCAGAGAATCCCAGTAGCTAGTCGGGTCCACTTTGGTGTTGTCAACTGCCTCAAACCCCATCATCGCATGAATTGTGGAATGAGCACTGGGGTGCCCCCTTGCCGCAACTCTTTGAGATCTGCGCAAGTTTATAATCTTGAGGACTTGGGAGGGTTGATCAAGCCTTAGACTCCCTGCAGGAGAGGCTTCTTCACACCTGTCAACAGTCGTCACTAGGCAGGGTGTGGACTGATCGAGCTCAATCTCCAGATCAGAATTAGTACACTCACGGGTCCCTTTAAACCCAGAGTCTTCCACCCGTACGCATGGGGGAGTAGGTGCTCTCTGCTCTATAAGGCCAGCAACCTCTTCCAGAGCTGGTAGTGCATGCGCGCTCGACAGTACTCCAGGTGGGCACAACACTCCTGAGTCCTCCTCAGGTAGCATGTGCTCTGAGACACACGAGCGTAAAATTTCAATCTCACCACTATTCACATCACGAGTTCCCAAGACTCAGTGTTCATCAAACACAATATCAGAAGCCTCAATCACGCGGCTACTTTGTGGATCCCACAGTCTTCAAATCTTGCTTGTATCATGTACATAGCCCAAAAATATACACTCCATAGATCGCTCTGAAAACTTGCCCCTTCTCAACTCCTTTGGAATAAACTTGAGGGCAGTGCATCCAACTCTCCTCAAGTGTCCCAACTCCGGCTTCTTGCCTTTTAACTTCTCATACGGAGTAGTGCCCCCAATTGACTGTGAGGGAGTACACGCATGAAGGTAGACTGCAGTACTGACCGCTTCTGCCCAAAATTCGTCCTCCAATTTTGAATCAATAAGCATGGCGCGAGCCTTTGTAACAATAGTCCATATCATGCGCTCGGCCCCATTCTTGGACTGCGTATAGGGGGGACTAGGTTCGAAGGTGATACCACCAATGCGTAGAATCCCACGAAATAGTGAGTTATCATACTCACCTCAGCCATTGTCGCACCGGAACCTAGTAATTAGCCAGGCGGGATACTCTTTTTCGATTCTGGCTTGCAGATTTTGGAAGATGGAAACAACCTCGGTTGAGGTCTTTGTTCGTAGAAAGTAGACCCATGTTACCCTTGTATAGTCGTCGATGTAAACAATAAAGTATCTGAAGCCCGACTTGGATAAGGGACTAATCGGACCACATAGATCCGAATACAAGAGTTCAAATGGCTTTGTTGCCCGTGATTGGGGTTTTCTTTCAAACTTCCTCATATGCTTCGCCTTGATACATACTTGGCAGATTCTCTCCTGCCCTTCCTCGTCTCTTTTGTAGGCTTCTTGGGGTACTAATGTGGCAAGAGTTTTGTCGCTCAGATGAGCCAACCGCTGATGCCAAAGAGTAAAACTTGGTAAGGAAGTAGCAAGAGCGGTAGCCAAAAGGGAAGTCTTCTTTCCAGGGGCTCCCACTGGAACATGGTAGAGTCCATCTTGTAAAGCCACAAGCTCTTCTTTGACACTGCTTTTGTATTTGATAAAGCAAGACCCATTTCGAAAACTTATCTGACTTTCAGCCGAAAGACAACTCACAGACAAGGGATTGTACGTTAGGTCTGGGACGAAGAGAGCGTGGATAGTTAAGCTTGAATTCCGAAGAGCTATTGTAATCTCTCCTGAACCAGTTGCAAAAAGGGAGGAGCTATCACCAAGGTATACAGTAATAGGTTGGGAAAGGCGTTTTAAAGAATTGAATGCCATACGATCACAACTCAGATGATGGCTCGCTCCAGAGTCCACAATCCAAGCTCCAAAGCTTGAGTTCCTTGAACTACTTCTCTTGGCTACAAAGCCAGCCAGTGCCTTAACAGAGGCAAAGGCAGCTCCCACCTCATCACTCTCTCTTGTTCCTCTTCCACCAGGCCGTGTACTACCTCTTTCCCGTTTGGCCTCCTCAGCTCGTCTGCGGAGATCACAGTTGTCCTGCCGATGGCCTGGACGTAGGCAATACCAGCAGGTAGGGCCAGAGGCAGGGCCACCACGACGGTAAGAGGAGGAGTTGCGAACGGAGGAACGACCTTGTGGACGAATGCGATTAAAGGTACTATTCCTTGTGGTAAAATTACCTTTCCCGCGAAATCCTCTACTGGTATAGGTAGCCAAGGCAGTGGCTGGTGCATTGGATTTTGTTGGTTCGGTCTCTGTTTTGCGAGTGCGGTTGGAGGCTTCCCATTCAATTAGTGTAGAGATTACGCGGTCGGTCGTCTGTTCTGCTTCAGGGCGATGTGTAATAATATCGATAATCGAGTTGAAAGACCTTGGTAGAGTCGTTAATAGATGGCTAATAAAAGTCTCTTTTGGAATAGCCTGCTCAGTTCCACTGAGTTCCTTGCTGCACTCAAGTAACTGAGTGATATAGTCGGCAACAGAGCAATCAGAAGCAGGGCGTAGCTGATTGAACTTTCGGAGAATAGCAGTTCTCCCTGCACGAGAGTTTACAGTATGGAGCTTTGTTCTCAACTCTTCCCGCATAGCATGTGGGTCTCGCAAGCCATGAAGATAGGCCTTTACCGAATACTCACACAAGGCATGAATGATAGCTGCACCTATGCCAGCCCTCTTGTCAAAGTCATTTGATTTAGTATTTGGCCCTTGCGGGTGAACTTCTTCTCCTAGAATGATTGACAAGGCTTGTTCAGCCTGTAAGAAGAACTCAATGTCAAGACGCCATTGGGTATAGTTTAAATGGTTGAGCTTAGCCGTCTCACCGTACTTACACCGGTAAGTCCCCTTCTCAGGAGGAGTGAAGGTGCTTGAGATTGCAGACATAGTTTAGATTGGTTTGCTGCGTAAAGACAGAGTGCGGACAAGGATACGGAAGAAAAGGAAATCGAAATGCAGAAGAATTGAAGTAGCTGACCAGGCTCATAACCTGTTAGAATACCGTATCTTCATTCACCGCTCAAAGGCCACATATTCCAACACACTTCCCCGTAGAGTGAGTAGGAAGCCAATGCATAGCTCGCACCATGTCTCCACTTGGAGGCCCATATCTCCACATGATTCCTTTCATCTATCTTCTTGGCTAGTCAAGGGTTTCTTGTTGGGGGCGAGATGTGCAGTTGGTTCCACACCAGAGGGACTCGGGGGGTTGGCTTTTTCCCAGGGGTATTGGAGGTTTTTTTTATGCCATAGCGTGAGCTGCATGCAAGATTTTGTATCTTAAAACAATAATCATATGATTCAGGAAAAAAAAAGAGAAAAAAGTACAAGAACCTCGGTAGAAAGATTACAGCCAGCAGAGCACCGGATCATTTCCCCACACTCGAGAACGCCTCCTCCCTCACCGAAATTAACAACACTCTTCTACAACCTTTTTTTCCTCCTAGACCCTCTCCTCACCCTCCCCTTATCCTCCCTGCATTTAGGGACGTCCCCCCCAGTTTTACCATCGGAAGTGTCCTCTGCACTTCGAAAATCCTCTGACACGTCAGACCCTGCCCGTGGCATTCCTTACTCTGTCAAGAAGCGGGTCCACAAGGCCAACGAGCGGATCCTTCTAGCGCTTTTCACTCCCCTCCTCACCCACGGATACCACCCCCTAGCCATGAAGAAGGCTAACGCTATTGTCCTGGATAAACCAAGCAAACCTGATTACCGTATTCCAGCTTCTTTTTGCATCATTGTCCTACTTGAAACCGTCTCCAAGATACTCGAAAGACTCTCTGCCCTTCGTCTTGCCGCAGCTGCCCGCTCCCTTGGCCTCTTACACCCGAATCACTCTGAGTCCCTGGCCGGTCTGGGCTGCTTCGACGCTGTTGCTACCCTTACCCACGAAGTCCGCCTACTTCAAGCTGCTTCATTCAAAGTATCAACTCTCTTCCTGGATGTCAAAGGAGGTTGTGACAATGTCTGCCCACATAAGCTGGCTAGCGCCCTCACCAAAGGAGGTGTCTCCGCCTACCTGGTTGCCTGGATCAAGTCTTTCCTCTCCAAACGCGAGTGCCAACTCATCTTCCAAGGTCCACCTAAGGTTTTCTCCCCGGTCGCTGTTGGCACCCCTCAGGGCACTCGGATTTCTCCTCTTCTTTTTGTGCTTTATATAGCCAGCCTCTACCCAACTATCCCTCAAGCTCTGGCGATTTCATAGGTCGACGACCTCACCATCATGGTAGGCTCAGACTCTGTACATTCGAATATCTGCGCTCTGCAACACTATTTCAGCATCATCCAAAGGCAGGGTGCCGACCTGGGGGTAGCCTTTTCCTTCCCCAAAACTGAACTCATTCACTGGAGAACCCCGAAGGACCGCTCTGATGTTTCCTTTGCCCCCATAGTGATCAACGACAAGCTTTTTCCACCCGCTCAAGCGGTGAGGTGGCTTGGCTACTGGCTCACCCGTACTATTCACTCCACCGTTCATTTCCTAAGACGGCTAGCACTTGCCAAAGCCTCTTTCGCTACAATCCGACAGCTCAGTGCAGCTGGCAAAGGCCTCTCCTCCTGGTGCAACAGAAAGTTAGTTTTCGGCACCATCCTTCCTATTCTCACCTATGGCTGTGACCTCTTTATCCCGGACGCAGGCACACTTAAGAAACTCGACTCTTTCTTGCACGGGGTGCTCCGGTTGACAACTAATTGTGTTTACACCACCGCCTGTGGCGCTCTGTACCGGGAGGCCTCGTAACCACTCATTTCCTCTATCAGCAAACGCCGCTCTCAGTCGGCTGCCCTCCGCCTGGTCTGCGCCCCTTTGCAATTCAATCCTGCCACCGCCCGGATACCTGAGTCTTTTCCCACCTGGGACCAGGGACATTCCGCGGAACATCATCATTTTCTCCTCTGAGGCTCTTCCAAAGCCCACCACCTTACTTCGTAGCTTCGCCCTGTGGTTTGTTCCGCCAAACACTTACCACTTGACTTCTTATGTCACGAAGTTTCAGACCTTGTTGCAGAAACCCCTATCCTCACGCTCGCCTCAACTGATCTCGTAGCGCTCCCGCTGTCGAGGGTACACTCCGTCACCTACCAAGCCCTCAGAACTCCCCTGATACAGTCACTCCTCGCTGACAGGCTAGACATAAGTCCGCCAGTGCCCCCGGCATATCCATACAGTGCCTGCCTTACTCCTCACACCTGCACTGGCCTTCCACGGTTCATATATGGCCGCATTCACCTGATGTGTACAGGTACTAGCCACCTTGCTGCACTTATCTCCGGGAGGAACAGAGATTCTAGCACCCTGTGCCTGTTCTGTGAGGAAGATAATGAGTCCTTCCAAGATGTGATCCTCCTCTGCCCTGCTAAGGACCAGCCTCGTCTCACCCATCTCTCAGGTGTGGATAACATTGGCCATGACGCTCCCCTCTGGCTCTTGGTTCCCCTCCTTAGCAGGTTAGCTGTATATCTCTACGCTACTCACGCGGTCTTTCCTCCAGCCATGTTGTGCATTCGAGCCACTACTCCTACTCCTGAGCCGGGATCGGACTCAGATAGTGCTTAACATTTTAAAAACTCCCTAGCTCGGCCTTGGCCTTCTAGGTATAGCTACTTTGAACTCCCCTGCTTGAGTTTCTCCTCAGGGTATTTTCTGTATAGGTTATGAGTTTCCTTTGTTCCTAGTTGACTGCGGCAGTGGGCAGTTAGGGTGGGGAGGTTTTTTACTAGTTTTAAGTGTTCTTTTTATGAGTTATAAGGAGGGTTTTACTTCACTTTGCTTTTGTTAGTCATCAATAGAGATGCGACAGCGTTCTGAAGATCCCGCTTGGAGAGTTCCTGCATGTGTTGTTTGAATTTTGTTATTTTCTTTGTTAGTTTTTGGAATTAAGGTTGTTTATATGCCATAGCGCAAGCTGCATGCAGGATTTTACCTAAATCAATAATCACATGATTCAAAAAAAAGAAAGAAAAAAAGAAAAAAAGAAAAGAAACAGAAAAAAAGTACAAGAACCTCATCCTCTGTCTCATCTACACACCCGGGAATTGAAATCTCAACACCACAAGATTATCACCACTTTTCCAAACTCCACCCCCCGTTATAGGTTCGCCCTAGGGCGTGGAGTGCATCTCCCCTCATCTTCTCCTGCCCTTAGGTTTATCCCTTTGGGCTCTCTTCTCTCTGGGTTGATGGATTTCATCTTTTTTTGACAATGTTTCCACAGCCTACCCCGCTTTTGCTCAGCCTCTCTTACGGCATTTGCATGGTCGGCAACACTCTCCTCGATGCCTATGTCACACACGGCCGGGAACATGGTTTGCAGTAAGGGAAAACCTCTCAACAGGCTACGGTCGATTTCCCTGTTCTCTCTCTTCATTGAGGGGCTGCCTAGTCCAGACATGAACCCGATTAGCGATAGTTTCTACGGCAATGAGTTGGGTCAACCCCTCCTTCTCCTGTTCTCCTCACGGTCGGATTGGCTGGCACCCTATTGCTACTTTACCTTCCTGGCTGGTACCCACAACTACCTGGCTGGTATCCATAACTACTTCTTCACCTTCCGCACTTGGACCACCGTCCATCGCGGCTTGCCTCTAGGAGGATGGTATTGCACTATCTGCTTTCTCATTTCGAGTGTTTGCCAAACACAGCGGGCCATGGAGCCCCCCCCAGGTCTCTCTTTAGGTGAGCCTGGCCACCCTTGCAATGATTGTGCGGGAACTTTCCCAGTGGTTACTGCTTTGTTTGATTTTTGATTTTTCTTTTTGTCCGGATGAGTGTGCCTAGGGTTTTCCTGACTGTTCCTGCTTGTTCTTTGATTTGATTCCTTTCGTCTATCTTCTTGGCTAGTCAAGGGTTTCTTGTTGGGGGCGAGATGTGCAGTTGGTTCCATACCAGAGCGACTTTGGTGGTTGGCTTCTTCTTCCCAGGGGTTTTGGAGGTTTTTTTATGCCATAGCATGAGCTGCATGCAAGATTTTGTATCTTAAAACAATAATCATATGATTCAAAAAAAAGAGTAAAAAAAAGAGTACAAGAACCCCATCCTCCGTCTCCTCTACACACCCGGCGATTGAAATCGCAACACCACGAAATTATCATCACTTTTGCCAACTCCACCCACTGCTGTTGGTTCGCCCTAGGGGGTGCAGTACACCTCCCCTTATCTTTTCCCGCCCTTTTGCTTATCCCTTTCTGCTCTCTGCTCCCCGGGTTGATTGATCTCCTCTTCTTTTGATGATGTTTCACCTTCCCATGCAGCGTTTGCTTTGAGCCACGCTTAGAGCATCTGCCGGTTCCGCAACACTCATCTTAACACCCATGTTACAGACGGCCTCGTACACAGTTTGCAGTAAGAGAAAACTTTTCAACAGGCTACGGTTGATTTCTCTACTCTCTTTCCCTTTAAGAGGCTGCCTAGTCAAGACACGAACACGTTTTCCGATAGTTTTTCCGGCACAGAACTGGGTCTACGCCTCTTTCTTCTCCTTTTCACACAGTCGGATTGGCTAGCACCCTACTGCTTCTGCACCTTCTTGGCTGCTACCCACAACTACCTGGCTGGTATCCATAACTACTGCTTCACCATTCGGACTATGACCACGGTCCATCACGGCTTGCCTCTGGGAGGATGGTATTGGACTATCTCCTTCTTCTTTTTGAGTGTTTTGCCAAAACAGTGGGCCCCTCCGACGCCCCCCCAGGGATTCGATTATGCCGAACCTACTCGCCCCGCATTAAATATACGGGAACTTCTGAGTGGTCACTGCTACGTTTGCATTTTCTTTTTCTTTTGTTCGGATGATTGTTCCATGAGTTTTCCTGACTCTTCCTGCTTGTTCTTTGATTTCATTTTCTTTGTCTATCTTCTTAGCAAGTCAAGGATTTCTTGTTGGGGGTGAGATGTGCGGTGGGTTGCATTCCAGAGGGACTTGGGGGGTTGGCCTTTTCCCAGGGGTTGTTGGAGGTTTTTTATATGCCATAGCGTGAGCTGCAAGGAGGATTTTGTTCCTTACATAATAATCGCATGATTCTGAAAAAAAAAAGTAAAAAAAAGATAAGAAAAAAAGCACAAGAACCCCATCCTCCGTCTCCTCTACACACCCGGCGATTGAAATCTCAACACCACGTGATTATCACCACTTTTCTAAATTCTACCCACCGCCATGAGCCTGCTCTATGGGGTGGAGACATAACCCCGGTACACATCCCTTCCCTTAGGTTTATCCATTTGGGCTTTCTTCTCTCTGGGTTGATGGATTTCGTCTTCTTTTGATGATGTTTCTCTTCCAATGCAGCTTTTGCTCTGGGCCTCGCTTAGAGCATTTGCACGGTCGGCAACACTCTCCTCAATGCCAATGTCACAGACGGCTGTGATCACGAATTGCAGTAAGAGAAAACAATTCAACAGGCCACGGTCAATTTCTCTTTTCTCTCATTTCTTTGAAAGGCTGCCTAGTCCAGACACGAACGCGGTTACCTATAGTTTCCACGGCATAGAGTTGGGTCTATGCCTCCTTCTCCTCTTCCCCTTACGGTCGGATCGGCTGGCACCCTACCGCTTCTTTTGGCTGGTGCCATACTGCTTCTATACCCGTGGCCTCTGTTCCCTTCTGATCTCTGGGCTTGGGTTATTCTCATGCATGCGTGCGTGGCTTTTGCCTGTGTTTGGAGTATGCCTTGCATGCCTGCCACCTTTGTTGCTTCCAGGTGACATGAACTCCCACCCGGTCTCGTTTCCAGTGCGCCTACGGTGGCAACTTCCCCCTGCCATACACTTCCGTTTGTGTTGGTTTTGGTTGCCAATATTTCTCTTGGTAGACTTGTTTGCCCTTCGTCTGGGCCGTATGAGCCCCAGGTAGATCTACCTCTTTGTGTGTGATGTTTGGCCTATAGCATTGTCCTGCTGGCTCCTTGGTCCCTCCGCTGCTGCGGCAGAATTGGGTCAGTCGTTGGGCTGTCGGTGGGTTGCTTAAGGGTTCGGCTGGGATTTATCTTCCTTGAGTTTGTTGAGGTTTCTGTGCTTTCCTAGGTTGTTCACTGTTGGGGTGGGGGTGTTTCCTTATGGGCTTCACGTCTGTTCTGGTTTTTTGGTTGGTTGTATTTAGGCCTCTATGCTCTTGTGTAGTTTCTACCCATAGTACCAGGTGGTTTGGTGTCGGGCAGGGTCAGAGGGTTTTAGCACGAGGGATGCGGGATGGACTGTAGGTAGAGGTTTTTCCTGTCTTAGAGCGATCTGCCTAAGGCAGGTGTACCTTAAATATTACAAAAACGATACAAAGAAAACAAAAAAGAAAAAAGAAGGAGTACCTTTATCCTCTGTCTCCTCTTCACACCCGGCGATTTGAATCTCAACACCACGCGATTATCACCACTTTTCCCCACTCTACCACCCATTATTGCTTCGCCCTAGGGGGTGGAGACATCCCCCCTGTACACTCTCCTTCCCTTAGGTTTATCCCTTTGGGCTTTCTTCCCTCTGGGTTCACGGATTATGTCTTCTTTTGATGATATTTCCTCTTCCTACCCCCTTTTGCTCTGCCTCCCTTAGAGCATTTGGATGGTCGGCAACAAAGTCCTCACTGCCCATGTTCCAGACACCCAGGTACACGGTTTCCAGTAAGACATAACTTTTCAACAGGCTACGGTCAATTTCTCTACCCTCTTTATCTTTAAGAGGCTGCCTAGTCAAGACACGAAAACCATTTCCGATAGTTACTACTACGGCAAGTTGGGTGTACCCTCTTTCTTCACCACGTCTTCCGGTCGGATTGGCTGGCACCAAACTGCTTCTCCACTTTTTTGGCCGGTTGGCCCAACTACCTGGGTGGTATCCATAACTACTGCTTCACCAGTTGGACTATGACCACGGTCCATCACGGCATGACTCTGGGAGGATGGTATTACACTATGTCCTTCTTCTTTTTGAGTCCGTTGCGAACAAAGTGGACCTGTTGTGCCCTCCCAGGACTCGGTTAAGCTGAGCCTGGCCACCCCCGCATTAAATATACAGGATCATTCAAAGCGGTTGCATTACATTTGCTTTTTGTTTTTCCTTTGTTCGGATGATCGTGCCATGGGTTTTCCTGACTCTTCCTGCTTGTGCTTTGCTTTGATTTTCTTCGCCTATCTTGTTAGCTAGTCCAGGATTTCTTGTTAGGGCGAGATGTGCAGTTGGTTCAGTACCAGAGGGACTTGGAGGGTTGGCCTTTTCCCAACGGTAGTTGCAGGTTTTTTATTTGCCATAAAATGAGCTGCAAGCAGGATTTCGTACCTCAAACAATAATCGCATGATTCTAAAAAAAGAAAAATAAATAAAGAGTACAAGCACCCTCACACTCCATACCCTGTATTTTCCTCTCACTTAAAATACTTACTGCATTCGGCCAACAGACACCGCTGGGTTGGGTCTTTCTTTCTTCACGATACACCAATTTTCGCCTTTCACTTGGGTTTCATCTTCAAGTGAAATACATATTTCACCTTTTCTGACAGGATTTTTATTCTTAGAAAGTCAAACTTGTTGTTTGACTTAACTTTCTCTCTCTTCCACCTCCCTCTCCTCGGGCCTGGCCTGTTGGCCTTGTCCTAATGTCGTCTACCCCTCTCTCTTCCACTCGTGCAGGCACAGCCTCGTCTGTAGACTCTGCTCGCTCAACCTCCTCCCACCAGGACCATAGGGCTGATCCAATCTCGCGCTCATCGTCGTGCCAATTCAGTCATGCCTCTCTTCCTGGGGAGGCTGACAATGCCACCAATATTCTTGGGCATGCTGCTAGGGTTGCACGCCTTGACCCAGCTTCCTTCCCAACTGTTGACAACACCTCCACTACTATCTTCCCCAATAGTCAGCTCACCATCGCCCCTCTTCTTTCTCAACTTATCACTATAATTACTGATCTAGGTACCTCAGTTACTTTCCTGACCTCACAGGTTGATTCCCTCACCTCAGCCCAGGCAGGGCGCACAGCCACTCCCTTACTACCAGCCACATCCAACCTAGAGGGGTCCCTCAAGGAGTTGTCCTCTCGTGTTACAGCTCTCTCCTCCCACCGCGCCACACAAGTGGCTACCCCACTGCCTCATGCCCCACCTCCCCCCGCCCCTGCTGTCCAAACTAAACCAGCTCAGCAGAAAAAGAAACTAGCTACCCACCTTGCATCTGTGACTGTTACCGCCCAAGACTTTCCCTTCCTTTTCGAAGGGGAAGTGGTATGGCAACCTAGACACGTAGGCCAAATGCCACCCAGACTCACCCCCTGCTGCTATCCTCTTTGCATCTTGTCACCCCCAGACAGAGGAAGCCAAACTCTACTCAGCGCGATACCTAGCCTCCTCACTCTTGTACACTGGTCCCCACCCAGGTACACAGTCTCCGATCTCCCGCAGCCCCAAGAAACAACCTGTGCTCAGGTTACCAGTACTGGCAGAATGGGCAAGAAAAACGCCACTGCAGCACAAGTTGCTGCTTCTAGCAACAGTAGTGTCCCCAAAGGACCCCCACTGCTCCCCGCTGGACTACCTGGTTTCTTCGCCCCGCACACTTCCCCAACCCTCCCCAATGATTTCTCTATCATGACTGCCACCCTTCCAGACATCATGGCTGCTGTTCTTAAAGATGCCAACTGCTCCAGACCCTTGTCCCTTACTGCCTCAGTTAATGGCAACGGGGCTGTTCCTCTCACAGCCAACCCATACACCCCGTCCTCTGCCTACTCCCCTTTTTTTGATGCCATGACGAGGAAGCTCAACCAGAGTTTCCATGTTGGAGTTAATCCATTTCAGGTTTTTAGGGAGGCACCTTCAAGTGTCGAACTCCTTATTCACAATCTTCCACTTTCCATTCTTCCAGACGAACCTAGTGACATCTTCCCCTCACTTCTTGAATCAATCAGAAATGCCATTGACGTCCCCACTTTCGGGGCCAGGTTCCTGCAGCCGGGTTGAGCGAAAAGGGCGGAGAAGAGCACAACCTCGCTGGTTGTGCCGGTTCACCCGCTTCCTGTTTCCCACTTCGTCGAATCCATCTGGCTTTTCTTTCTCGCCTGTACGGTCGCTCCCACCTACTCTGCCTCCAAGTCTACGCAGTGCAGAAAGTGCTGGCATTTTGCTCACTCAGCTCCTCTATGCAAAGGAGAGGCACAAGTGTGCCCGATCTGCACTCTCCTCCCCCACCCTTCAGCCCACAGATGGGCTAACCAAAGGTGCCCTAAAGGATGTTTGGAGTATTCTGTAGTAGGATCTTCCAATACCTCCGCTCCTCTCTGCATCAACTGTGGAGGTCAGCACACCTCCTTTGATGGCGCTTGTCCTGTCTGCTGCGAAACTCTCTCCACTCTCCGCCCACCTAGGGACCAAGACATACCCCATGCCCTCGATGCGGGCCTTCCTCAAACAACCCCGTAGGGCCAACCTGCTCCCCCAGCTGCACCGGCTACTCCAGCCAGGCATTGTCCTCTCTTCCCTCCCTCTCGTGAATCTACCCAACCTGAGACCGTCAAGCTCGTTTGTAGCGCATCTGCCCACCCTACCCTCGCCGCCCCCCTCCCCTGCAGGAATCTCTTTGGTGCTGGCAGCACCCTCTTCCGAGCTAGCACCAGTGCCGATTGGAGCAAGCCCACGCTGACCCACATCCATATGCAGTTTCAAATATCGTCAAACCCAGATCTAACACAGAGTCCTTCACCATCACAATCTGCTCATTACCCTGGTTGTTTAAATCTTTCCATTGTTCAGCATAATTGCCTTGGTAGCAGTAATGGTTTTCAAACTCTTTTTAGTTTTTTTACTTTGGTAGAAAATTCTCCTCATATTCTTGCTCTTCAGGATATTCAACTTGGAAGAATTCTCTTGTTGTTTGCAGTTATCAATGTTTTTCCCCCCCGCAACCGATGGCTACAAACCTCCTGCTGCTGTTTATTTTCATCAAAAATTACTAAATGTTATTTCCATTCTTCCCATCTTTTGTGCAAGGGGCGACCTCATGGCAGTTAATTTTCACTCCCCTGAGGGACTCTTTGATGCTTCACATAATTTGTTTCATTTGTACCTTCCGTATTCAATTGCTAGTGGCCACAACAGGTCCGTTTCTCGCTTTGATTTGTTCCTCCAACATGACTTTCCGACAATTGTTCTTGGGGACCTCAACATTCACTACCCCACCTCGCACCCGATATGCTTTGTTTCTGACTATTATCAGTTCATAAGGTACCCATATTTTGACAGGGCTTCAGCGCAGTCATTTTCTCTCCTCAACACTCCAGGGGTCTACACTAGGTTCACCTTCACTGCCAACTACCGCCGTGCAGTTTTTGACCTGTTCCTCGCTAACTCCGCTTTGATTCCATATTTGTCCTCCTGCAACCCCTCGCTCCCTCCGACCAGATCAGACAACACCGACCTCTCAATCATCTTTTCTACTCCGCTCCTGAAGCCTCTACCGAGGGGCCTCAACTGCAAGTATACGGATTGGGATCACATCTCTCCTCTTCTCGCCAAAATGACTCTCGTCGCCCCCCCTTGCCTCCCTACTCCACACAGACTTGATCTCTGGTTCAACGACAGCGTTGCTAGGATCACACACCTCATCACCACCAGTACCCCATCCCAACGCCCATCCTCCTATTCGAAATCGTGGTGGACTCCAGAACTGACTCAGCGCCGCCACATGCATTACCACACCACACACCTCGTGAGAACGAACCAGGCCCTGCCAGCCCAGGCCCGCTAAACACGGAACACCTATTTCAAGATTATCCAATCCGCCAAGCCCGTGCACTGGTCTGAGTTCCTCGTGGATGTCAACTCATGATCGGTATGGGATGCCGGCAAAATTGCACCCAGCACAGCTCCTGACCGTTTCCCTCCTCTTGAAAATGCCTACACCCCGGCTGAAATCAACAACACACTTCTACAATATTTTTTTCCTCCTACACCCTCACCTTCCCCACCCCTCATCCTTCCTGCTTTTAAGGATGTCCCTCCGGTCTTACCATCAGATGTGTCCTCCGCACTTCGGAAATCCTCTAATACGTCAGCCCCTGGCCCAAGTGGGATCCCCTACACGATCTGGAAGTGGCTCCACAAAGCCAACCAGCAGCTCCTTCCATCTCAGTTCACTCCCCTCCTCACCTACTGATATCACCCCCACGCCATGAAGAAGGGAAACGGCATTGTCCTGGATAAACCAGGCAACCCAGATTACAGCACACCTGCTTCCTTTCGCATTATTCTCCAACACGAAACCATCTCCAAGATCCTCAAAAGACTTTCTGCCCTACGTCTCCCCTCAGCTGCCCGCTCGCGTGGCCTCTTACACCCGAATCAGTGTGGGTTCCTGGCCGGTCTCGGCTGTTGCGATGCTGTTGCTACCCTCACCCACCAAGTAGGCCTGCTTCAAGCTGCTTCCTGCAAAGTATCAACTCTTTTCCTGGATGTCAAAGGTGGTTATAACAATGTTTGCGCCAACAGGCTGGCTGGTATCATTGCCAAAGGGGTGGTCTCCGCCTATCTGGATGCCTGGATTAAATCATACTCTGCAAACGCCAGTGCCGACTCATTTTTCAAGATGCACCCAGGTATTCTTCCCTGTCACCATTGGTACCCCTCAGGGCTCCCCAATTTCTCCTCTTCTTTTTGTGCTCTATGTTGCTAGCCTCGACCTAACAATCACTCAAGGTCTTGCCATTTCATATGCTGACGACCTCAGCATTACTGTCGGCTCGGACTCTGTAGGTTCGAATATCCCTGCTCCTCAACACCATTTCGGCACCATCCAAAGACAGGTGGCCGACCTGGGGGTCACTTTCTCCGTCCCCAAAACCGAACTCATTCACTGGAGAAATCCGAAGGACCGCTCTGGTGTTTCCTTTGCCCCCATAGTGATCAACAACATGCATTTCCCACCATCCAAAGCTCTAAGGTGGCTTGGCTACTGGCTGACACATACAATCCAACCTTCCATCCAGTTTCGAAGACTCCTGGCACTTGCCCAGCACACTTTCACTACAATGCATCAGCTCAGTGCAGCTAGCAAGGCCCTCTCCACCTGGCTAATAGAAAGTTAGTGTTCGGCGCAATACTCCCGATCCTTACCTAAGGATGCGACCTCTTTGTCCCGGACACAGGCACACTTAAGAAACTCGACTCCTTCAGGCATGGAGTGCTACGGTGGGCAACTAATTGTTTTTGCACCACTGCCCCTTGCACTCTATACCGGGAAGCATCCCTACCACCCATCTCCTCCATCTGCAAACACCGTCGCCGGTCAGCTGCCCTCCGTTTGGTCTGTGCTCCTTTACAATTCAATCCTGCCACCGTCCGGATACCCGAGGCTGTCCCCATGTGGGACCAGGGAAGTTCTTTGGACAATCATCGCTTCCTGCTCTGAGGTTCCTCTAAAGCTGTCCACCTTATTATTATTATTATTATAATTCATTACGCTTATGGAGCCCAAAGGCTATGAAGCTCTAACTACCCTACATCAATGACACAAAGTGTCGGTTCATTACTACCTTCTCCTAAATGATAGTTGCAACTTTGCAGTAGCCCCCCGGCATATGCACTCACAAATCATCCCCTTAACAAAAGAAATCCACCTCCCCGCCTTATGCCTAACAAAGCAAAGGAAATACATGTAAAGAAATCTAGTCAGCCCTGCTCCTCCTCTCGGTTGGTTCCTGGTATGGGTTGAGGTATGTTGGGCATTCTTTGAAGTCAGCCTGGTGTGGGTCTCCGCACTTGCTGCACTTGATGGGGGTATGAAGGTACTGTTTACCCTTGGTAGGGCAGTCAGAATGGCCACAGGTATGAAGGTATCCTGGATACTAGCCAGCCCAAATGTTGCACTGGGTATTGTTTGCGCACTTGGAGGTGTGGTGTCCAAAGGCTAAACCTTTATTGCATTAAGTGTCTGGTCCAAAGGTGAGGTACTTCTCAACTTTGAACTTTCTGCCGAAGATGGACAGTCCAGTGGTGATTGCCTTGGTTGCTGCATCTTTGCCCAAAATTGTAAGAACCATGGTGGTTGCTGATTTCTTAGAACGTTGGGTCTCTGTGGTGAGCAATCTAGGAGGACGGGGAAGGTGGATACCAGGGTTGAAACCTTGGACTTCAGACTGGACAGTGTTGAAGGAACTTGTAGTGGGAATGCCATGGATGATAACCTTGTGCCAGATTTCATCCTTCCTAAGGCTGGTTGGTGTAGGTATAGTTGCTCTGATGGCTTCCTCAGTGGCCAGTCGGTGAGATTTGAGGACAGAGAGGGTGGGGGGGTTGGCTTTGGTGATAAGCTTGATGTTGTGGATTGTGGTGAACTCAATGGTGGCAATAAGAGGTTTCTTAATTGCAGAGTTAATCGCATTGCAAATTGTGAGGTTGTTGGTATTGTCTGGGAGTGATGTGCCATGTCTCTCAATGACAATGGTACGTTCACATTTGGCTAAAACAGAAGGGGTTGCCTTCTTGCTTGGTGGAGAGGTAGTGGAGGGGGCGGCAGGTGCCCTGGCAGCCTTCTGGGCCCATGTGAGGGTAGGGAGTGGTGCAATAGGTCTGTATGGAGGGGTAGTTGTGGTGGCAGCAGCAGGCTGTTGGCGCTTTTGTTGTTGTAGCTGGGCTGTAAGGGTGGTAATCTGATCTTTGAGGTCCTGAGTGTCCTTGATCTGACATTCTTGAACAACTTTCAAGTAGTTCTCAAGTGCTTCAAAGGTGGTAACAAGGTATTGATAGCAATCAGCCAAAGATTTGTTCTTATTGATCAGGGCTTTGGTTTCTTCTTGGAGGGATTCAAGGGTGGTATGCTCGCCATCATGAGCAGAGACAGAGGCTTGGGTGGTAACAGTCTGGACAGGAGAAGGGGAGTCTTCTTCCATCCTGGTGTCCACAGGGGAGTTGGGGGCTTCAGAGCGGTGGGGTTGGAATGGGGCAGCAAGAGGGTTGCCTCTGCCCCTCCCGCTTCCCCTTTGTCTATCAGATATCAGAGGGTAGGTAGGATGGACTCAGTTGATTGTGGTGATAAAATAACCAATAATAGGGCATGATTTGTTGATAAAAGGTCTTTGAAGTGAGGGGTGAGGTGGTGAGAGTTGGTCGTTAACCAATGAGGGGAAAGCTTGGCGACGGATGTGGTGTGGTATTTTCTTTCACTGTGGTGGTAACGGCAATGGGGTCCGTGCCTGTTGGCAAGGATGACATAGTGTTGGCTGATGAGGAGAAGGATTTGGAGTTGACTTCCTTTGTTGTTGGTTCTGGGATGGCGGTTTATGGTCGGAGTGATGCCGTTGGCTTGTTTCATGTTGTCAGACATTTTAGGAGTGTGAGTGTGGTTGGATTTACTGGTGCTGATGGGGTGGTTAGGAGGTTTGGTGGTGTATATATTCCTCCAAGGGTTTCTGGGCCCGGGTTGTTGCATGCTTTATGGGAGGCTGGGCTGATGGATATTGTTGCTGGTGATTTTAATACCAGACATCCCGGATGGAGGGCGGATGGAGTGGATGTTGATTGGTATGGTTCTGGCTCTGGCCTGGCCAGTCACATGGACAGTCATGGGTTAGGTATGTTGCCTGTTAGAGGTGCTACTACTGTAATGTTTCTGTATTAGATTTGTGTTGGTCACTGCCTGGCTCCATGATGGTTTCGCATCGATACTTGGATCTGGCTGGGTTGGATCATAAGGGGCAGTTGGTGAGGTTGGATTGTGTTGCTCCGGTGGGGATGTTCCGGGTGTATATATCCTGGCAGAGGGTTGACTGGGAGAGGATGAAGGATGACATTGGGGGAATGATATTGCGGGATGGGTGCCTCACATGGGAGGACTTGAGGGATGTTGTGAGCCGCTGGGGAAGGCTAGGAAAGGTTGTGATTTGCCTGGTTGGTGGACAGCTGAGTTGGCTGCTATGAGGGGATGTGAGGAGGTTCCAGCATGAAGGGTAACATGAACAATACTCCCTAGCGAGGATGGTGGACAGGGCTGCCCTGACTCAGGCGAGGAATGGTGCCATTGGTTTGAGGTTTGCCAGTTCCCATGACCCAGACATTTTCTGCAAGATTGATCGGTTGGAGCTGCGGCGTACCCTCCCCTCAATGATGTGTGCACATAGAGGGTATGCGGCTGGGCACCCGGGGATTGCAAATATGATTGCCGAACAGCAGGGGCCGTGTGATGATCACCCTGTGTCTGTGGCTTCAACCCTGACAGGATTTGCCAATATTTCTGCGCTTGACGTTTCAGCTTCTCAATTCTCGTGTTCTAAGGATACATTGCCTGGCTTTGATGCTATTACAAACCCATTTCTCTGGTGGCTGCAGCATGCCTTTCAGCTTGATTTCCGCAAAATGGTGGCTGATCCCTTGATCAATGATCACCTGGACTGTCATGTTGGCAAGGTTGTTCTGGTCCAGAAGGCCTCTAAGCCTCAATACGATGTCGTGAAATCTTGGAGGATGATCGCCTTGCTTCCTACTTTCTCCAAGCTACTGGAGAGGATTGTGTTGGTGCGACTGGCTGGGTACCTGGAGTTGGGTGACACGCAGTTTGGGAGCCGGAAGAAGAGGGGGGTCCCTGATGCTTTGGCCACTGTGCTGGAATTTTTGGAGGATCATCATGGAATGAGCAGGCTCCTGGTATCGATGGATGTGGAAGGGGGGTTTGATAAGCTGGACCGTGGCTTGTTTCAGGACTCTTTGGCAGCTAGGGGGTGCCCGGCTGACGTGAATGACTGGATCGGGAGGTGGTGCCAAGAGGGTATTGTGCGATTCCGATTTACTGGCCGGATCTCGGGTGATTACAATGTGCAACAGGGGGTTCCACAGGGATGTCCACTGTCTCCTTTTCTTTTTAGGCGTTATGTGGCTGATGTGTTGTGCCCTCGGGTCTAGTATGGACCTGCTGTCCGCATGGTTGTGGTATCATACATGCAAGATGCTGTTATTGCTGTGGCAGCCGAGAGTCGAGCTCTTGCTAAGTACGTGGCTACAGAAGGCTTCAAGAATTGCTGTACAGTGGCGGGTGCCAGAAACCTGGGGTTCCCTGCGATCAAGACAGAGTGGATTGGTTTTGGGGACCTTCCGTTGGATGCCTTGGACCTAGGGGACCGTTTCACTGGACCGGTTGAGGTCATGAGGGTTCTTGGGTACCGTTTCAATTCACAGCTCAACTGGTCTGCGCATGTGGATTACTCGTTGCGACATGGACGCCCATTCCGGAATAGGATTTCAGCGGTCTCCAGCAGGTTTGGGGATGTGTCTGGCGCTGGTGTTTGGGAGACCTTTGGCTTGTTTCAAGGAGTTTACCTACCAACTGTGTACATTGGGCTGGAGTTTGTGGGTGACTTTGCCCCCTACGTCAAGCGGATAAAGATGCATGTTAATGATACCCTACGACACCTGTTTCATCTGCCCTTTAGGCTCGTGATATTTTCCTCCTGGCTGAGTTTGGTACCCCCCCTGTACATATACAGGCTCAGTACTTCCAGCGGTGGTGCTAAGCGCGGATGATCAGCTATCGCTTCTGCGGTGAATTGCCCTGGTTTGGATGTATCCGTGATAGGTGGGCCGAGGAAGGATTTGTGGTGGACATTATGTCCTCGGAGCTGGTGATCACCAATGTGCCTGTTGGTGTGGTCGTCAGGGATAAGGAATTGGCCATCATTCGCCATGCCAAATTGTGGGAAGAATATCCGGAGGTGGATCGACATGTGATCTACACTGATGGTTCTTCTACTCACGGTAAATCTGGGGCTGGCTGGGTGTGCTATGATAGGGGCCAGAGGATGGAGCCGATTTCTGATGGGCTGCCTGGTGGATGGTGTGCTCTGGAGTGTGAGATTTGGGCCATTTATCGCGCACTATATCTTTTGATAGACTGCTGCCTTCGACGATCTTTACAGACTGTTTACCTGTGGTTACTATGCTGTGCAACCTGGGCTTGGATGATCGAAATCATGGGTTGGCCATGTTGTTTGCCCCAGTAGTGGCAAGGGTTGGGCCTGTCACCTTGTGTTGAATCCCCGGATATCGAGGCATTGGTGGGAATGAGTTGGTGGATTTGGCAGCCAAGGCTGGGTGTCACAAGAGTGTGGCCCTGGGTGCTGGTGGTGCTAGGGTGGGTGTAAGAAATGGTCTACTGGCACGTCAGTTGAGGGCCAGTTAGTGGAAGACGTGGCATTGGGGTCAGGGTCATGATTACTATTGTCGGCTTCTGGCGTCACTGAGACACCTCCGGGGTTTACTGCGTTGAGATGCATACATTCTGGGTAGATTGACGAGTGGCACGGGTGTGATGACTGTTCATGAGAGCTGTACCGGGTTGGGTGATAGGTTCCATTTGGCCCAGTGTACCCAGTACCTGGCTGGCCGGCCCCCATTGCACACCTTCCACGACGATAGGAGACTTACTGACTAGGTGACTTGGTGGAGGGTGCATGGATACTTTAACATGAGGGTGGTACATCACAAGACTTTGATTGCCTGTGTGTATATTATTGGAAGAATCCCTTCGATGATACCACGATGGTGTCCATTGGTGGCAGACAAACGGTTGGAGCTAGGGTGATCAGGCCTGCAACTACTTTTGACGGATGTGGAAAGACATCGAGGGGTGTTCACCCATGTCGTCCTGATGGTCCCCGACCGGGAAGGTATGACTTTGTCCCTGCTGATTATCGGGGCAGATGCTACGTGTGTGTGGTTGTGATGAGCTGGGCTGTGGATGCTAGGGCTTTTAGGGCTGGGCTGGGGAGACATTGGGGTGGTAGTGAGAGCTGTTTGAGGATTGGGCATGGTCATGAATAGTGAAGGTGTTTGGGAGGTTTGCTGACATGAGTGACTTGGATGCCCGGATGACAGTGTTGTATCACATACCAGTGGGGACTTTGCGGTGTGTTTGTGGTAAATTGTTTAAGGCTGGTGGGGCTTTCAGCCGTGATGTTGAAGAGGCTGACAATTGTTTGTTGGTAAGGAGGACCCGATATATTCAGGATATGCATGTATCGGAGGGTGATATTTTACAGGAACGCGTGGTTATGGACCCTGCCTCTGATATGAGTTTGGCGAGCCAGGAAGGGGGATTAATCGAGGAGAGAACTGGTTCCTCTGAGCGCCTGTGAGCCGGGATTGATAGCGGTTGGATATTGTTTTGTTTTGTGTTGGTTTGTTTTATTTTGTTGTTGTTTTATTTGGTGTTTTGGGGGGGGGGGCTGCTGGGGTTTGGTATGAGGTAACTCAATGCCGATATGGCGCGGGTTTAGTATTAGCTATACTTGATAGGAATACAATACAAGTGGAAAAAACCACACCAATTTTTCGCTGAGCATTCACCTCATTGGTTAATAACCAATTCTCACCACTTCATTCCCCACTTTAAAGACCTTTTATCAACAAATCTTCCCGGTCTATTTGTTATTTTATCACCTCTATCAACAGACTCCTTCTAGCCTACCCACTGAGGTCAAATAGACAAACGGGCAGAGGAAGGAGGGGTGGAAACCCCCAGGCCCCCCATTCAACTCTCACTGCTCTGAAGCACCTCTCCTGATGACACCAGGATGGAAGAAGAGTCCCCTTCTCCTGTTCAAACAGTTGTCTCCCACACCTCTCATTCTGCCCATGATAGCGAATCTACAACCCTTGAATCTCTCCAAGACAAAACCAATGCCCACATCAATCAGAACAAATCCTTGGCTAATTGTTACCAATACCTCTTGACAACCTTTGAGGGCCTTGAGAAACACATGAAAGTTGTTCAAGAACGTCACACCAAGGATACTCACGACCTCAAAGATCAGATTACCACCCTTACAACTCAAATACAACAGCAACAAAGCAAACAACCTGCTGCTGCCACCACCAATACCCCCTCATCCAGACCAATTGCACCACTCCCTACCCTTACCTGGGCCCAGAAAGCTGCCAGAGCACCTGCCACCCCTACCACTACACCTCCAACAAACAAGAAGTCAATCCCTTCTGTTTTAACCAAACACGACCGTACCATTGTCATTGAGAGAAATGGCACAGCACTCCCAGACAACACCAACAACCTCACCATCAGAAACGCTATCAACTCTGCAATCAACAAGCCTCTTATTGCTACTATAGAGTTCACTACCAACCATAACATCAAAGTTATCACCAAAGACAATACTCCTGCCCTCTCTGTCCTCAAATCTCACTGCCCTGCAATTCAGGAAGCCATCAGAGCCACCATACCTGCAGCAACTGAACTTAGGAAGGATGAAATCTGGCACAAGGTTATCATCCATGGCATTCCCACTACCAGTTCCTTCAACACTGTCCAGTCTAAAGTCCAATACTTCAACCCTGGTATCCACCTTCCCCGCCCTCCTAGATGGCTCACCACAGAGACCCTATGTTCTAAGAAATCAGCATCCACCATGGTTCTTACAATTTTGCATCAGCAAAAATACTAGCCTGCGTCCTGGGCGTCCTGTGCGTCAGACGCACCTGACGGACAGAACATCAATCGCGAATCAGGACGCACCCGGCGCACACCTAACACACAGGAAGCACCGGGCGCACCCCTAACACTCAGGACGCAACCGGACGCAGCACCCAATCCTCAGGATGCAACCAGACACAGCACCAAATCCTCAGGACGCAACCAGACGCACTACCTACTCTTCCTGAGATAACTAAAATAAGCGAAGGGTCCCCACTTTACCTATTTCTGACCTTGGTCACCCGGGTAACAATATATTTTACATCATGAAAAGGTATTAAATTTACTCCTAATAGTCTTCTATTCTGCTAATATACAGCTCATTGAATCCCCCCCCCCCCCTCTTGCCTCCCCCGGGACCATATAGCTACATGGAAAATTGGCACCTCAGAACCCTGTTTATACCAGTGTGTAGCTGGTGTTGATCCCAGTGACGTCCAAGTAATGGAATCAAAATCGGTCTAGCGGTTGTGGAGGAATCTGCCATCGAGTTCAGGATTAGAAGAGACAAAGGACCACTCTCAGAAGGGTGGGCGATCTCTATGAATACAGATGCGCCAGAGACGTACCTTATACCGGCGTGTAGCTGGCATCGTGCCCAACGACGTCCAAGTGACAGAATCAAAATCGGTTAAGCGGCTATGGAGGAATCTGCCATTGAGTTCTGGGATCGCCAGCATCTCCTCTCAGCCTTCCCAGGACCCCCCACCAGAGTTGATAGCAATTTCATGAGTATTGGTCCGACAGGGACGTTGTTTATACCGGCGTGTTGCCGGGGCCGAGTCCAACGATGTCCAAGTTACAGAACCAAAATAGGTTAAGCGGTTATGGAGCAATCTGCCATCGAGTTCAGGACTGTTAGAGACAAAAGACCACTCTCAGAAGAGTGGCGAACTCCATGAATACCCATGTGCCAGGGACACACCTTATACCGTCGTGTAGCTGGCGTCGAGCCCAATGATGTCCAAGTTACAGAACCAAAACCGGTTAAGCGGTTATGGAGCAATCTGCCATCTAGTTCAGGATTGTTAGAGACAAAAGACCACTCTCAGAAGGGTGGCGATCTCTATGAATACTGATGCGCCAGAGACGTACCTTATACCGGCGTGTGGCTGGCGTCGCGCCCAATGACGTCCAAGTGGCAGAATCAAAATCGGTTAAGCGGTTATGGAGGAATCTGCCATCGAGTCCTGGGATCGCCAGCATCTCCTCTCAGCCTTCCCAGGACCCCCCCCCCCCAGACTATGTTGCGACTTCATGAGTATTGATGCGACAGTGACGTCCCCTATACCGGCGTGTAGCTGGCGCCGAGCCCAATGACGTCCAGGTGACGGATTGACAATCGGTTGACCGGCTGTGGAGGAATCTGCCATCGAGTCCTGGGATCGCCAGCATCTCATCTCAGCCTTCCCAGGACCCCCCATCAGAGTTGATAGCGATTTCATGAGTATTGGTCCGACAGTGACATTCTTTATACTGGCGTGTAGCTGGCGCCGAGTCCAACGATGTCCTATCTTCAGATCTGAAATCGCTTAAGCGGTTGTGGAGGAATGTGACATCGAGTTCTTGGATCGCCAGCACCACCCCTTCTGCCTTCCCAAGACCCCCTGCAGAGTAAATAGTAACTTCATGGGTATTGATGCGATAGAGACGTACCTTATACCGGCGTGTAGCTGGCGTCGAGCCAAACGACGCACAAGTGACAGATCCAAAATCGGCTCTGCAGTTGTAGAGGAATCCGCCATCAAGTTCTGGGATCGCCAGCATCCCCTCTCACCCTTCCCTGGCCCCCCCCCCCCAGAGCAGATAGCGATATCATGAGTATTGATGCGCCAGAGACGTACCTTATACCGGCGTGTAGCTAGCGTCGAGCCCAACGAGGCCCAAGTGACGGATTCAAAATCGATTCAGCAGTTGTGGAGGAATCTGCCATCGAGTTCAGGGTTAGTAGAGACAAAAGACCACTGTCAGAAGGGTGGGCGATCTCCATGAGTATTAATGCGATAAGGATGTACCCTATACCGGCGTGAAGCTGGCGTTGAGCCCAGAAACCTCCTGGTGTCAGATTCAGGATCGGCTGTGTAGTTGTAGTGGAGTATTATGCAGGATGCCTGAGAATATGGATGTTAAGGGTGATGATGAGAGAAGAGAATATTGAGGGTGATGATGAGAGACCAGTGTGTCGCATGTGAGGCTAAGTGCCGAGAAACCATGATGAACTATGCCAAGAAATACTCAGGGGTACCCGTGAAGCGAGCATCTCTGAGTGGTAAATCATGATGAGCAATGGTGTTGATGGACCAGTCTGGATGCACCGGAGGCAGAGTTGCTTTGACTCATATGTCAGGACAGAATGTGGTGTATTGGTTTGGCTCCAGATGCATGGAATTTGAGCGGGCATTGCCAGGCAACTCAGGATGCACAGGACGCAGGGGACGCAACTCAGGACGCACAGGACACAGGGGACGCAGATTCAACGTCGCGTGTGTCAGGACGCAATGGCGCCGTATCTGACGCAGGGTAATTTTTTGCTCATGTGGGCAAAGTTGCAGCAACCAAAGCCATTACCTCTGGCTTTTCCCTCTTTGGCAGAAAGTTCAAAGTTCAGAAATATCTTACCTTTGGACCAGATACCCAATACAACCACTGTTTAATCTTTGGACACCACACCTTCAAGTGCGCACACGACACCCACTGCAATCCTTGTCCTGGGCAACACCCTGCCTTCCTTTATACCTGCGGTCAATCTGCCTGCCCTACCAAGGGCAAACAGTGCCTTCACACCAATCTCAGATGCAGCAACTGCAGAGATCCACACCAGGCAGACTTCAAAGAATCCCCCATGTACCTTTGAGCACACCAGGAAGCAACAAAGAGGAGGAACAGGGCTGACTAGGTTTATACATGTATTTTCTTTTATTGGTTAGGCATTTGGCAGAGTGGAGGATTTCCTTTGTTAAAGCGCTTGTTAGTGCTTATGCTGGGGGGCCAACGAAAAGTGGACACTATCATGTAGTAGGAGGCTGATCATAGACTGGACACACTGGTGTCCCAGATGTATGGTAGTTATTGCTTCATCACCTTCGGGCTCCATAAGCGTAATGATCTATAACATGAATAATAACGATCATCTCCCTAGTGTTGAGATTTCAATAGCCAGAGTTGTAGACGAGAGGGTTTGTGGCTCGGACTACGGGCACTTTTTCCTTTTTTGTTTGTTCTTTTTTTCATTTTCATTGTTTTCATCTCGCTTATTTATTGTTTCTATTGGGCCAAATGTACAACTGGGCTGATCCCAGGGTGCTAGGTATAATGGGCTGTCAACCAGAACGAAGATCACGTAGCACAAATCCTCTTACTACAGTCCATCCCACCATCCCAAGTGAAAAACACTCAGACATGACTTACAAAGAATCCCCTGGCTAGGACTAAGGATAGAAAACTACAAGGAGATGAGAAGGTGGGCCTGAATGCCACAGAAAAAAAACCGCTGCAAGACCCTAGCTTAAAAAACAAATATCCTTAACCGAGTATAGACACCACTATCAAAGTAAAAAACAAACCCCCTATAATATCTATAATTAGTTATAAATCCACTCTTAAGGTGTTAGGCGGGAGCCTATCTCGAAATGTAATAAGATAACTCAGGCCGATAATCTTTATCTTAGACGGAGATTGTCTAGGAAGGCTCAATGTTTAAGGTAGAGGTAGGTAAAGTGATAAAAGATTTCTAGCGTAAACTTTATATATTGATAAGATCTCTTTACCGTTGCTTTCTTATGTCTAAATAGCTCGGGAGGCACCTCAATATTTATATGCCGCATCTTGGTGGTCGTGGGCTACATCTAGTTCTTATACTAACTAAGTACTTGCTAACAAACTCCTGCTTCTTCTAAAAGTGTGAACATCATTTGACCCTGACAATTCTGTTATCTCACTTGACTTCCAAATTGTAACACTGTGAATTTTGCTGACGGTGCTCTCACACATCAGTTCACTGGGCACGATCCATCTTTGTCGGCATGGAGTCTTGTTTACCATTGCATACGCAGAATGGCCTCCATGATTGTACCAACAAAGGGGTCAGCTTTGTTATCGAACCTCTGAGTATTGCAGATGTGTCCTGCACTCGACAGCTGCAAGGCATAAGATAGACTTGTCCCAATAATCACATCAATGGCCAATATCTCTCCATTGTCATATCCTTATCGTATGGTTCTGTCAGTATCCGAGAATACTAGTGACGTATGTGAGTGCGGGTATGCTTGATTTCTCAAACTACCTCATCCAACAAAAGGATTCAGTTCTGAGACTTTCATCGCGGGAGCGTGGAGTATAGAATGTGTTGCTTAACCATTGTCTGTAAAAGCGTCCCGTTGCCTATTGACCACGACTTCCGTCTTTAGTGCTCAGTAACCTTTTGCAAAGTCGACCGATTTGGCTTGAACCACTTGAATAAGCTCGCCAAAGGTCTTTCCCCATATACCCTGCGAACGGGATCTGGTCAGCCGGACGGCCGCGACGTATATGGGGTTACAAGGAGGGCTCCAATGACCATGTCTTTGGTGAGGGGACGCAACTACGGTGGTGTCTGCCAATGTAGCACTGTCCCAATGCTGGTGCGGGAGAGGGGTGTTGGCTTATCCTTTTGAACTCAGAATCCTAAGGTAGGGTAACTATAAGTCTTTATTCACTAAAGGAAGGCTACGCCTTCTGGTATGCCCAACACGAGCTCCCTCTCTCCAAGCTTCATCCTCGAAAGCTTCTAAGATCTTCCTTCTATCATTTTTTCTAAAACAAATGAAATTCTTTTTGAACTCCGGAAGGTAGGGTAAATAACCTCATGCGTTTACTTGTCCACATAAGGAAAACCTTTCTTCCCTATTCAACATCTGCCCTACTTGGCATATCCGGGTTTTCTTGATGAAACCCTTCTACACGCTCCAGAGCATTTTCCAAACTCTCAGGTGGTTCCCAGGTGTTCTCGTCCTCAGAACACCCTTTCCATTTTACAAAATACCTTAGTTCAGGCACTCGCTAATAACGACTGCGAATCTTTCTTGTATAAGAGATTGTTTCACTCTTTGCAATCCGTTCCACTTCCCACTCGAGATCGCCATCGATTTCTTCTGGCTCTCGTGGAGGCTATTCTCTCCCTTCTCCGATTGAGGTTCGATAGGGTTCCAACAGCGAAACATGGAAGGTTGGGTAGATCCTCCTTGTATGCGATATTTCAAGTTTGAAACCGCGTTGTCCTCTTGCCTCTATGAGTTTCAAGGGTCCATAGAGCGTGGGGCTTAATTTCTTCAAGGGTCATTTTGTACGAATATTTTTTCCATTTAACATTACCAAATCACCTTCCTTATAGTCTGGCTGTTGTAACGCTTTTCGGTTGTAGTACCTTTTCACCGCCTCTCGTGTATAATTCAGCGCCTTTACCGCTCATTTGTGAATCGCCTTGATCCAGTGGCTATACAACTCAGCCCCTGGATTTTCAGCTTATTGCTCTCGCATCCATTCTGTCTGTGGATGATAACTGTAATTCACGAAGAAGGGTGACTTTCCATGTGCATTGGTTGTGGAATTGTTGTACGCGAATTCAGCTAATAGTAACAGCTGATACCAGTCATCCTGGTCATACTTGACGAAATTGCTTAAGTAACCTTCAAGCACTTGATTGGTTCGTTCTGTCTGACTGTCCCTTAGTGGATGGTATGCTGTTGACATTTTTCTTTTAATCATTAGCATCTTGCAGAGGGATTCCCAAAATTCATCAGAGAATTTTGCATCCATGTCGGATATGATTTCCGTGAGTAGACCGTCAAGTTTCAACACTTCTCATAGGAAAACGTTAGGAACATCCTTTGCCGTCGCATTTGTCGGGAGACCGACAAAGTGTGCCATTTTTGTGAATCAGTCGACTACTACCATGATCTGAGTGTAGCCTTCTGATTCCGGTAGTTGGGTTATGAAATCGGTTGAGATAGAGTTCCATGCGGCACATGGCGTCTCGAGAGGTTGTAGTAATTCCCATCGCGCGTGTTGTGGAGATTTATTGTGTTGGCACTCATCATATAACCGAACATAATCATTTCTCCATTCCGTGAGTCCTTTGAAATAAAAATCTCTCGTGATTATCTCTATCTTTTTTTTCCATCCCACAACGTCCTGCTACCTTCAAGTCCTGGTATCCATTCGCAATCTTGGTTTTTAGTACATCATTCACAGGTATGTATAACCGTTTTTTAAGTAGGAGAACCCGTCCTTGTATTGCCAATTTATGGGTAATTCCTTTTCACTGGTTATTAGATCTTTTAGCATCGCTTCTCTAGCCAACCAGTCCATGTCGTCTCTTGATGCATTTTGAACTTCTTTCAAGAGTCCTGGCTCATACTCTTGTAATAGGCATCCTCCATCTCCTCTACACACCTGGTGATTGAAATCTCAACACCACATGATTATCACCACTTTTCCAAACTCCACCCCCCGTCATGGATTCGTCCTAGGGGGTGGACTCATACCTCCTCTACTCTCGCCTTCCCTTAGGTTTATCCCTTTGGGCTTTCTTTACTCTGGGTTGATGGATTTCGTCTTCCTTTGATGATGTTTCATCTTCCTACCCCGCTTTTGCTCTGCTTCGCTTAGACCATTTCAACGGTCGGCAACACTCTTCTCAACGCCCATGTTACAGACAGCCGGATACACGGTTTGCAGTAAGAGAAAACCTTTCCACAGGCGACGGTTGATTTCTCTACTCTCCAAATTTTTAAGTGGCTGCCTAGTCAAGACACGAACGTGATTACCAATAGTTTCTACGGCACAGAGTTGGGTCTACCCCTCTTTCTCCTCGTCTCCACACGGTTGGATCGGCTGGCACCCTACTCCTACTTTACCTTTCTGGCTGGTACCCATAACTACCTGGCTGGTATCCATAACTACTTCTTGACCTTTCGGACTATTACCACGGTCCATCATGGCCTTCCTCTGGGAGGATGGTATTGCACTATCTCCTTCCTTTTTTTCGAGTGTGCAGCCAAAATAGATGGCATCTTGAGCCTCCCAAGGATTTCGATCATGCCGAGCCTGGCACCTCCCACACTGAGTGTGCGGAATTTTCCAGTGGTCTCCATTACGTTTGCTTTTTGTTTTTTCCTTGCTTCGGATGATCGTGTCATGGGTTTTCGTGACTCTTCCTGCTTGTTCTTTGATTTGATTCCTTTCATCTATCTTCTTAGCTAGTCAAGGGTTTCTTGTTGGGGGCAAGATGTGCGGTTGGTTCCATACCAGAGGGACTTGGGGGGTTGGCTTTTTCCCAGGGGTAGTTGGGGGTTTTTTTATGCCATAGCGTAAGCTGCATGCAAGATTTTGTACCCTAAAACAATAATCATATTATTCAAAAAAAAAAGAAGAAAAAAAAATTACTCTTGTAATAGGGTCTTGGAAATCATCGGACTTGATGCCATGACTTCTTCCTGGAGGAGCCATGGGTTTCGTCCGATTTCGCTTTCGCTAAATAACCTGTTTTCCCTGCTATTCACATATAGCTGACACATGATTTGCTCCACCTGTTCCACCGCAATGGTTCGCTTGGGCGGTAGGTCTGTGCTCCCAAATCCTTTGTTTCCGCGATCGGTTATCGTAGGTTGTCTACCTCCGTCATTCCTCACGTGTCTATTTTTTTGATGATCATTGGTGCCATCCGGTCCCCTTCCTGAACCTGATAACTCCTTTTGCCACGATTCATCATAATAACTTTGACCTCTCCTGTATAGTCGGCGTCTATCACTCCTCCGCCGATTCCGATACTTTCTTTGTATACTAGGCTGCTTCATGGGGCTATTCTAGCATAAGACCATTCACTATTCCTATCACAATTCCGGTTCCGATAAGCTTTTGTCCCAGTGCTGGGATGAGCACATCCTCCAGAGTGTATAAGTCATGTCCTGCCGAAGGTCTTGAGCCCCTTGAGGGTAGCGTAGCCTTTGCTGCCATCTTCATGACTTGAATGGCTGCGGGTTGTTGCACTAGCACCCTTTTTTTCAACTTTTCCTGAACCGGCTCATCCTGTACAAGGCTAATTAAAAAGTGTTCCAGTTTTAGGATTGACTGTTTGCTGTGCTCACTTCCCTCTTCAGGACGATACTCCGGTCGTCGGCTTAATGCCTCTGGTTTACCGCTTTGGGACCCTGGTTGATAGATAATTTTGAAATTGAAGAATGCAAGCAATTGCGCCCAACGGATTTGTCACTGATTCCACTTTTGTGTCCCCAAAAAGTGTTGCAAATTCTGGTGGTCAGTATACACCGTGATAAGCTTATCCGCCCCGTATAAGTAGTGTTTCCATTCCATGAATGCTGGAACAATCCTACCGTGGAGGGGTTAGTTATGCAACAGGTAACAAATTGCTTACGTGAATATCTTGAACTATCTTGATAGTTCTCGTTATCTTAAATATCGGAGAGTGCTCTTCTTTCCGAGATTAACTTATAATCTCTTCTTCGTCTTATCTCACTCCAATATCTTATTGGGGAGAGATGATGAGAGAACTTCTTCGTATCGGAATCTCTTCTCTCGTGAGAGAGATGTCAGACTATCTTTGTCTTATCGAGATCGTAATTGCTCTGACGCTTAAGAGCTAGGTTGCTTGCATACAAGCGATACACAATGGTAAAGGTAAAGGTAGAGTTAAATTGTAAGAAAGTACTTAGATGGTAGTGTGAAGAGCTCTAACTACTGTGACTGAGTCTCCTACTTATAAACTCTTCACGCCCACAACCCTAACCCTGGTGACTCATAACTTGAGTCACACGGTCCTATGACTCATAATGAGTCATGCCCGAAATCCTTCAGATGACTCCTATGAGTCACTGCGTGACATGCTGTAAACCAATCATAAAACATAAAAGATGTCAGGTGCGCAAAGCGCGTCACCTGCGTGAGACTCGTGACTCATAATGTGAGTCACGCGCGAAAGTCATTACATCATTATGACTCACAATCGTGAGTCATAGAAACATCAACCAATCATAACATAACGATGACACGCAAGTGCGAGTCATGTGAGAACTATGAGTCAACTGACTGCATAGCGTGAAACATAAACATACCTTATGACTAATAACTATTAGTCATGTGAAATCTGCCTTGCTTAGTCATGATTTGTGACATTAGCTCCCCTCTTCCTCAGCGTTGGTCCCACAACGCTAATTTCCCAAATCTAACAACTTCCGCCCAGATTGTCTGACGTCGCTTTTGAGAACCTCGTATTTCTCCATTGCCCGACGGAGTGTCCTCACCTCGTTTTCCGCTCTTCCTAGCATGAATGCCGACCTTGCGATCGTCCTTCTCTGGTTTCCGACATTCGTTTCGAGGTCGGCAATCGATTTCCTGTTTCTGTCACTTTCCTCCAACAGCTCTTGAATTTGCCTTTGGTAGGCTTCGATATCCGGCTGGGTTTTTTCGCTCCCCTCTCCCCAAAGGCGTGTCCTCGTGTCCTTTCCCCATCCTCTTACTTTCTTGTCCCCAGGTATCGGTCTCCTGGGGTAGTAGTGATTCTTCGTTTTTTCTTCTTTGTGTTGCCAGCATCCGTCTCTGTAACACTTCGTCCAGTGGGTCCGCCCGTGTTGTTCTTTTTTCTTTTGGTGGACCCCGCTGGACGTCTTTGGTCCCGTAGGTGGTTGTACGTTGCATGTCTGTTCCCATTCGGAGGGACCAGCAGGTGATTTGTTTCGTCGTGGGGGTTGTGGAAAGTATGTGCTTTCCTTGTCTGTTCTGTGTGTTTGGCATGTGTCTTCTGTGCATGCCGTCCAACTCATTTCCGCACCTGGACACTTGGACGGTGTGGGGCTTCTCATGGGACAGTAGTCCGGGCTTGTTGGCGGAAAGGTGGGTTGTCTTCCTTGAGCTGATGCTGGTCGTGATACTCGTACTGAGGTCCATCCGTCGTCTTCCTTCGTGATGTCGATCCTGAGAGGGCTTTTCGGGGTATCACTCGTGGAACCCTTGTTTTGCGTGGATTGCATTTTCAAAGTTTGAGGCTGGGTACCAGACTTTGTCGTGTTCTGGAGAGTAACTGGTCCACTTGGCTCGGTATTGAAGTTTTCCATAGTATAGTCTGGCGTCGACTATTTCTTCGAGTTCGTATTCTGGTTCGCCTTCGATAATAATAAGTGGAGGAGGTTCTTGTCTTTGTGATGGTAATTTGTTGTTTTTGTATGGTTCTAAAAGGGAGATATGAATGGTGTTGTGTATTTTCATCATGTCGGGTATGTCGAGTTTATAAGCGCTTGATCCTATTTTTGCCAAGATTTTGAATGGTCCGATTTTCTTGTAATCTAATTTCTTGCATGGTCTTGGGGTTCTAACATTTCTTGTTAAGAACCATACCTTATCCCCTGATTTGAGATTTGGATCGGGTTTGCTGTGTTGATCGTAATATTCCTTTTGTCTTATCTGCGCTTTCGACATTTCCGCTCTTAGTACATCACGTAATTGACTCATTTCTTCGAGTGGCGTGATATTTCCTTGCATCAGGTGTCCTATTGCCTCGTACTCGGGGTTCATCCCGTAGTTGGCGAAGAAGGGTGTGTGTTTGATTGTTTCTTGATATCCATTATTGTACGCGAATTCTGCTGTCGGCAGTAATTCGCACCAATTATCTTGTTGATAATTAGAATAGGCTCGAAGATATTGTTCGAGCGTCGCATTTGTTTGTTCTGTCTGTACATCCGTCTGCGGGTGGAAAGCTGTGCTTAATCGTCTCTCGATCCCTAGTAGTTTTGTTGTTTCTTTCCATAAGTCCGATGTGAATATAGTTCCTCGATCGGTGATGATATCGTTTGGTAGTCCATGCAGTCAAAATATTTCTTTTATGAAGCTTTTCGCAAACTTCCGTGCATTCATATCCTTGTGACAAGGTATAAAATTGCTCATCTTTGTTAGGCGATCACAGACCACTAGGATTGCGTCATATCCTTCTGATTTTGGTAAGTCTGTGATGAAATCCATGGATATCGATTTCCATGGTTTTTCCGGTACTTTGTTTGGTTGTAATAGTCCGTAAGGTGCATGTCTGACTGCTTTTGTTCTTTGACACATGTCGCAGTTCTTGACATATTGTTTAATCAAATCCCTCATGTGTGGCCAATAATATTTTCATTGGATGAGTTCGGTAGTCTTTGCCGTTCCTCCGTGTCCTGTTGTAGGGATATCGTGATGTTGTTTGATAAGTTCTACTCTTAGCTTATCTTCGTTTGGTATCCATATTTTTCCTTGATACCATAAA
>Ga0307509_10000981_pt1 | contig 48930 bp, 37 predicted proteins | sample 10_EM_MG_FD_202245 | JGI IMG/M metagenome (GOLD analysis project Ga0307509, IMG submission 202245) | Populus trichocarpa ectomycorrhiza microbial communities from riparian zone in the Pacific Northwest, United States - 10_EM | ecosystem: Host-associated > Plants > Roots > Unclassified | place... | reverse complement strand
TCGTTGGTGACGACCGTGGGCGTCATGTCCTCGACCGACAGGCTGTAGAGCCCCGGCACGGCGACCGCGCCGGTCAGGTCGGCCGGCGTCGCGTTGCCGCCGGCTTGCGCGACCAGGCCTTTGGCCAGCGTCACGTTCAGCGTCGTCGATTCCTTCGGGATGGGCAGCGCCACCGAATGCACATACGCACTCAGCTTCAGCTTGTCGTAGACGACGGTGAACCTGGTCGTCTCGCGGCCCACGCCCAGCACGCCTTCGGCCTGGCCTGCCAGGCGCAGCTCGAGGCGCTTCTCGAACTCGGCGGTGTTGACCGGGTGTGTGAACCCGAACTCGATCACCGCCTTCTTCAGCGCCGGGTTGATCGGGTCTTGATAGAACTCGGCCTTGCGCAGCCTGGCCTCGAACGCGGCACTCGCGAACTTGAACTCGTACTGGTCGAGCTGCACCTGCGGTGCGATCGCGTCGCGGTTGATCTGCACCGTGTACTCGGCGCCGACCGGCCAGTCGGCCTTGGGCGTGAACTCCAGCTGGCGGTCCGTCGCCCAGCGCCATTGGCCTTCGACCGGCGGTGTCGCGGCGATGCCCGTGGACACGTCCTTGCCGACCAGCGCGAGCGGTGCGACCGATTTCGAGAAAGTGACGACCAGCGGGTGCGGCGTGCCGTTGTTCGCGAAGTCGGTGAGGGCCGGGTTGACGACCTTGAAGCTGACCTCGACCGGCTGCGGCCGGGCCTTCCACCAGAGGCGCCCGCAATAGCCACCGACGGCGAGCAGCACCAGCGCCAACGCACCGGCGGCAAAGGCGCGCGGCCGAGCCCGCATGGCGGCGCTTGTCGCCGAGGCGCCACGGTGCAGGCGGGCACCGACCCAGCGCAGCCACGGCGGCGCGCTCCACTCGCCGAAGACCGCCGCGAACAGCGCGACCATCATCCCGCCCAGCCGGTTGACTGCATTCATCTTGCCCACTCCCTGCCTGTCGTCTTGTTGTTCCGTCGATTATTGGGCCGGCTTCACGGGCGGCGGGCTGGCCTCGCGGCGCAACTGGTCCATCAGTGCGTACCAATCCACACGCCGGGTCGCGACCATGACCGCGCCCAGCACCGCGAACAACAGCAGCGAGCCCAGCACCAGCGCGCTCTGCTCCATCTGCAACAAGAGGTAGAGCGCGCCGTACAGCGCCGCGATCGCCGCACCGAACACCGCGCCGGCGCGCGCGCCGCGCAACACGAAGCTCGCATAGAACGCGAGCAGCGTCGTGCAGGCCGCACTCGCCGCGAGGTAGGCCCACGCGAACAAGAGGTGCTCGGTCAGGCTCACCAGCAGCAGGAAGAACACCGCGAGCGCGCTGCCCACGAGCAGGTACTGCACCGGGTGCACGCGCAGCCGCTTCAGCACCTCGACAAGCCCGACGCCGACGAAGGTCAGCGCGATGAAGAGCAGCCCGTACTTGGTCGCGCGGTCGCTCAGCACATAGGCGCTGACCGGGTCGATGAAGGCGACACCGAAAGTCTCGATGCAGCGCGACTTGCCTTCCGAGGCCACGCCCAGGCCGCAGACGCCGCCGCCGCTCAGCAACTCCTGCGGCGCCGAGGTTGCGAGCGAGGTGAGCTGCCAGCGTGCGCTGAAGCCTCGCGCCGTGACTTCGCGCTCGTTCGGCAGAAAGCGCCCGGCGAACGACGGGTGCGGCCAGTCCGAGGACAGCGCCACCGTCGTCGTGTCGCCCACGGGCGCGAAGGCCAGGTCGCCGGTGCCGACCAGGTCGAGCGCGACCTCGGCGTGCAGCACGCCGCCAGCCGATTGAACGGCGGCCGGGATCACCGCGTGGAAGCCGCGCGGGTGGCTCGCGTGCTCGGTGCCGGGCAGCACCGGCAGTGTGGCGCCGTCGACCGAGATCGTCGCGACGCGGATGCCGCGTGCGTCGCCGACCGCGACGAACATCGTCGGTGCCTCGCAATGCAGTCGGCCGCCCGCGTGCTGCGCGACCGGTTCGAGCACGGCCAGATCGGACCACCGCGCCTTCATCGTGGCCTTCATCGCATAGCCGTTGACCTTGAAGATGCCGCGGTGGCGCGTCTCGATCACTGCCTTGGCGCTCACGTCCAGCGTCGCCGGTGTGGCGGCGAGCGCGAACTCGCGCTTCTCGGTCACCCGCTTGCGGTCCTTGCCCTCGCCCTGTTCGCTGACCCAGGTCTCGTCGCAGCGCCGCAGCAGCACCGGGCCGAGCACCACCTGCTGCGACGCCAGGCTGTCGGCGACGCTGCGCTCGGCTTCGTGCAGCCGGCCCTCGCGCTCGGCGACGATGCCGCTGACGGATTGCAGCGCCAGCGTCAGCGCGATCAGCACGCCGCCGACCGCGAGGGTCTTGCCGAGCAGGGGGAACTTCATCGCACGCGTCTCCTGAGGGCCGCGGGGTGCGGCATGGTGCTCAGGATGGCGCGGGTCTGCGAAGCCCCTGGGAAGTCGACGCACGCATCGTGGAGCGCCTGTGAAGTGCGTGTGAAGTGCAGCGCGCGCGAGGTGAGTGGCCCCGCGCCGCGACTCAAACGGCCCCGAAAGCCTGGCGCGTCTGTGGGCCGAACTCACCGTCGGCGAGGCGCATCAGCAAGCTTGGAGACCGCACCCAACCGCCCCACGAACGGTTGCTTGTTGCCGACGTGTGCCGGTCCGGCCACGTCGCTGAATGCGCCGAAATTCAGTCGTGACGATCGTGGTCGTGCCGTTCTTCCTGCCGGCGCTCAGCGTGCGCTGCCGGCGCGCCTCGGCGATCCCAACCGGGATGCTCATGCGCATAGCGGTCGCGGACCCAGTCTTCACGAACGAAGTAGACCGGTCTGCCGCAGGCGTTGTACTTGCCGCAGTAGCGGCGCCAGTTGCGTTGTTCTGCGATCGGCACATACAGGTAGGCCGGCGGCACGTCGACCGCGCCCCGCGCAATGATCACCGGCTGCGGCGCCACCAGGGCGGGCGCAGGCAGGGCGCCGATGTTGATCTGTCCGTAGATGCCCGGTTGATTGATGCCGATAGAAAGTCCGACGCTGGGCTGTGCCATCGCCGATCCGATCGCCCCGAGGGCGAGCACGCTGACCAGAATCCGCTTCATCATGAATTCCTCCGAAAGAGTGGGTTCCTTCAGAACGCGAATCCTGCGCGCGGCGTGCACCGGAAATCGCCGTCAGCGCGTTGGTTTACCCGCGATTGCTCAACTCAAAAGTTCTCCACATTCGAGCGCCGCTACAGCTTCATCTCCAGGCGCAGGCCCACGACGCGGTAGGTCGGCCCGTTGGCGACCACCGTCTGCGCCTGCCCGCTCGCGACGATCGTGCTGGTGGTCACGTAGTTGCGCGGCACGACATTGCTCAAGCTCAGGCGCAGCTTGGTCGACGGGCTGATCGCCCACAGCGCGTAGGCGTCGACCACGCGCTTGAGCTCATAGCTCTGGCTCTGGATATCGGTCTGCTGCACGCTGTACGGGGGGATCCAGTTGAAGTTGCCGCCCACCGTGAGCGGCCAGCCGCGCAAGCGGTAGTCGCCGCCGAGGTTGGCGCTCGCCCGCGGCTGCTGGTCGACGCGGTTGTTGGGCCCGGGCACCCCGCTGACGCTGGAGCCGTAGATGCTGAGGTTGCTGCGCACGGTCAGCGGCACGGCGCCGTCCAGCAACTCGTCGAGCCGGAACTTCGCGTCGAACTCGATGCCTTGCGTGATCGCATCGCCGATGTTCTGCGGCCGCGAGACCCAGCGCTGCGACGTGGCCCACGGCACGGTCTCGAGCGACGTGACGTTGCGGATCAGGTCGTGGATGTTGCGCCGGAACACGCTCACCGACATCACGCCGCTGTTGCTCAGGTAGTGCTCCAGAGCGAGGTCGAAACCGGTCGCGAGCTCGGGCCGCAGGTCCGGGTTTCCGGCCTTGTCGGCGCTCGAGGCCGTGTTCGGCCCGGGCACGGGGTACAAGGTCGACAGCGTCGGCACCGCAACGATGTTCTGCAGCGTCGGCGCGCGGTAGCTGCGCGTGACGCTCAGGCGCAGCTGATCCCGCGCCGGTGGGTCGAAGCGCCAGACCGCGTGCAGCAGCGGCGTCAGCACGATGCTGTTGTTGCCGACCGGCGCGCCGTACGACTCGCTGCGGGTCTGGATGCCTTCCCAGCGCAAGCCGGCGTAGGCCGACCAGGCGCTCGAGGGGTCCCATTCGTCCTGCGCGTAGGCGGCCAGACGGCGCGTCGACGCGGTGATGTCGCCGCCGAAGCCGGGCAGCGAGGGCGTGCCGTTGACCAGCGTCAGCGCGTTCTCGCTGCGGTTCACGCCCTCGGCCTCGAGCCCGGCGACCAGGCTGTGTTTCTCGGCCAGCAGGTGCGAGAGCTTGCCGGTGAGGCTCCACGAACGGTCGTTGATCGTCGTCGTGCTGCGTTGGTCGAGCACGGACGCGAGCGTGTCTGAATATTCGTCGAGCACCGTGCCGCTGTTCGAGTTGAACGTGCCGACGCTGCCGCGCAACTCCAGCCGGGTCGATTCGCCGACGCGCTTTTTCAGCTGCATCACCAGACGGGCCAGCGACGAGCGGCTGTCGCCGTCGGAGGCGCTGGTCGCGTAGGGTGCGGGCGCGCTGCCTGTGGCCTGAGCCAGCGTGCCGGCAACCTGCGTGTGACCCTGCGACACCGACAGGAACGGCTGCACGCTGAACTGGTCGCCCTGCCCCAGCTGCCATTGGAGGCGCGAGCTCAGGTGCAGCGAGTTTCGCTCGTCGTGCTGGCGCTGTTGCAGGCTTTGCGTCAGAGCGACATGGCCGCTCGCGAGGTCGGTGTAGGTCGTCTCGGTGGCGGTGTCGGTGCGCAGGTCGGCGTGCGAGACCGACAGCGTGAGGTTGTAGGTGCCGGTGTCGCCGAGCACGTCGTTGCGCGTCCACGAGAAGTTCGGCTGCACGCGGCCACGCTCGTCGGTCACGCCCACGCGCACGTCGTCGCCGCGCTGACGCAGCGGCTCGCGCAGGACGATGTTGATCGTGCCGGCGATCGCGCGCGCGCCGGTCTCGGCGGTGGGGGCGCGGTAGATCTCGATGCGCTCGACCATGTCGGGCGAGATCTGGTCGATCGCGAAGCCGCGCGGGATGCGTTCGCCGTCGATCAGGATCTGCGTGTAGCCGTTGCCCATGCCGCGCATGCGGATCTGCCCGCCGCGGCCGGGTCGCCCGCCGATCGTGATGCTGGGCAGGCGCTTCATCACGTCGGCCAGCGTCATGTCGCCGAACTGTTCGATCTCGTCGCGGCCGATGACGATCTTGGCTGCGGTCGACAGGCGACGTTGTTCGGTCTCGTCGCGCCGCCCGGTCACCTCGACACGCTCGAGCTTGGTGCTTCGTGAAGGCGCCGAGGCAGTCGGCGTTGCGTCGGCGTCGGAGGTCGGCGCCGCGGCCGGTGTGGTCTGAGACCAGGCGCTGCCGCCAAAGCCCGCGCACAGCACGAGCCCGCATGCTGCACGGCGCATGGATCAGCGCCGCGCAGTGCGTCCGTCGGCAAAGGCTGGTGCGCCGTTCATGATCGGGTCCTCCTCGGGTTGCGGATGCTGCAGCCGAGAGGCTGCGCAACGCATTGGAGGCGGCCGATGTAAACCGCGTATTTCCGCCCGGTGCAGCGGTGATAAGCGCGCCGGGGCAGGCTCCGCCCTCAGGTGTCAGCCCCGCTTCGCGACCAGCGTCAGGATGTCGTAGCTCGCGACCAGTTCGCCCTGCTGGTTCGTCACTTCCACGTCCCACGCGACGACACCCTGGCCGACGCCGTTGGCGTCCTTCTTCTGCCGGTCGGTCTTGCGCTTGCAGGTGAGCCGTGCACGGATGGTGTCGCCGATGCCGACGGGCTTGACGAAGCGCAGCGTGTCCAGGCCGTAGTTCGCGAGCACCGGGCCGGGCGCGGGCGAGACGAACAGGCCGGCCGCGGCCGACAGCACGAAGTAGCCGTGCGCGATGCGCTTGCCGAACGGCGACTCTTTCGCGGCGATCTCGTCGAAGTGCATGTAGAAGTAGTCGCCCGAGATGCCACCGAAGGCGACGATGTCGGCCTCGCCGACGGTGCGGCGGTGCGTCAGCAGCGAGTCGCCGATGGACAGGTCTTCGAACCAGCGGCGGAACGGGTGCAGGTCCGACTCGTTGACCTTGGCGCCGCGGATGTGCTCGCCGGTGACCGCCGCGAGCATGGTCGGCGAACCTTGCAACGCGGCGCGCTGCAGGTAGTGCTTGACGGCGCGGATGCCGCCCAGCTCTTCGCCACCACCGGCGCGCCCCGGGCCGCCGTGCTTGAGCACCGGCAGCGGCGAGCCGTGGCCGGTCGACTCAGTGGCGGCCTCGCGGTCGAGGATGAGCAGTCGGCCGTGCAGCGCGGCGGCCACCGGGATCACGCGCGCCGCGGTCTGCGGTGAGCGCGTGACCAGCGTGCCGACCAGGCTGCCCTTGCCGCGTGCGGCGAGCGCGATCGCTTCGTCCATGCCCTCGTAAGGCATCAGCGTGCTGACCGGGCCGAAGGCCTCGACATCGTGGACCGCATCGTGCGTCAGCGGGCTGCGGCTGAGCAGCAGCGTCGGCGCGAAGAATGCGCCCTCGTTGACGCCGTCGCCTACCGGCGTGAAACCGTCGCGCGCGCCGTAGACGAGCTCGGCGCCTTGCAGCAGCGTGGCGACGCGGTCGGCCACGTCGCTTTGCTGCGCGTGCGACGCGAGCGCGCCCATGCGCACGGCCTCGTTCGACGGATCGCCGACGACCGTCTTCGCGAGCCGCGCGCGCAGTTTCTCGGCCACCGCATCGAGGTGTTGGCGTGGCACGATCGCACGTCGGATCGCGGTGCACTTCTGACCGGCCTTGACCGTCATCTCGCGCGCCACTTCTTTCACGAAGAGGTCGAACTCCTCGTCGTCGGGCGTCACGTCGTCGGCCAGGATCGCGCAGTTCAGCGAGTCGGCTTCGGCATTGAACGGGATCGACTGGCGCACCACGTTCGGGTGCACGCGCAACTTCGCGGCGGTGTCGGCCGAGCCGGTGAAGGTGACGACGTCGCGGCCGTCGAGCCGGTCGAGCAGGTCGCCGGTCGATCCGATCACGAGCTGCAGCGCGCCCTTGGGCAGGATGCCCGATTGGTCGATCAGCCGCACCGCGGCTTCGGTCAGGTAGCTCGTCGCCGTCGCCGGTTTGCCGATGCACGGCATGCCGGCGAGAAAGCTGGGCGCGAACTTCTCGAGCAGGCCCCAGATCGGGAAGTTGAACGCGTTGATATGCACCGCGATGCCGCCGCGCGGCACCAGGATGTGCGTGCCGGCGAAGCCGCCCTTCTTGCCCAGCGTCATCGCCGGGCCTTCGTGCAGCAGGTTGCCCGAGGGCAGCTCGTTGGTGCCGACGCCCGAATACGCGAACAGCGTGCCGCTGCCGCCTTCGATGTCGATCCAGCTGTCGGCACGCGTGGCGCCGGTGTGGGCCGAGACCGCGTAGAGCTGTTCCTTGTGTTCGTTCAGATACTTCGCGAGCGCCTTCAAAGCGGAGGCGCGCTGCTGGAAGTCCAGCGCCAGCAGCGCCGGCAGGCCGACGTTGCGCGCATACGCGACGGCCTCGCCGAAGTCGATGGCCTCGGCGTGCGTGCTCGCGACCGGGAGGCCGTTGATGGCGCTGTGCAGCACTTGTGCGCCTTGCGCGCCGAGCCAGCGGCCGCCGATGAAACTTTGAAGGGTGGTGGTCATGGTGTCTTGGTCCTTAGCGCTCGTCGAATGAAAGGACGACGTGCGGTGTGATCGGGTGGGCCTGGCAGGTCAGCACGAAGCCGTTGGCGACCTCGTTCTTGTCGAGTGCGAAGTTGCGCTCCATGCGCACCTCGCCTTCGACCAGCTTGGCACGGCAGGTGCCGCACACGCCCGAGGTGCACGAGAACGGCACCTCGAGCCCGGCGGCCGAGGCGGCGTCGAGGATGCTGGGCTGGTCCTTGGTGAACGAGATGTCGCGCTTCAGGCCGTCGCGGATGATGGTGATCTTCGCGGTCTCGGCGTCGCCGGCCTTGGCCTCGTGGATCACCGCGCCGACCTGCTGCGCTTGCGGCGCGATGCCGAAGCGTTCGATGTGGATGCGATCTTCCGGCACGCCGGCCGCCAGCAGCGCGGCCTCGGCCTCGTCGTTCATCTGGAACGGGCCGCAGATGAACGCGTGGTCGATGGTCGACGCGGGCACGACGCTGCGCAAGAACTCGCCGATCTTGTCGCGGTTCATCACGCCCATGTTCAGCGGCGCGTCGGTGTGCTCGTCCGAGAACACGTGGTGCAAGGTGAGGCGCGTCAGGTACTTGTTCTTCAGGTCTTCGATCTCTTCCTTGAACATCGTGGACTTGAGCGCGCGGTTGCCGTAGATCAGCGTGAAGCGGCTCAGTGGCTCGCGCGCCAGCACCGTTTTCATCGTCGACAGGATGGGCGTGACGCCGCTGCCGCCGGCGATGCCGACATGGTGGCGGTGCGCACCCGGCTCGATGGGCACGAAGAAGCGGCCCTGCGGCGCCATCACGCTGATCAACTGGCCCGGGCGCAGGTGCTCGTTGATCCAGTTCGAGAACACGCCGCCCTTGACCTTGCGCACGCCGACGCGCAACTCGCCGTCGTCGACGCCGGCGCAGATCGAGTACGAGCGGCGCAGATCGGCGCCGCCGATCTCGGTGCGCAGCGTCAGGTACTGGCCTTGGGTGAAGCTGAAGACCTCGCGCAGTTCGGGCGGCACGTCGAACGCGACGACGACGGCCTCGGCCGTGTCGGGCAATACCTCGCGCACACGCAACGGGTGGAAGATGACGCTCATGTCGTGGTCTTCATAGGGGCTTGAAGTGTTCGAACGGCTCTTTGCAGGCCAGGCAGCGCCACGTCGCCTTGCACGCGGTCGAGCCGAAGGCGGCGAGGCGTTCGGTGTGGCGGCTGCCGCAGCGTGGACAGGCCAGCGCGATGGTTGTCGCACCGCGCGAGAAGAAGCGGATCGGCACCAAAGCGCCGCTCGCCGGACCGGGCGGCACGATGCCGTAGGCGAGCAGCTTGGCGCGGCCTTCGCTGCTGATCCAGTCGGTCGTCCACGCCGGCGCGCGGCGCAGCGTCGCGCGTGCGGGGCCGAGGCCGGCAGATTCGATCGCTTGCAGGATGTCGTGTTCGATCACCTCGGTCGCCGGGCAGCCGGAGTAGGTCGGCGTCAGCACGATCTCGAGCACGTCGTCGTGGTCGATCACGTCGCGCACGATGCCGAGCTCGCAGACCGAGATGGCCGGCACCTCGGGGTCGGGCACGGTCGCGAGCACGCGCCAGGCGGCGGCGACGCGCGCGCTGCTGGCCACGGCCAACATCACCAGACCCCGCCTGGGTAGGCGCGCTGCAAATGCTGCATCTCGGCGAGGATGAAACCCATGTGCTCGCTGTGCACGCCGCGGGTGCCGGTGCTGCGGAAGGCCGAGTCTTTCGGGATGCTCAGGCCGGCCTCCTCGAACACAGCCGTCATCTCGGCGAGCCAGGGCTCGCGCAGATCGGCAAAGCGCGGGCCGAGACCCGCGGCGTGCGCGGCGGCGTCGACCGCGTCGCTGTCGAACAGCTCGGCCGTGAAGCGCCAGACCGCGGTCAGCGCAGCGTCGATGCGGTGCCGCGATTCGGCCGTGCCGTCGGCCAGGCGCACGACCCAGTCGGCGGCGTGCTGCTGGTGGTAGCGCGCTTCCTTCACGGCCTTGCCGGCGATGGCGCTCACTTCCGCGTCGCTCGAGTCGAGCAGGCGTTCCCACAGCAGCCTGGCCCAGGTCGCCACGATCAGGTTGCGCAGCACGGTGAACGCGAAGTCGCCGCGCGGCAGCTCGGCGATGGTCGCATTGAAGTAGTCGCGCTCGTCGCGCAGGAAGGCGAGCTGGTCTTCGTCATGGCCGGCGCCTTCGAGCTTGCCGGCGTGCGTGAGCAGCGCGCGCGACTGGCCGACCAGGTCGAGTGCCATGTTGGCCAGCGCGATGTCTTCTTCGAGCACGGGCGCGTGGCCGCACCATTCGGCCAGGCGCTGCGCGAGGATCAGCGCGGTGTCGCCGACGCGCAGCAGGTACTGCACCGCGGGCTCGCGCTTGAGTTGAATCGATTGCGTCATGGCGAGCTCACATGTGATCGAGCGACTTCGGCAGCTCGTAGAAGGTCGGGTGGCGGTACACCTTGTCTTCGGCCGGGTCGAAGTACATCGCCTTGTCGCCCGGGTCGCTGGCGACGATCTGGTCCGAGCGCACGACCCACACGCTCACGCCTTCCTGGCGCCGCGTGTAGACGTCGCGGCCCATCTGGATCGCCATCTTCGCGTCGGCCGCGTGCAGGCTGCCGCAGTGCTTGTGGTCCAGGCCGGCTTTGCTCCGAACAAAGACTTCCCACAGCGGCCATTCGTTCTGGACAGGGCTCGTGCTCATGCGGCTTCCTTCAATGCTTGCTTGTTGGCGTGCGCGGTCGCGGCCTCGCGCACCCACGCGCCGTCGTCCCAGGCCTTCACGCGCGCGGCGAGCCGCTCGCGATTGCACGGCCCGTCGCCGGCGATCACGCGCTTGAACTCGCTCCAGTCGATCGCGCCGAAGTCGTGCGACTGGCGCGCCTCGTTCCACTTCAGGTCCGGGTCGGGCAGCGTCACGCCGAGCAGCTTGGCCTGGTCCACGGTCGCGTCGATGAAGCGCTGGCGCAGCTCGTCGTTCGAGACGCGCTTGATGCCCCAGCGCATCGACTGCGCGCTGTTCGGCGACTCGTCGTCGGGCGGCCCGAACATCATGATCGACGGCCACCACCAGCGGTTCACCGCGTCCTGCACCATCGCCTTCTGCGCCTCGGTGCCGTGCGTCATCATCGTCAGCAGCGCCTCGAAACCCTGACGCTGGTGGAAGCTCTCTTCGCGGCAGATGCGGATCATCGCGCGCGCATACGGCGCGTATGAGCAGCGGCAGATCGGCACCTGGTTCATGATCGCCGCGCCGTCGACCAGCCAGCCGATCGTGCCCATGTCGGCCCAGCTCAGCGTCGGGTAGTTGAAGATCGAGCTGTACTTGGCGCGGCCAGCGTGCAGCGCGTCGAACATCTGGTCGCGCGAGGTGCCCAGCGTTTCGGCCGCGGCATACAGATAGAGGCCGTGGCCGCCTTCGTCCTGCACCTTCGCGAGCAAGATGGCCTTGCGCTTGAGCGTCGGTGCACGGCTGATCCAGTTGCCTTCGGGCAGCATGCCGACGATCTCGGAGTGTGCGTGCTGGCTGATCTGGCGCACCAGCGTCTTGCGGTAGTGCTCGGGCATCCAGTCTTTCGCCTCGATGAAGTCGCCGGCGTCGATGCGGGCGTCAAAGCGTTCCTGCAACTGCACTTCCTCGGCAGAGCGCAGCACCTTCGGCGCCTCGTCCTTGCCCATCGTGTCCATCGCTTGGGTGTACATGTCGTGGTCTCCTTGGGAGGGTGAATCCGAAGCTGTTCAGTACGCGAGCTGCCGGCTCGATTCGACGTGGCCGTCGAGCTGGGCCGGCGTCAGCCATTCGCTCTTGCAGCCGAAGTCGTTGAACAGCTTCATCTGGTCGTCATAGTGCGCGCTTTTCTTGCCGTCGGGCGCGACGAAGCCGCTCTGGCCCGGCGGCGCGGCGGTGCACATCGTCACGCCGCCCGACTTGAACACGACCCGGTCGTTCTGGGTGCCGCGGTTCATGTAGCTCGGCAGCGTCAACAATTCGTCGGCTCCGGCTTGCGGTGCGCCGATGAAGTTGCTGGTCAGGAACGCATGCTTGACGACCGGCATGCGCCACTTCGAGGTGTCGGCACCGAAACGGGCCGTCAGCTCGCCCATCGCCTGCGCCAGCGTCGCGCGCAGCACCGCGTCGTGGTCTTCGCCGTTGAAGAAATCGACCGTCTGCGGAACGCCGGATCGGGCGCCGAGCAACGCGTTGTAGAGCAGCTTCGACCCGTTGCCCGGGCGGATGCTCGCGACCTGGTTCGCGCCCGCGTAGCCGCCGGTCGCGTAGGCGGCGAACACCTCGGGCGGCAGGTCGTCGGCCAACACCTTTTTGTAGACGATGGGCAGCCAGGTCATCATCAGCGTGGTCGCGGGGCTGTCGTAGACGCCGTGCTGCGCGGGGTCGGTGTTCAGCGCGTTCCAGTCGGCCAGCATCTGTGCGCCCCGGCGCGCCGGATCGCCCGCCGGCAGCGTGCGCGTCGCGTTGACGAGAAAAGGCACGAAGTAGCGAGCGTTCGTGTCCGCGTAGCCGGTCGTGCGCACCAGGCCCCAGAGCGCGTCGGCCGAGAACTTCGGCGTGGCTTCGAGGCGCGCGCTGATCTCGTGGACCCGGTCGACGACCGAGTAGTTGCCGCCATCGCTGACCGCACCCGGCGCCGACTGGTTGTTCCAGTTCGCGAGGTAGCCCTGGGCCGGGTTCAGCACCTGCGGGTCTTCGCTGAACGGCCGGATGCCGAGCCACTCCATCGAGCCATCGCCGAGCGCGGGCAGGCGGATGTCCTGGTTCGGTGGCCGCAGGGGCAGGCGGCCGGGCGAGACATAGCCGATGTTGCCGCCGGCATCGGCGTAGTACCAGTTGATCGTGGTCGCGACGCGCGAGGCCTGCGCCAGCCACTCGCGCCAGTTCGTCGCCTGCATCGAGTGGATCCAGCCGAGCAGGGATTCGAGCTCGTAGCCGTCCCAGCTTCGCTTCATCGAATAGGCGGTGCCGTTCGGCAGATCGAAGTTGGTCACGGTGCCATGAACCGTCGCGAACAGCTCGAGCCGTTCGTCGGGCTGGCCCTTGACCTTGATGACTTCGGTGCGCTGCGTCATCGCGCGCGTCGTGCCGTTGAACAGGTACTCGTGCGGATTCGCCGGGTTCAGCTTCTCCTGGTACATGTCGTTGACGTCGAGCGGCCCGGCGGTCGCGCCCCAGGCGATCTTGCCATTGGTGCCGAACAGCACGACCGGGTGCGCGAAGGGCGTGTTGCCGACCACATCGAAGCCGGCGCCGTGCAGGCCGATCGCGAACACGTACGACGGGTTGAACCAGTTGAACTGCGGGCCGTTGACGAGCACGGTGCTGCCGTCGTCCGTCTTCGACGGGCCGGCGATCCAGAGGTTGCTCGCGACCGGGCGCTCCCACGGTTGCGCGACGCCACGGCGCGCGGCGTCGGTCTCGCTCGTCGCGACGAGCAGCGCATCGGAAACCGGCGCGAGTTGCGCCATGGCCGCGGCCGATGCGTCCGCGTTCGCGCCGATCGCCTTCACGCCGCCGGCGCGCGGCACGGTCGTGGGGGCCAGCGGGTCCTCGACCCAGCGGATCTGATCGAAGAGCTGTCGCCCGACCACGTCGCCCTTGCTCTTGCGCAGCTGGTCGAGCAGGCGCAGGTTCGCGATCTCGCTGCTGGTGTTGGAGTAGCGGTTGGCCATCGTGCCGACCCAGATCATCGCGACGTCGTAGCCCGTCCAGTCGGCCTTGGGCAGGAAGCCGGCGTCGATGAACTGCTTCGGCAGCAGGCTCGCGCGGTTCGCGAGCACCTCGGTCACGCGCGCGTTGAAGCCGGCGGCATAGCCGTCGAAGATCGCCTGGTCATCGGCCGAGAGCTTGGCCATCTGCGCACGGATCGACGCCGGGTCGAAGGTCGATCGGCTGCCCTTGTCGAGCGCAAGGTAGGCCGGGCCCATCACCTCGGCGACGCTGCCGAGCACGGCGCGCCGGGCCATCTCCATCTGGTAGAGCCGGTCTTCGGCGACGACGTAGCCGTAGCCATGGAACAGGCCGCGCGTGTCGTTCGCGTAGACGTGCGGCACACCGTAGGTGTCGCGCTTGATCGTGAGCTTGCGCGCGTCGCCGCTACCGATGCCGGCACAGCCGGCGAGCGCGAGGATCGAGGCGGCGCTCAGCCCTTGGAAGGAGAACTTGATCATCCGGTGGTCTCGTGTCAGCGCGGGCGCTTGTCGATCACGCGGCGGGCCTTGCCCGTCAGCGTGCGTTCGATCGAATCGGGCGGCAGCACGTGGACGCGCGTCGAGATGCCGACCAGCGTCTTCACGCGGTGCTGCACCCACGTCGCGATCGCCTGCAGGTCGCCATCGGCGCCGGGCTGCAGTTCGCAGTGCACCTCGACCTCGTCCATCAACCCGTCGCGGCTGACCTGAACCTGGTACTGGCCCGAGAGCTGTGCGTGCGCCAGCACGATCTCCTCGATCTGCGTCGGGAAGACGTTGACGCCGCGGATGATCAGCATGTCGTCGCTGCGGCCGACGATCTTGCCCATGCGGCGAAACGCGCGCGAGGTCGGCGGCAGCAGCCGCGTGAGGTCGCGCGTGCGGTAGCGGATGATGGGCAGCGCCTCTTTCGTCAGCGAGGTGAACACGAGTTCGCCTTCGCTGCCATCGGGCAGCACTTCGCCGGTCTCGGGATCGATGATCTCGGGCAGGAAATGGTCTTCCCACACCACCGGGCCGTCCTTGCTCTCGATGCACTCGCTGGCCACGCCCGGGCCCATCACTTCGCTCAGGCCGTAGATGTCGACCGCGTCGATCGCGGCCTTGGTCTCGATCTCGCGGCGCATCGCCTCGGTCCACGGCTCGGCGCCGAAGATGCCGATCTTCAGCGAGGTCTCGCGCGGGTCGATCTGCTGCCGCGCCATCTCTTCGATGATCACCTGCATGTAGCTGGGCGTGACCATGATGATGCTGGGCCGGAAGTCCTGGATCAGCTGGATCTGCTTCTCGGTCTGCCCGCCCGACATCGGGATCACGGTGCAGCCCAGGCGCTCGGCGCCGTAGTGCGCGCCCAGGCCGCCGGTGAACAGGCCGTAGCCGTACGAGATCTGGATGATGTCGCCCTTGCGGCCGCCGGCCGCGCGGATCGAGCGTGCGACCAGGTCGGCCCAGTTCGAGATGTCGTTCTGCGTGTAGCCCACGACCGTCGGCTTGCCGGTCGTGCCGCTCGAGGCGTGCAGGCGCACGACCTGCTCGCGCGGCACCGCGAACAGCCCGAACGGGTAGTTGTCGCGCAAATCCTTCTTGACCGTGAACGGGAACTTCGCAAGGTCGGCGAGCGACTTCAAATCGTCCGGATGCACGCCCTTCGAATCGAAGGACTGCTTGTAGTGCGGCACGTTCGCGTACGCGTGCTGCAGCGTCGCCTTCAGGCGTTTCAGCTGCAGCGCGGTGACTTCGTCGCGGCTCGCGGTCTCGATCGCGTCGAGCTCGCCGGGTTGGGGTGTCTTGACGGGCATGGGCTTGTCTCCTCAGGCGGCGCGGTCCGCAGGGACGGCCGGCTTGCCTTTCATCGTGTACGAGCGGCCGCGGAACATCGCAATGCGTTCGCCGCGCTGGTTGGTCACTTCGGTGTCGTAGACGCCGGTGCGGCCGGCCTTCGAGACCTCGGTGCAGCGCGCCGTCAGCACGTCGCCGAATCGGCCGGGTGCGATGAAATCGACGCCGAAGCCCGAGGCCACCGTCAGCTCGTTGTACGAGTTGCAGGCGTACGCGAAGGCCGAGTCGGCGAGCGTCGTGATCAGCCCGCCGTGGCAGATGTCGTGGCCGTTCAGCATGTCGTCGCGGATCGTCATCGCCAGCGTGGCGCTGCCGGGCTTCACGTCGACGATCTGCATGCCCAGCAGCCGGGACGCACGGTCGTTCTTGAACATCCCTTCGCGGACGAGGTCGGCGGTCTGTTGCGCGTTCGTGGCTTGCTCCTCAGTCATGAAAACGGCCTCCGGTGAAGTGCAGGCGCGAGAGCAGCGGCGCGCGCCGGTATCGGATGTCGCCGTAGTGCGCCTGCAGATGGGCCAGCACGGCCACGACCCGCGACGCGCCCAGCGCATCGGCCCAGGCCAGCGGCCCCATCGGGTAGGCGGTGCCCAGCACCATCGCGATGTCGATGTCGGCGGCTTGCGTGTCGGTCCAGGTCATCACGTCGGCGGCTTCGTTGGCCAGGCAACAGACCGTGCGCATCAGCGCGAGGCCGGCGACGTCTTGCAATTCGATCAACGCGATGTTGGCCGCCAGCAGCACCGTGGCGAGCGCGGGCAGTTGCGCGGTGGCGGCCGGGCTGGCGGCGGCGCCCAGCGTCGTCGTGGTCGCGTAGTCGCGCGCCAGGTCGAGCAGGATCAGCGCGCCGCCGTTGCCGCGCTCGGCCGCGGTGCGGCCGTCGGTTACTGCGATGCGCGTGTCGCCGAGCGCGAGCGTCTCGTCGGGCAGGTGGTCGTTGGTGCGGACCGGCACGCCGGCGGTCTGCAGGCGCTGCGCCAGCGGTGCGAGCAGGCCGAGGTTCACCGGGATGCTCAGCGTGGGCATTGCATCGCCAGGCGGCACCGTGGCGACGACCGGCGCGGGCACGTCCTTGCCGTAGGCGTAGAACCCGCGCCCGCTCTTGCGCCCGAAGCGCCCGCTGCGCACCAGCTCCTGCTGGATCACGTTCGGCGCATAGCGCGCGTCGAACGCCGTCGCCTGAAAGACCGATTCGGTGACCGAGAGGTTCACGTCCAGCCCGATCAGGTCCATCAGCTCGAACGGGCCCATCGCGAATCCGCCGGCCTCGCGCATCAGCTTGTCGATCGCCGGGGCCGGCGCGATGCGCTCGGCCAGCAGCCGCAGGCCTTCGGCGTAGTAGGGCCGCGCCACGCGGTTGACGATGAAGCCCGGCGCGTTCGGTGCGTCGACCGAGGTCTTGCCCCAGGCCTTGGACAGCGCGTGCAGCGCCGGCACCAGCGCCGGGTCGGTCTCGACGCCGGGGATGATCTCGACCAGCTTCATGCGCGTGGCCGGGTTGAAGAAGTGCCAGCCGATCAGGCGTTGCGGGTGTTGCAGGCCCTGCGCAACCGCGGTGACCGAGATCGACGAGGTGTTGGTCGCGAGCACCGCGTCCGCCCCGAGCACGGCTTCGAGCTGGCGGAACAGGCCCTGCTTCACGTCCAGCCGCTCGACGATGGCCTCGACGGCCAGACCGCAACCGGCCAGGGCCTCGATCGATTCGGCGACGCGGATGTGGGCGATCACCACGTCGCGCGTGCGCTCGTCCATCTTGCCGCGCTGGACCGCGCCGTTCAGGTCGGCGGCGATGCGCTTCAGCGCGGCCTCGGCGGCGCCGGCCTGCGCGTCGTACAGCCGCACGACATGGCCGGACTGCGCCGCGAGCTGCGCGATGCCCGCGCCCATGCTGCCGGCGCCGATGACGGCGACCGCGGTCGAGGGGGTCAATGAATAGGGCATGCGCAGGTCGAGGTGGTGAAGATCGGGGAGGGCGAGGGCGGCTCAAAACATATTCGACCGCCCGGTCGGTAAATAATACGATCGAGTGCCCCCCGTTGCAAGCCCGGGGCTTCAGGGATAACCCGGTGTGTCGAGTCTCACTGTTGTTGTCGAGTCTCACTGAGTTTCGAATTCCTCTCACTCAGTTCTGAACTCCCCGTCCGCACGATGTGGCGCTCGCAGACCGAGCAAGTTGGGTCGCCGAGGTCCGTTCACGCCTCTTGCGGCGAGACCAGGGACGCTAGCAAGTCAACTTCAGGCCTGGTCACTGCGGCACTTGAACGGCAGAAGACACTCCGCAAGTGCTTGAATTGAAGAGTAATTTCGGCTCCAGCGTTGTGGCTCCCAGGGGCGGAGTTCAGGCGGCAGAGCGTCGACTGCCGCAATAGCCAAGGTGGTCGAACGGCTCGTGGGCCGGCTGTGATCTTCACGGCGGGACACCTTCTGGTGCCTGCCGCCGACATGAACAGGCGATCGCGGGCGAAGCTGCCTACCAATCCCCGATGGTCCCTGACTTGCAGCTAGCATCGCTCCGGAGCATGACGGCCCGCTTCGCGTTTTTTCAGTCCGCTGGTGGCGTCGCTCTCACCCGTCCCCAAGCAATTTGACAAGAAATAGACAAGCACGCATCAATGGCAAAACTCGCTGACCTGATGTGGAAGAACGCCGAACTTCTCCGCGGCGCCTTCAAGGAGAACGAATACCGCAAGGTCATCCTGCCGTTCACCATCTTGCGCCGCCTCGATTGCGTGCTCGCGCCGAGCCGCGATGCCGTGCTGAAGAAGTACGAGGCCGTCAAGAAGGGCGGCTACGACCTCGACAAGATGCTGACCCCCACCAGCGGCTACGGGACTTGGTTTCACCGGGCATGTGAACGACGCCGACACCGGGCTCGTGTACATGCAGCAGCGGTACTACGATCCGATCGCGGGGAGGTTCTTGTCGGCAGACCCCAAGGCAACGAATCCAAACTCTGGGAAGTCATTCGCTAGATATGGATATGCTGAAAATAATCCATTCAAATATCTAGACCTCGACGGTCAAGATTCTTTTCTTGTTAGCCGCCCTCTCGGCGAGCAGTCCAATAGTAGTGCGTTTAGTCACAATTTCGTCGTGTCGAATGCAACGTACGTGGGTGGTCCCAAAGCGACTATCTATTCCTTCGGCAATGAGGGGGGTAAGACCGGCCCTGTTAATAGTCAGACAACAGGTCTATCTGCTGGCACTTCGCAACGGGATACGGCGTATTGGAAGTCTCTTGGCGGAGCTCCTGACAAAGTCGCAGAGATGACGACTAAGATTCAAGCGACCGATCAGAGCGTGGATGCCGCTGCCAGTTCGATGAAGAGTAGTACTCCATACGCAGTAGTTCCCGGAGTTACGCTTAACGGAACGAATAGCAACTCTGCCTCCTTCGCTGTTGCGGACAAGGCTCAAGGAAGCGAGGTCAGTCTTCCAAATGCAGAAAAGCGGGTACCGATTGGGGCGGATCAAAAGTCGAGGATTGAATTCAAATGAACTATTCTCGCGCTTGCCTTATAGCGGTTGTTGCCCTAGCGGCTTGCATTCTTGGTTGCGCAATTGATGATTGGCCGTGGACTACGACGGACCGTCGCACCGCAGGCGAGTTCTATGGTTTTAAATTTCCGTCCGTTCGAGCCGACGCTCTTCGAAATGTGGAGATGCTGCGACGCGAAGGGGTTGCCTCGGCCGTTCTCGCCAATGACCCTGATACGAGAAGCGCAGGAGAGAAAGGAAAGGATGCGCCGAGAGATTCACAATCTGCGTTGTCGGCTGCCGCCAATTGGAAGGTGAATCTGGCAGGCTGCAATTGTTGGCTTGTGGTCGCGTTCGATGGAGACATGCTTAGTAGCGTTACAAGGTTCGTCTACCGCGGCCCTGTCGAGTGATTCAGGGCGCTGGGGTCAAGTCTTACTACTTGCCCGCGTCGTCATCTCCCCCTTGGCGTGTTCACCACTGCGTTGGGCATAGGACTGCTGACTCGATAGCATGGCCCGAGAATTCAGAACTGAATGAGCATTTCAACCAGGAATTCAGAACTGAGTGAGCGACCTGTTCAGAACGGGAAGAGATCCCCAGCGCCAAGTCATTGATTTCGCTGTATGTGCATTTCGGCGTTAAACGAGAGCCGACACTCACTCAGTTCTGACTCTCGGTTGGCAGTCAGGCCGGTGAAGCGGTGGGCGTGAGATCCCAATAGGCCGCAGTCGCGTGCCGTTGGGCGGCGTGAGACGATGAACTCGCGCTGGGGCAGGCGCCGACATCTGGTGGCGCAACCGGAAGGCGTGAATTGTTCGTCCTGGGCAGTGATGCGACGCAGACCCGACTTCGAAGGGTCGATCGCACCATGCACCTGGGAGCGTCCCGCTGAGGGCCGCCGATGTTTACACGTACCGGCCTTGCGCACACATGTCATCGGTTTGACACGCGAGCCGAGCAGCATCGCGACCATGCGAAATGCTGTTGCTTCCGTGTTTCTGATCTTGCTGGCCTGCGGTCCGGCGCGGGCCGAATCCCCGCGCGTGCTTCAGCCGCCGGTGGCGTTGCAGGTGCGCGCCGAACTGCCGCCGTTGGCGGACACGACCGACCTGAAATTTCGCGACTTCTTCGCGCTGCCGATCGGCCCCAGAGGCCTGGTGCCGAGCCAGCGCCTGCTTGGCCTGGCCGGCCAGCGGGTGCGCGTCGTCGGCTACATGGCACGGCAGGAGCAGTCCAGCGCCGGCATGCTCATCGTGGCCCCGTTGCCGGTGGTGCTGGGTGACGAGGACGAGAGCTTTTCCGACGACTTGCCGGCCACCGCGCTCTATGTGCATCTCGCGGACGCTGACCGCGATCGCAGCGTGCCCTGGATGCCCGGGCTGCTGAGCTTCAGCGGTGTGCTGCGCCTCGGCGCGGCGAGCGAGGCCGACGGCCGGATGTCCTTCGTGCGCCTCGAACTCGACCCCGAGCTGTCGCACGCCATCGCGGCGGCGCGCTGAACACTTCCTTTTCGATCATCACCTTTCGGGATATCTCTTCATGCCGTCACCCCTGTTTCGTCCGCTGTCCGGCGTCTGCAGCCTGGCGCTCGCGCTGCCCATGATCTGCGCTGCTGCGCCCAGCGTCTCGCGTCTCACGCCGCCGAGCGAACTGTTCGCTTCCAACGGCAGCAACGGCCCGGTGATCGCACGCTTCCTGCCTGGCCAGCGCTTCGACCTGCAGGCCACGGTGCGGCTGGACGCCGGCGCCACGCTCGCCGAATTTCGCTTCCTCGTGGACGGCATTGACACCAGGCCGGCCGCCGGCACGACCAGCGTTGTGACGACCGGCCTGACGCTGCCCAAGGACGTGAACGCGGCCGTGGTCTCGCAGCGTGCGTTCTCGCTGAAGAAGCCCGGCGTGCACACGCTGACCGTGAACGCGACACAGAGCGACGGCCAGCGCGTCAGCGCGACCGGCAACTTCGAGATCGTCGCGCTCGAGCGCAACGGCAAGCCGGCCAAGAACATCATCATCCTGCTCGGCGACGGCATGGGGGCCTCGCAGCGCACGGCGGCGCGCATCATGGGCCGCGGCTACGCGCAGGGCAAGGCGCTGAGCCCGCTGGCGATGGACACCTTCCCGGTCACCGGCATGGTGATGACCTCGTCGCTCGACGGCATCGTCACCGATTCGTCGCCGGGCATGTCGAACTACGTCACCGGCAACAAGTCGGCCAACAACACCGAGGGCGTGTTCCCGGACGACACGGCCGACGCCTTCGACAACCCGCGCATCGAGTACCTGAGCGAATACCTGCACCGCACCCAAGGCAAGGCGCTGGGCATCGTGACCACCGCCGACGTGTTCGACGCGACGCCGGCCGCGATGGCGGTACACACCAGCAACCGCGGCTACGGCACGGGCATCGTCGACCAGTTCCTCGACGACCGCGGCCTCACGGGCTTGACGGTGCTGATGGGCGGCGGGCGCAAGTGGTTCTTGCCGAACGGCGACAAGCTCAAGGCCAACGGTACGCTCGAAGGCCAGCCGATGAACGGTTCTCAGCGCGACGCGCGCAGCGACTACGAACTGCCGTCCGACGTGGTCGCCGGCTGGGGTGCGGCGCGCGGCGCCAAGGATGCGGGCCGCGACCTGATCAAGGACTTCGAGGGCGCGGGCTTCGCGTACGCGCCCGACAGGGCCGGCCTCGCCGCCGCAGCGTCGGCCAACAAGCTGCTCGGCTTGTTCTCGTACTCGAACATGAACGTCGCGTTCGACAAGATCAACAAGCGCCGCGGCGCCTCGACCATCGTCGACGACTACGGCTTTCCCGACCAGCCGATGCTCGACGAGATGGCCGGCGCGGCATTGAACGTGCTCGCCAAGCACAAGCAGGGCTTCATCGCGATGATCGAAGGCGCGTCCATCGACAAGCAGGAACACTTGATGGACACCGACCGTTGGCTGCTCGAGGTGCTGGAGTTCGACCGCGCCGTGCAGGTCGCAAAAGACTTCGCCGCCAAGCACCCCGACACCATCGTGATCGTCACCGCCGACCACGAGTGCTCGGGTGCGTCCATCATCGGCGCGTCGACCAAGCCCATCACGGCGCTGCAGGCGGCGACCGGCACGCCCGGTACCGCGGCGCAGCGCGACGCGATCGTCGGCACCTACCAGGCCTCGAAGTTCCCGAAGTACGCGATCGCGGCCGACGGCTACCCCGTCAGCACCGACGTGGACTTCAAGATGCTGATCGGCTATGGCGCCAACTCGGACCGCTACGAGACCTGGCTCGCCAACCCGACGCCGACACAGGACTCGCAGCAACCGTTTGTCGGCACCGCGCCGCTGAGCGGCTACCCGGCCACGCCGAACGTGCGCAACGCGACCACCGGCTTCCTGATCACCGGCCAGGTCCCCGGCGACTCGGCCGTGCACACCGCCACGGACGTTCCGCTCTCGGCCTATGGCCGCGGCGCGGCCGCGTTCACCGGCGTGATGGACAACACCGACGTGTTCTTCAAACTCGCCAAGATCGTCGGCGCGCGATAGGCGCGGTCCCTGCGACGGGCGGGCAGCTCGGGGCCGCACATCGACTGCGGGGGCAGTGCTCTGCGGTCCGTCAGGGAGGGATTGGTTCGTGGGCGGAGCCACCTTCGCCAACCGCCCGAGTTCGGGCCTCGCCAGCGCACGCACTGGTCTCGAATCCGATGCGCCGCAGTGTCTGCGCTGCGCGGAGTTCATCGATTTGGCGGACTGATGGACTCGAAGCATCGAGGCCGTACCGCGGGAATGCTGATCCCGACCTGAGCGCAGGTCTTGACGGAGACTGCCAGCGGCAGTTGTGCACTCAAACGGTGGACAACCTTGTGGATACCGGTCGCGCCCTAAGCTGGATTGCAGCATCGACCCGGGGTCCAGGCCGATTGCTCGAACATGTGGCAGCCGGAGGACCTGTAGAACTACTTCGTTCCCTTGCCCGACGCCGACGTCGCATCGGTGCCTTTGGGCCGGCCGGTCTTCAGGCTCGGCACGCCGTTCAGCGCGGCCAGGAACGCCTTGTCGGTCATCGCATTCAGCACGGCGACGCCCGCGCGCAACAGCTCGCTCTTTTTTACCGGGCGGGTCAGGTTCGCAGCGCGAGTCTTCAGGCCTTCGAGCACCAGGTATTCCGACTTCGGAATCGTGAAACTGTCGCGCACCAGCTTGGGCTTCGGCTTGGCCGAGCCCGAGACGGCCGCGCTCGCGGACTCGGCAGCCGGCTTCGGCGCCGTCTTGGCCGGTGCCTTGGATGAGGGATTGACCTGCACGCCTGTCGCGAGGACGCTCGACTTCGTCTTGCGGGCCGCGACCGGCTTGGCGATCGTGACGGGTGCACGGGTTTTAGGGGTGTTCTTTGAGTTTGTCATGGATTTTTCGTCAACGAGGCATACTGTATATACGGTTTATACCGATGTTGGTAGGCTAAAGGCTGCAACAGGCCTCGCGGCCGCCTTGCAACGAAGAAGCGTGACGCAGTACACCGCGAGTCGGGTACGCCAGAGCGTACGTCCCTGGGGCAGGGCTCTCGGCGGCGGCAGGACCGGTTCGGTTTTTCAGGAGACAGCGATGCATGCACATCAGGATCAGCCGCACTACGCGCCCGCATCGGTGGGTGCGTTGATGGATACGTCGTTTCTGCGCGGCGCCGTCATCGACGCGAACGGAGACCGCCGTGCCGAGAACGCTTCGTCAGCGGCGTTGCGGCAGCGCTGGCGGGCCGCAATGCATGCGGTCGCCGCCGTCTTCAAGCGGCATTGACGCCGCGGCACGGCAAGCCGTGCTATCGCAGGCGCTCGAAGGTCAGACGACTGATCAGGCCTTCCGGCCCTTCCTCGTGTCGTTGCTCTTCCACGATCTTGACCAGGCCTTGCGAGGCCATGTCCTTCAGCTCGCGCGCCGACGCGTCGTAGACATAGGGATTCTCGAGCGGCGTGCCGACGCCCGACAGCTCGCTCAAGGTTCCGAATTCAGATTCGATGTAGGCACTCTGGGCCAAGGTTCGCATCGCATTTCTCCGCTCGAGGCGCCACAGGGCGCCGGGTGGTGATGCTCGAAGCAAACCGCTGGGTTGCCGCCAGGCCAGGATTGCTTCGAGCGCGCTGCCGTTCTTGTCGTGCTTTGGGTGCTGCCGGCGAAACAGAGTCTAGCGTCTTGGCCGAATCGAGGTGTCGCTGGCCGTCAAGCGCTTCGAGGCTTACTTCGTCTGACCGATCTGATGGCTTCTCGACAAGGCCTGGAACACTGGCATGGCCGAGAGCTCGTGGCGGACCATGCCGTCGGGACAGCAGAGGTCGAAGCGCATCGTCTCGTCGTCCAGGTCGAGCAGGCCGATGCCGACGAGCTTCTCGCCGACCCGCGCCTGCATCTCGTCCGGCAGCACAAAGCCCGATGACGGCATCCACACGTGGCGCACGCCCGACGCGACGACGTCGAGGTACTGATGCGTATGACCCGAGATCACCAGGCGCAGCGTCGGCCTCAGCGGGCCGTCGAGCAAGCGCTCGCGTGCCGCCCGGGCGACGTAGCGTCCCCTGTCCTTCGGGTCGCTGGGGCGTACGCGCGCCAGCGGGCGATGCAGAAACAGCGCCGTTCGAGTGGTTGAGGGGCTGGCACAGGCCAGTAGTGCCTCGAGCCAGCGCCATTGCTCGAATTCCTGGGGCGTCCCGCTGCCCAGAAGCTGGGCGTTGATCCCGAGAAGCAACCAGCTGTCGACCGCCAGGCTCCAGTGATCCGGTCCGAACAGGCGCAGGTACGAAGCGAGCAGCGCGTCGTCCAGCGGCACTTCGCCTGAGCCATCGCCCATGTCGTGGTTGCCGGGCAGACAGCGCATCTCGGTCGGCCAGCGCTGCACCAGCGCCGCCGCGAAGTCGAGCTCGTCGGGGTGCGTCTGGCCATCCAGCGAGATGTCGCCCAGATGCACGGTCAGTTCGGGCGAGAGGCGCTCGACGGCGCGCCGGGCAGCGTGCCAGTTCGCCACGCATTCGGGTGCCCGTGGCGACAGGTGACTGTCCGTGATCAGGGCGATGCGCATGGTTCGTGCATTGGTTGTCCTCCACGATTTGATCGGTGAGGCAAGTTGCCGCAGCTGCGGGGTGCTCGTCCGAGTGTGTTCAGTCGCGGTGACGGGTTGGTGACCGCTCGCGGGGGAGGGGAGGCGAACCTGCCGCCGTGAGCGACGCGGCGCAGGGGGCACACTTGGACGGCTGGCAAAGGTGGATCCACCTGCGACGTTGATCCTATTGGCGTTGATCCATCCGCACCTGTTCCGCCTTTGAAGACTTCGTCACCGCTGGGTCTCATTTGTCTGCCGCCAGTCCAGCACAAGATCACGCAGCGGCTTTCCCACGCCTTTTGAGATGACGGCGGAGTTCGGCCTGCCACGAGCCTCGATTTCGCCAAGCCTCCGGGCCTCTGATTCGGCGTGCGGTTCGATCTGCTTCATGGCCGCTTTGCGTGCGGCGGTAAGGATCAGCTCTTCACCTTCCTTTTCACGGAGGCTGACCCGCGCGTAGGCGATCAGCGCTCGTCGAATTCGTCGGCGCAACCGATTGGTCAACTTCTTCGCTGTTTCGAATTCAGCCCGATCACCAGCGTCGCGCATCACCATCAGTCCCAGTCGCAAGTGGACCGACATGTGTGCGAGTCGCCACAGGTCTTGCCGCGCTGCGGCCACGCCTTCCAGCACGCCAGGCTGACTGGACATCAAGCGGTTGAGCTCTTCCCGATACTGCATCGCGCGCGGCATCTGCTGTTCTGCGGCGCAGCGGCAGGCGTCGAGCAGTTGCCCGTCCATCTCGCCTCGTTTGCTTCGTGCCAGCGTGTCTATGTAGGCGGTCGTCCCGCGCCTGAGATCGTCCCTGAGTCTGCTGCGAAGTTTGCCGTGCTCGGCCAGTTCACCCTCGAGTCGACTCGTCCTCACTGCCCGACTGGTCGCAACGAGCGTCGCGATGTCGATCACGGCCGTCCTCAGCAAGTCCATTCGTGCGCTCCCGCATATCAGTGGTTGATCTCAATGTACCGCGACCCGGGAGCTCTCAGACAAAGACACTTCGCCAAGAAGTCCCCGTGACACGACAGGCTCCGGACGATCGATATGGCCGTGGCACTGGCGCCGCTTGCAACCCCCACACCGAACAGCAAAGCTGGCATTGGCCGGGCTTGCTTTAGATGGTCAGTGAGGGCGATCGCGGGACGGCGCGAGCAGCCTGAACCTCGCTACGTTCGCAGGTTTTCGAGCTCGATGAACCGGCGCTCGGCCAGCGCTGCGATTGCTTCGCCGACGCCCGGCTCGTCCATGCCCATGTCGAGAAGAACGCGCAATGGGGTGGGGCCTGTGACCACACTCAGAAATCGACGCTTCACGCGTGACAACCGTCCGCGAAGGAATGCAACGACGTAAATCGTCGATGGCGTATCTCCCTGTATCGGGCGCGTGCCATGTGACTTCCGCACGAGCGTTGTGAAAGGCTGGCTGGCACATTGACTTGCATCGACCACAACGGTGTGAGGATGCCATGACGACACGTCGCGCGATACTCATCATGACCGGGACTCTGCTTGCCGCGCTGGCAGCGCCAGTCGGCGCGCAGACGATGCAAAAGGCATTGCTGACTGCAAGTTCCCCGAGCTATCGCACCGATGCGGCACGGCACGTCTATGCCACCTACGCCAATCAAATCTTCAAGGGCATGCTGCCGCCTCTGGTGCATGCGATCGTCGTGGTCGAGACCGAAGTGGACAAGGCAGGCAACGTGCAGGACATCCGCGTGGTCAGGTCGCCAAGTCACGCACCCGAGGTGACCGAGGCGGTGCTCGCCATGATTCACAAAGCCTCGCCGTTCCCGGAAACGAACCAGCGTGGCGCCATGAAGTTCACCGAAGTTTGGTTGGTCGATCACAGCGGTCAATTCCAACTCCACACGCTCACCGAAGGGCAGCGTTGAGCACCGCCCAGCGTCCCGCAATCGCACTTCCGAAAGTAACCGTCATGACTTCGCCCCACTGCCCGTCTGCAGAGTCGTTGATCATGTGGCTGGAAGGCGGATAGCCGGGGGCGAAGGCCATGCATCAGCGCGATTCCCAGCGCGAAGCAAGCAAAGCAGACAACGGCAACTCAGGCAGAACCTGCTCTTGAACGAGCAGTGCTTGAACTGTTCATCGAATCCCGCAATCGGTCGAAGACGACCCGATGCTGCCGTTCGACGACAAAGCTGAAGCGGTTGTCAGCGATCATTCGGACGAGGCATCCGACGCATCTCAGCGACCCCTTGCCTGCGCCGTATCGTCAAACAGGGGGATGCACCGGTCGAACGGGTGGCCGCGCGATTGCGCCCTCCGCAAATGCCTGCAAGACTGCCGGGGCTCTGCGCTTCCGATGCGCATGCTTAGCCAGCCGCAGCTCAAAAAGGCGGCGATACAGGGAGGATTGCGATGCTGGTGAAAACCCATCTGCGCATCAGTTGCGACGACGCTCTGCTGTTGTCGCTGGCTGGCATTCCTGGGCGAGCGCCAGGCCAAGAAGGACCCCAAGTCGCTGACGGGCCATCTCTCCGAAACGGATGCTTGGCTCGATCGCAAGCTCAAATCGTCAGCCTGCGAACTAGAGTTCTGGATGAGGTGATGCGGGTCGCAATGAAAAGCACGTATTCCCTCCTCTGCGCTGTGGCGCTGGTTGGCTTCGACATCCCAGCCGCGCAAGCCGCAAACCCCTCTCCAGGCGTGCGGCCGAACGGTGCCGCATTGGAGGTGCGGCCACCTTTCGGCTTCGAAAAGAAGAAGACGCGCCGGTCTGTCAGTGGCGTCGCTTGTTCTGCGAATCAAGCGGGCCAGCGCTGCCTCGTCGTGTTTGATGAGGGGACCAAGGCGCAGTTCGCCCAGCTCGGAGCGAAGCGTCTGGAGCCTGTCGGGACGCCTTTCGAACTGACGGCGACTGATGGCGAACTGGACGCCGAGGGTGCCGCACTGGCGGGTGGGCTGTACTACGTCACGGGGTCCCATTCGGTGAAGCGCGAGTCGTGCACGGTCAATCCGGCGAGTCGCACGATGATCAGATTCGGGAGTTCGCCAAACGGGTCGCCGCTCAACCTGGTCCGCACGACGAGGCTTTGGGATCTGATGCGCGACGAGCCGTACTTGAAGCTGCACCTGGAAGGTTGCCTTGGCGAGGGCACCGGTGGCACTTCAGAGCAGTTGCAACGCCGGCCCGGCATCAACATCGAGGGCATCGCTGTGGCGGGCGACAGGCTCTACGTCGGGTTTCGTGCCCCGTCCGAGGCTGGCATTGCGCCGGTCTACTCCGTCGACGCCAAAGCGTTGTTCGACGGCGGCGATGCCAAGCCCCGTCTCGAGCGCCTGTCACTCGGCGCACATCTGGGGATCCGAGACATGGCCACTGCTCGCGAATCAATCTTGCTGCTCGTCGGTCCAGATGACTTCGAGGCCGGGGCCGCGGCCGCGTGGCACGTTGCGGAATGGAAGCCGGGGGCAGCGCCCCGCAAGCTCGCTACGCTGGATGTTCGCAAGGAAGACATCGGAGACACCTGTTTCGAGGCAATCAAGCCCGAGGCCTTGGCCATTCTCGACGAGTCGGCGACCCGGTTTCGCGTGCTCGTGATGTCAGACGGCGTGTGCGACGGCGGACCGATGATTTTCGATCTCCCGAGATGACAACTCCTGACGACCTGGTGCTGACTCCCACCCCGAAGTGATCCATTGACCCTGTGTTTTAGGTGGCAGGGAGCAGCAGGAGTGGATGACAGGCAAGTCCCTGGCGGCCGTTTGACAGGAGCTGCGGCTTGCCGGCCCCGCCTACCGGAAAGCATCTTCTCGGTAGGCCAACGGTGACTCAGTCGTCGTCCCAGTCATAGCCGCCGCCGCGATGGTCGCGGCCGTGACCATTGCGGCCGTGATGATCGTGATCATCCTCGTCGTCGTCGTCCGTCAGAAAGAACGGAAGCCGGATCTTGAGGAACTCGGTGTTGTCGGACGCCAACTCGCGCCCGCCGCCGTAGGGGAAGTTGTTGTCGTTGACGACCAGGAGCGTGCGGGCATCGAGCACCAGCACGTTCTCGATCGTCGTGTACGGGAACGTGAAGACCGTTTGGCCGTCGGCGTTCAGGTCGAACGGATCGGCGAGGTTCATCAGGTTGACGAGCTCGGTCTTGCGCGCGGTGCCGCCGTCGGGCACGCCCTTCAGATCGATCAGGAACACCTTCTTGAACGGAGCCGGATTCGGCGAGGTCGCCGTGCTGCCGTTGCGCTCGAGAACGATGAAGCGATGGTCATCGACTGCCACCATGTCGCCGATGTTAGTGCCGTTCGGATCGAGCGGATAGACGTAGCTGCGGCCGGTGTAGCGCTCTTTTGCGAGGTCGAACTCGTTGATGCGGCGTGTCTTGTCGGGGTCGCCTGCAACCAGCCCTTCGAGCAGCGTGTAGAGCTTGGTCTCGCTCTTGTTGATCGCCATGCCTTCAAAGCCGCCCGAGCTCGGCAGGTTTGCCGTCACCTTGCCGGCGACGACGTCCTTGTGCTGCGGCGCGTAGACGCCCGGCAGCGAGATCTCGCTGCGCAATACGGTGCCGTTTGCATCGGTCTTGACCAGATACGGTCCGAACTCGTCGCCGAACCAGTAGTTGCCCCGACGGTCGCGTCGGAACGACTCGACATCGAAGTCGGCACCGGTGAGCAGGCGACCGGCGCGGATGCTGGCGTCGACCGGCGCGTTGCTCGGGTTGTTGTAGTAGTTCGCGTAGTCGGCCTGGATCGGGATCGTCAGCTTGCGGTGCACGTCGTTCAGCTGCAGCCTCGTGCGTGCGTCGAACTGCGAGCGCTCCTTGCCGCTGTCCAGGTCGGCTGGCTCGATCGCGCCGCGGCCGCCTTTCGGTGTGCGCCAGGAGATGTGCAGCGCGTAGCTGCGCAGCAGCGCGTCGGCCGAGCTCGCCTGCGAGCCGAATCCGTTGTCGACCAGGAACTGGAACACATCCTTGCGCGGCCCCTGGAGCACGGCGGAAAAGCCCTGAACCGGTTGCTTGCCGATGAAGGGCGGCACGTTCGTGCCGAAGGCGTTGGGGGCGGTGAACTGCCCGGACGTCGGGCCGTCGGAGAAGGTGGCGGCGGGCATCTGTGCCCAGCCGATCAGCATCTGCGCATGGGCGGCGCCGGCTGCGAGCAGCAGCGACGTGGCGAGCAGCGCGAGAGCGTGCCGCACGACGAATGGGATCGAACGCATGTCGTACCTCGGTCGAGTGATGAACGTGCGCGATGCTGGCCCTGTGTCGTGTCAGGCTGTTGACAAGCGGATGTGCCTCCCGGTTCACGAGGTGTTCGGGGCCCGCTTCTTCGCTTGCGTGGGCCGCCGAGCCTTTGGTACTTCTCGCAGAATCCTCATCGCAATCATGACCGCCGCCGAGGGATGATGTGCAAGCTGACCTCCCGATGCCACGCAACCGGGCGGGAGGCGGTTTCTCGGTCTGTTGCGTCTGCTGATCGCAGCCAGGAAGAAGTGCGCCGACCAAGTTTGCAACTGCGCGGGCACGACGCTGAGATCCAGCACGCGTTCACTTGCGCATGCCGATCAACGTGCGCAGTGCTGGACGAACATCGATTGGCGCGGTGGGAACGTGCGGGGTCGACGAAGATCTCCTGGATGGTGCGGCGGCCGTCGATCATCGAGCTGGCGAAATCGGAAATTGCCCCAGCTTCCACTGAGTTTCGAACTCCTCTCACTCAGTTCTGAACTCCGAAACAGGGGACGGCGTTCGCTTGGCTTGATGGGCGGCGGCGCCAGTCGACGCGGACTCTTCTCAGGCAGCTGGCCTCATCAAAGCCATACCGGAAACAATGGCGACACGCGGGCAGGAGAAAGTCCACCATCGTCTTAATCAACGCTTGCCGTCATGCACCGCATCTGCCTGCTTTTTCCAGCCTTGCTCGTCCTGCTGACCTTCAACCCGAAGTTTGTCGGAGCCATCCTTCCAACAGGAGCTTCGACGTGACCAGGCCGATAGCAATGCAAACGAGAGACCGAGCGTCGACGAAATTTTCCGAGCTCGCCGCCGTGGTCGATGGCGAAGTTGTAGAAGTTCAGGGGTGGATCGCGCCGTTTTCTGTGCAGGCTGAAGCCAGCTACTTCGCGCTGGTCGAAGACCCTTCGTGCTGCCTCGACTGTCTGCCGAAGGACGCTGCTCGGCGAATTGAAGTATTTGCCAAGGTTCCTCTGGCCATCACCGGCAATCGGATTCGCTTGAGAGGGGCGCTGCACCAGTTGCAGAGCGACGAAGCCGGTTGGCGCTTCCAACTCCGGGGCGCGCGGTTGGTCGAGGCAGCAGAGGGGGAAGATGGCGCATTCAATCGACGCCAGGTATTGAAGGCGGCAACCCTGGCTTGCCTGGCCGCCGCGAACCTCGAAGCGTTTGCTGCCCCGGCAACGCAAGTGTCCGAAGCAGAAGCACGTCAGTCGATCGAGGACATGGCGACGGTAGATGTGCACTCGCATGCCGGCGGTGTGATTGGATTGAGCCGTGTCAACGACGACGATCCGTTCACGCCGGTCGCAGACCCCATGCGCGAGGGCGGCATGGCAGTGCTTTGCCTGGCCACCGTGTCCGATTCGCCCACGCACCACGTGACCGCAGATCGTCGCATCAGGCCCTTTCGTGCTCCGGAACCTGGGGAGCTGTACGCCTACGGGCAGCGGTCATTCAAGCGCATTCACGAGTTGGCGCATGTTCAGAACTTGACATTGATCAAGAACGCTGCTGCCCTCGTGCTGGCCCGCAGTGATCGGCCCTCGATCATCGTCAGCGCAGAAGGCGGCGACTTCCTCGAGGGCAAGACGGACCGCGTAGATGAGGCGTACGACCACTGGGCGTTGCGGCATCTTCAGTTGGTGCACTATCGCGTCAATGCACTTGGCGACATCCAGACTGAACCGACGGTGCACGGCGGCCTGACCGACTTTGGAGCGGAAGTCATCAAACGCTGCAACCGGTTGGGCATCGTGGTGGACGTGGCACACGGCACCTACGATCTGGTAAAGCGAGCGGCAGGTGTGACGACCAGGCCGCTGGTTCTGTCCCATACATCGCTGTCGTCGCAGCCCGGACCCCGCAGTCGTCTCGTTTCCGCAGAACACGCGCACGTGGTCGCCGATACGGGTGGTCTCGTCGGCATCTGGCCTCCCGCTGGCATCTTTCCCGACATGCCCGCATTGGCTGCGGGCATGGCGAGGATGGTGGATGCGATCGGTATCGATCACGTCGGTCTTGGGAGCGACATGCGAGGCCTTGTCGGTCCGTCCGTTTTCTCGTCGTACCGGGATCTCCCGCTGTTGGCGCAGGCGCTGCTCGCGCATGGCTTTCAAGTCCCGGACGTTCGAAAGATTCTCGGCGGAAACTACGTGCGCGTCTTTGCCGCAAATCTTTAGCTTCCAGGTGAACGTCGAAGCGAACTATTGAGCCTCGTTCTCTGAACGGGTGGTCCCGGCGGTCGAGGTCGACTCGGGGCGAGTGTTTCCTCGATGCTCAGATGGATGCGCCTGTCATTGCGACCGTTGTTTGTAGCCGGCGAATTCTGGGCTGATGCCGATGAGATGCCAGCGCCCGGGGACGGTGCGACCGAGCGACTACTTCGCCGGCACCTTGTCCCGCGCGAGGTCCATCACCAGCCGCGTCGTCAGGTAGAGCCTGGGCACGATGCTGCCGAGCTGCACGTATTCGGCGTCGTTCGAGTGCGCGCCGAAGCCGCTCAGGCCCATGCCTTCGATCACGGCGCCGCGCGCCTTGAGTGCGGCGAATGCCGCGTCGGTTCCGCCGCCGGTGGCGACGTCCATCACCTTCATCGGCAGGCCGATCTCGTCGTAGACCGTGCGCGCATGCGCCGAGAGCGCGCGCGACGCCGCGGTCGGCTCCAGCGGCGGGCGGCGCACCTCGAACTTCAGCGCCACCTTGGAGTCGGGCAGGAGCTTGTTCTTGATGCGCTCCTGCAGCGTCTTCGCCAGCCCGTCGAAGTCCGACACCTTCAGCGCGCGGGCGTCGGCCTGCGCGGTCGCCTCGCCGGGGATCACGTTGCGGTTGCTGCCGGCCTGCGCCACCGTCCAGTTCAGCTTCAGGCCGATGTCGTTGCGCGACAGGTCCTTCATCTGCAGCAACTGGTGCGAGAGCTCGTACAGCGCGTTGACGCCGCCCTCGGGCCGCGCGCCGGCGTGCGAGGTCTTGCCGATCACGCTGAGGTAGGCCGAGCCGATGCCGCTGGTCGCGAGCCGGATGCCACCGTCCGAACCGCCGCCCTCGAACGACAGCACGGCGTCCTGGTCCATGCCGAAGCGGGTGATGGTGCTGCGCGCGCCGGGCGAACTGATCTCTTCGTCGCCGTTGATCAGCACGGTGAGCGTGCCGTAGTCCTTGAAGCCGAGCGCCTGCAGCATCGCGACGCTGTGCAGGATCGTCGCCACGCCTTGTTTGTCGTCGGCGATGCCCAGGCCATAGGCCTTGTCGGCGTCGACCCGGAACGGCTGGTCTTTCAGCATGCCCTTCAGGTAGACCGTGTCCATGTGGGCGATCAGCATGATCTTCTTGGTGCCGCTGCCCATGAACTCCGCATGCACCACCTGGCCGACGCGCTCGGGCGTGTCGTCCATGCGGTAGATGTCGGTCGGCGTGATCAGCTCGACTTGCCCGCCCAGCGCCTTGAGGCGATCCGCGATCAGCGCCGCGATCTTGGCCAGGCCTTCGAGATCCTTGCTGCCGGACTCGATGTTGACGAGGTCGCGCATCGTGTCCAGCATCGGCTGGCGCTGTGCGTTGGCGGCCTGCTCGACCGCGGTGACTGGTGCGGCGTGCACCGGCGGCACCAGCGCGGCGCAGGCGAACGTTGAAGCAAAAACGGCAAGGCGAAGGTGATGGCTGTGGGGGTGGCAGTGAGACATGGCGAGACTCGGGCGAGGGGACAGCGCGGCATGCTATCGCACGTCGGCGTGCCCTCGTTCGCCTAGGCGTACGCGGCGACGGACAAGTCACGCACCGGCACGTGTCCCGCCGACCGGCTCGGCGGGACACGTCGTTGCCAGAACGCGCTGGCAAAACGTTCTTCGGCCGCGTAGTACTGCGCGCGTTCGATCAGGAAGGTGGTGCACTCCGCATCGCGTTCGGCTTCGTAAGCGGCCAGCGGGGCGCGCCAGTCCGGCCCGGCCGCGAGCGCCTCGTCCACGGCCGCGGCCGCGGCTTGTGCGGTGTTCAGCGCGCGCAGCACGCCGCTGCCCGACACCGGGTCCACCGCCAGCGCCGCGTCACCCACCGCCAGCCACGGACCGGCCGCATCGGCGGGGTTCTGGCGCACGCGTTGGCTGTGGGCGCAACACACCTGCGGCGTCGACGTGCACGAGGCTGCGCGCAGCCGCTGGTGGCTGGCCGGCGCGGCCGCGAGCGCGTCGTGCCAGGCGGTCGCGCGGTTCAGGCGCCGACGGGCACACAGGTCGGCGTCCGTCATCAGCATCGCCACCATGCCGCCCGCGGGCAGCGGGGCCGAATACCACCAGCCGTCTGGCGTCGTCTCCACCAGCAGGTGGCCTTGTTCGTGCGCGGCGATGCCGGACCAGCGGACCGCCACGCCGACGAGGCGGTCGAACAGCAGCCGCTGCGCGCCGAGTGCGCGTGCCAGCTGGGCGCGGCGACCGGTGGCGTCGATCAGCACACGCGCACGCAGGGGTGCCGCCGTCGCGTCGGAGGTTTGCAGGTGCCAGGCCGCGCCATCGAAGTGTGCGCTGTGCAGGCCGGTGCCTGTGTGCAGCTGCACGCCGGCCGCGGCAGCGGCCTGCGCGAGCATGCGATCGAACGCGGCGCGGTCGACATGCCAGCCGCAGCCCCACGGGTTCTGCAGGTGGGAGTGCAACTGCGCGTGCGCCTCGCCCCAGACGCTGCGCGTGCCCCAGGAAGGCAGTGCGTCGAGCGCCATGAAGTCGTCCCACACGCCCAGGCTGCGCAGGGCGGGCTGCACCGCCGGGGCCAGGCTCTCGCCGACGCGCGGCGTGTCCATGCGGCTGCGCTCGAGCAGCAGCACCTGCAGCCCGCGTTGCGCAAGCCGGCGCGCGGTGGCCGCACCGGCCGGCCCGGCGCCGATGACGGCCACGTCGAACAGCGTGTCTCGGTTCATCGCCGTTTGCCTCAGCCGTCCTGCCGCGGGTCGGTCTTGCTGCCGTGATCGCAGTGGCCGGCGAGGCATTTGCGCAGCGTGTCGAGGTCGAGCCCGGCCGCCTGCAAGCGCTTCTCGAGTTCCGGCTGGATCAGGCCGCCACGCGCCAGCACGCACTCCAGCAACTCGCACAAGCGGTCGTGCGTACCGTTCGGGCGCCCGCCGGTGCCGCCGTCGTGGTCACCGCCGCGCCACACCGCGGCGGTGAGGCTGCGTTCACGCGTGAAGGGCAGGCCCTTGCGCGTCTGCCCGCGAGCCCGCACCCGCACGCGGTAGGTGCCGGTGCTGCCGGCCACGAAACCGGCCGTGTAGCGGCCCGGCTCCGTGGCATGGAAGCTCAGCTCGGTCGTGGTGCCGTCGGGTCGCGTCAGCTCGGCCCAGACCGTGGCCGCGCCGTCGAGCGGCAGGCCTGATTGCGTCAGCGTGGCCTGCAGCGTCATGGCCGCGCCCGGCTCGTAGCCGCCCTGGTGCAGCTCGGCGCGCAGCGACACGCTGGAGTAGCTGTGCACGATCACGCTGTAGGGCAGCGTGCGGCGGCTGCCGGTGGTGCCTGCAGCCGCGGCGAAGTTCGCCACGGCCGCAGCGGCGCGCCCGCTGCTGAAGTTCTGCGCGAGCGCGAACTGGCGCTGCTGCTCGGTCGGCACGCCCGCGACCTGCTGGGCGCGCGCACGCGCGGCCGGGCTGGCGTGCAGGCCGCGCAGGATGGACAGGTCCGCGCCGTCGTCGCTGCCGCCGCTGGGTTGGGTGCGCGGCTTGCCGATGGTCAGCAGCACGTGCCAGGTGCCGCCCTGGTCGTAGCGGTCGGCCACCAGTTGCGTGGGCAGCACCAGGCGGTAGTAGCTGACCTCCTTGCCGAGCACATAGCGCATCGCCGGTTCGCTCAGCGCGCGCCAGGGTTCGAGGATCAGGCCGGTGGGCGTCTGCAGCCGGAAGTCGACCGAGTGCACATAGGGGCTGAGCAGGATCACGTCGACCCCGGTGTCGGCGTCGGTCAGCTGGAACGGGATGCGGTGAACCGCACCGGGCACGAGCGCGCCATCGGGGTCGAGCACGATCTCGGCGTTGCTCACGCCGGCCAGGATCTGCAGGAAATACTTCTGCAGCAGGAAGCGCTTGTCGGTGTCGATCGCGCCGGTGATGAGCAGAAAGCCGCCGTTGTTGCCCGAGATGTTCTGCAAGGCGGCCGCGCTGGTGTTCTGCGGTGTGCCCAGGCCGATGGCGTAGGTGAGCTCGTTGATCGAGCCGGCCACGTCGGAGATATAGCGCGGGCTGTTCTCGATGCCGTCGGTCAGCACCGTCAATGCCTTGACGTCGAACGCACCGGCGTTGTCGAGGATGTTGCGGCCCTCGAAGATGCCGTCGCCGATCGAGGTCGAACCCGCCGGGTCGAAGCTGTTGCCGCGGATCAGGTCGATGGTGGCGCCGCGGTTCAGATCGCTCACGCCACCACCGCCGAGCAGCAGCACCGGCTGCACCACCTGCGCGTCCTGGTCGTAGCGGACCAGGCCGACACCGTCGCCCTCGAGCATCACGTCGACGAAGGTTTCGGCGGCCTGCTGCAACGAGGCATGCTTGCTCTGGCCGTCGCCGCGGTCGTCCGCCATGCTGCCCGAGCGGTCGAGCACCAGCGCCACCGCGGCGGTCTTGCGGGCGATGGTGTTGGCGTCGATGCTGATGTTCCAGGTCTGGCCGCTGACCGGTTCGCGCACCGTCACGTTCTGGGTCGGGATCGCCGAGCCGGCCGCGCCGGTGCGGTAGATCACCCACAGCCGCGCGCTGGCCACCGAGGTACCCGCGGTCGGGCCCACCGTGACGCTGGTGTTGCCCGCGACCAGCTGCGGGTGCGTGAGGCCGCCGCCCGGTGCGTACTCGAGCGTCACGGCGCTGCTGGGTGCGCTGACCTCGAAGCTGATCGCCAGCGGCTGCTCGCGCACCATGCCCATCGGGCCTTGCGGGATGTCGGCGAAGTTGAGGTAGGGCGTCAGCAGCGTGATCGACGCGGTGTCGCAGCGGTCGACCTCGACGTGCACATTGCCTTGCTTGACCACGAAGCCGAGCATGTGCCAGCGCGCCACCATGTCTTCGGAACCGGTGATGCCGCGGGCCCAGTCCTGGTAGGTGCTGGTGCCTTGGGGCTTGACCGAATTCGGGCGCGGCACCGGCCACCAGTTGCTGCCGCAGGCGATGAAGTCGGCCTGCCACGGCAGCGCCATCGACGCGCTGATGGTGCCCGGCGCGACGTTGACGGCGTCGATGCGGAATGCCTCTGCATAGTTGCCGGCGTTCAGGATGGGGCGGTTGCCCGGGTCCTTGCCGCCGGCCTCGATGCCGGGGAAGAAGGCCGCGCCGACACAGGCCTCGAGCGCCGCGCGATCCAGCCCGTCCGGCGTCACGTTGGCCTCGGGCGCGGGCACGCCGACCCAGTCGTTGGCGAAGTTGTTGTTGTTCCAGCGCTCCATGTGCGCGAACTGCAAGGTCGTCAGCCCCGGGTCGGCGCCGTTGAGTGCGGGCATGTTGCTGTTGGGCCGCAGCCGGCCGAAGATCGCGTTGCGGTCGGCGGTGGCGATCACCGGGTCGGCCCAGCCGTGCGCGCCGGTGTTCAACACCCACTTGATGTCGCGTGCGCGCTGCAGCACGGGGTACACGTCGTCTGTGTACGAGGTGCTGACCGGCGCGGTGGCGAGGTTGGCCCCGACCATGGCCTCGAACACCCGGTCATACAGCGTGGTCGGGCTGTCCTGGTGCGGCGCGAACTTCGGCGGTGTCGTGATGACCCACGCGCCCACCACCGGCGGCGACGTGTTGCTCGCGCGCAGCGTGATGCTGGCCGTCACCGGGCCGTCGGCCACGTCGTCGAACCAGCCGGCATTGGCCCAGAAGTTTCCGATGCCGTTGCCGCCCGGCGAGGCGGAGTGGCCGAATCCCCCGAGCACCAGCAGGCGGTTCTGCGTGTCGCTGCGGATCTCGCCGAGCGGCACGGTGGTGGCGGGCTGGCCCGAGAAACGGATCACCCCGTTGTCGAACAGCTGCTGCTGGTTCGGGCCGGTGGTGCTGCGCGCGCCGGGGTCGATGCTCAGGTCGGCGGCCGACTCGCTGTTGCCACGGCCCGGGTAGGCCGCCTTCTTGTTGACCAGGTGCACGGTCCAGGTGATGTCGGCTTCGGCATCGGTGATCTCCTCGACCGTGCCGTTGTCGTGGTGGGCGTAGATGCGAAAGCGCGCGGCCTGGCGCTTGACGCGGCATTGGCCGTCCTTGAAGCCGCCGGTGGGCTCGGGGATCTCGCGCCGGCGCTCCGGCCCGATGAAGAACTCCGGGCTGTTGCCGATGCGGGCAATGCCGATCGCCGGGTGGATGCGGTAAATGGTGGCCATGGTGTGTCTCCCTGAGGAACGGGCAGGCGAAGGCCTGCGGTCGTTGCAGTGGAGGCGCTGGCCCCGGGTGCCTCCTATCCCTAGCTCCCGTGTCCTCCCCAGATCAAGGGAACCGACAAGAACCGAGCGTGACGCGGCGGCTTGCCTATCATCGGCCGACCGCCCCACCCACCCGCCGCCCATGGACCACCCCACGCTTCAAGACATCGCGCACACCGCGATGGAGCAACGCGGGCTGGCGCCCGAGTTCTCGGCGGCGGCGCAGCAAGAGGCCGCGGCGCTGGCGCCGGTGGCCGTGCCCGACCTGCCGGCGCTGCGCGATTTGCGTTCGCTGCTCTGGTGCTCGATCGACAACGACGACTCGCGCGACCTCGACCAGCTCACCGTCGCGCAGACCGACGCCGACGGCAGCCTGCGCGTGCTGGTCGCGATCGCCGACGTGGACCAGCTGGTGCGCCCCGGCAGTGCGATCGATGCGCACGCGCGCCAGAACACCACGTCGGTCTACACCGCGGCCGGCGTCTACCCGATGCTGCCGCTGCGCCTGTCCACCGACCTGAGTTCGCTGAACGAGGCACAGGACCGCGCGGCGTTGGTCATCGAGCTGCGCGTCGCGGCGGACGGCAGCGTCGGCGACGGCGAGGTCTACCGCGCCTGGGTGCGCAACCAGGCGCAGCTCACCTACGACGGCGTCGCGGCCTGGCTGGATGGCCAATCGCCCGCACCGCCCAAGCTCGCCGCGGTGCCCGGCCTGGACGAGCAGCTGCGCACGCAGGACCGCGCCGGCCAGGCCCTGCAGCAGGCGCGCCACCGCCAGGGCGCGCTGAGCCTGAAGACGACCGAGGCGCGGCCGGTGTTTCTCGACGGCGTGCTCAGCGACCTGCGCGCCGATGTCGGCAACCGCGCGAAGGACATGATCGCCGGCTTCATGATCGCGGCCAACGGCGTCAGCGCGCGCTGCCTCGACCGCCACGGGTCGCCGTCGCTGCGCCGGCTGCTGCGCGTGCCCGAACGCTGGGACAAGATCGTGCTCATCGCCGCGGCATCGGGCGAGGTGTTGCCGACAACGCCCAGCGCGCTCGCGCTCGACGGCTTTCTCGCGAAGCGACGCGCTGCGGCGCCCGACAAGTTCGCCGACCTGTCGCTGTCCATCGTCAAGCTGCTGGGTTCGGGTGAGTACGTGATGACGCGGCCGGGCCAGCCAACGGTCGGGCACTTCGGCTTGGCGGTCAACGACTACACCCACTCGACCGCGCCGAACCGCCGCTACCCCGACCTGATCACGCACCGCCTGCTGAAGGCCGTGCTGGCCGGCGCGCCGCCGCCGTTCAGCGACGCCGAACTCACCGAGCTCGCGGCGCATTGCACCAACCAGGAAGACAACGCCGCCAAGGTCGAGCGCCAGGTGCGCAAGTCGGCGGCCGCGGTGCTGCTCGCACCGCGCATCGGCGAACGCTTCGACGGCATCGTCACCGGCGTCTCGGCCAAGGGCACCTGGGTGCGCATCACGCACCCGATCGCCGAGGGCCGCATCGTGCAGGGCATGGCAGGCCTGGACGTCGCCGACCGCGTGCGCGTCGAACTCGTCGGCGTCGATGCACGGCAAGGCTTCATCGATTTCAAACGTGTGAACTGAGGAGACGAGTTTGGACACATGGCTGCGCGCTGCGCTGGACCACATCCCCGCCTACATCGACCACCAGATGCGCATCAGCGAGCAGCCCGGCTGCGCGGTCGCGATCGCGCAGCACGGCAAGCTCGTGCTCGAACACGCGGTCGGCTACGCCGACCTCGCGACCGGCGCACCGCTCACGCCGCGGCACCGCTTCCGCGTCGCGTCGCATTCGAAGAGCTTCACGACGGCCGGCGTGCTGAAGTTGCGCGAGCAGCGGCGCTTGACGCTCGACGACCCGGTCGGGACCCACGTCAAGGGCCTGCACCGCGACGTCGCCGCGATCACGCTGGGCCAGTTGCTCGCGCACGCGGGCGGCGTGGTGCGTGACGGTGCCGACGCGGGCCAGTGGAGCCACCGGCGCCCGTTCGTCGACGAGGCCGAGCTGCGCGCCGATCTCGCCGATGGCACCACCATCGCGACCAACACGCGCTTCAAGTACTCGAACCATGGCTACGGTCTCGTCGGCCTGGCGATCGAGGCGATCACCGGCGAGGCCTACACCGACTGGATCGCGCGCGAGATCGTCGAGGCTTCGGGCCTGCGCGAGACCACGCCCGACGGGCCGATCGCGGCGGGCACACCGTTTGCGCACGGCCACAGCGCCAAGCACCCGCTGGGCCGCCGCGTCGTAATTCCGGCAGCGCACACGACGAACGCGGTCGCTGCGGCCACCGGCTTCGTCAGCACCGCCGGCGACCTCGCGCGCTTCTTCGCCAGCCTGCAGCCGGGCGCGAAGAAGAGCGTGCTGTCGGCCGCGAGCCGCCGCGAAATGAACCGTCGCCAGTGGAAGGACGAACATTCGAGCCTCGCGCGCTGGTACGGCCTGGGCACGATTTGCGGCACGCTGGTCGACTGGGACTGGTGCGGCCACTCGGGCGGTTTCCCCGGCACGATCACGCGCACGGTCAGCGTGCCGGCGCAAGGCCTCACGGTGTCGGTGCTGACGAACGCCGCCGACGGCCTGTCGCACGGCTGGCTCGAAGGCGTGCTGCACCTCCTGCGCACCCACGCGACGCGCGGCGCGCCGTCGCGCAAGGAAGCCGCCTGGACCGGCCGCTGGTGGAGCCTGTGGGGCGCGCTCGACCTGGTGCCGGTGAACGGCCGCGTGCTGGTCGCGAACCCGGGGCTGCTGAACCCGATGCAGGACGCGAGCGAGATCGAGGTCGACGGCAAGCGCAGCGGCGTCTCGCACGGCCGCATCGTGCTCGCCGGCGGCTACATGAGCCACGGCGAACCGGCGCGGCTGGTGTTCGACGGCCGCGGCAAACCGTCGCAGTTCTGGTCCGGGGGGAGCTGCTTCTTGCCCGAGGCCAAGGTCGCGAAGGAACTGCTGCAGCGCTACGGCGCGTAGACCGACCGCGTCAGTTCGTCGCGTGCTCGCGCAGCCACGCGCTCGCCTGGCCGCGCGACGCGAGCGCCAGCTTGTCGAGGATGTTCGTGACGTGGCGCTGCCCGGCGCCAACCTATCGCGCGGCGCGGTCCCAGGGCGGCGTGCCTTTGAACTCGGCGGCCAGAAAGTCCACCATCGCGCGCACCTTCGCACTCAGGTGGCGCCGACTCGGGTAGACCGCGAGCACGTCGATGTCGTGCAGGCGGTAGCCGGGCAGCAGCGGCACCAGCGTGCCGGCGCGCAGGTCGTCGCCGATCAGGAAGGTCGGCTGCCAGATCACGCCCATGCCGGCCAGCGCCGCGGCGCGCGCGGTGTCGCCGTTGTTGGTGTGCATCACGCAGCGCACGCGCACGCTGTGCTCGCGGCCGGCGTCGTCGGCGAAGGTCCATTCGTCGGCGCTGGCCGCGTAGGTGTAGCCGATGCAGGCGTGCTCGGCCAGGTCGCCGGGCTGCTTGGGCCGCCCATGCTTGCGCAAATAGGCCGGTGAGGCGCAGACGATGTTGCGCGAGGTCGCGAGCTTGCGTGCCGCGTGGGCCTGCGAGCCGGCGCGCGAGATGCGCACGCCGAGGTCGTAGCCTTCTTCGACCAGGTCGACGACGCGGTCGATCAGCGACACGTCGAGCTCGACCTCCGGATACGTCTTCGCGAACTTCGGCCACAGCGGCGCCAGGTGCAGGAGGCCGAAGCTCAACGGCACGTTGATGCGCAGCCGGCCGCGCGGCTGCAGCGTTGCCGACGTGGCGATCGCTTCGGCCTCGGCGACGTCGTCGAGCACGGCCTTCGCGCGTTCGTAGAGCGCTTCGCCGCTGTCGGTCAGCGAGAGCTTGCGCGAGTGGCGGTTCAGCAGCCGCGTGCCCAGGTGCGACTCGAGATCGGCTATGTAGCGCGTGACGTTTGCGGGCGAGGTGTTCAGCGTGTCGGCTGCGCGCGCGAACCCTTGCTTGGCGACCACGGCGACAAAGACCTCGAAGGCACGCAGGCGGTCCATGGACGGTTCCTTGGTTCATGAAAGCTGAATCGATCGTCAATTTTGTGCGTATTGCTCGCAGCAAAGATGAATCCTACAGTCCATCCATCGCAACCCACTTCTGAAGGACTCACCATGAACCGACTCATCAACAAGCGCGCCCTGATCACCGGCGGCACCAGCGGCATCGGCATCGAGACCGCGCGCCAGTTTCTTGCCGAAGGCGCGCGCGTCGCGATCACCGGCAGCAGCGACGCGTCCATCGCCGCGGCGCGCCAGGAATTCGGCGACCGCGTGCTGATCCTGCGCAGCGACGCCGGCGTTGTTGCCGAACAGCCTGCGCTGGCCAAGGCGATTCTTGAGGCCTTCGGCGGCCTCGACACGGTCTTCATCAACGCCGGCATCGCCCAGCTGAAGCCGGTCGAACAGTGGGACGAGGCCGCGTTCGACCGCACCTTCGCGATCAACCTGAAGGGCCCGTACTTCCTGCTGCAGGCGCTGTTGCCGCTGCTTGCCAACCCGAGCTCGGTGGTGCTGAACACCTCGGTCAACGCGCACATCGGCATGCCGACGTCCAGCGTCTACGCGGCGAGCAAGGCGGGCCTGATCTCGCTGGCGCGCACGCTGTCGGGCGAGCTGATCGGCCGCGGCATCCGCGTCAACGCGGTCAGCCCCGGCCCGGTCACGACGCCGCTCTACGGCAAGCTGGGCCTGAGTACCGAAGACCTGGACAAGACCGCCGCGTCGATTCGCGCGCTGGTGCCGGCCGGCCGCTTCGGCACGACCACCGAGATCGCGAAGGCGGTGGTCTTTCTCGCGTCCGACGAATCGGCCTTCACCGTCGGCAGCGAGCTGCTGATCGATGGCGGCATGAGCGGGATCTGAGCCGGTCAGCCGCCGGTCGCCGCGAGTTGCGGCGACAGCACGGCGTCGAGCCAGTCCATCCACGCCAGCAGGCGCTTGGACAGGCCGGCGCGGTGTGCATAGAGCAGCGACACCGGCATCGGCGCCGCGCTGAACTGAGGCAGCACCTCCACCAACCGGCCCTCGGCGATCAGCGGCGCGACCCCGGCCTGCGGTGCCTGGATCAAGCCCAGGCCGGCGAGGCACGCGGCCTGGTAGGCGTGGGCGTTGTTCACCGTCAGCCGGCCGCGCATGGGCTTGAAGCGCACGCGCGTGCCGTCGACGTACTCCCAGCCGGGCGAACCGGCGCCGAGCGCGCTCGAGTAGTGGACCAGCCAGTGCACGTCGAGATCGTCCAGCCGCGTCGGCGTGCCGTGGGCGGCGAGGTAGGCCGGGCTCGCGCAGTTGAGCATGCGGTAGTGGCCGAGCGGGCGCGCGATCAGCTCCGAGTCGGTCAGCGCGCCGACGCGCACGACGCAGTCGAAGCCCTCGTGCACGACGTCGACGCGGCGGTCGGTCGAGCCGAGCTCGATGTCGACCCCCGGGTGCGCGGCCATGAACTCGCCGAGCCGCGGGATCACCAGGTCGCGCGCCATCGCGGTCGGCATGTCGACGCGCAGGCGGCCGCGCAAGGCGGTGGGCGTCTGCTGGAACAGCGCACCGAGGTCGTCGACATCGGCCAGCACCGCCTTGCAACGCGCGTAGAAGGCCTCGCCGTCCGGCGTCATGCGCACGCTGCGCGTCGTGCGGTGCAGCAGCCGCGTGCCGAGCTGTGCCTCCAGCGCCTGCACCGCGGTCGAGACGCGCGCCTTCGGCAGGCCGAGCTGATCGGCCGCCTGCGTGAAGCTGGCGAGTTCGGCGACGCGGGCAAAGATGGTGAGCGATTCGAGGTCCATGGGGCGATTGTTCTCGCTGGCGGAACGGTGCGGTCGGCGCAGGCTACTTTATCCAGCGGGGCGCGCTGACCAGAATTCATTTCATTGCAACCCGCACACCCGAGGACGCCCCATGAGCACCCCCATCGCCTTCATCACCGGCGGCAGCCGCGGCCTCGGCCGCAGCACCGCTCTTCACCTCGCCGCGCGCGGCGTCGACGTGATCCTGACTTACCGTTCCAACGTCACCGAGGCGCAGGCCGTCGTCGGCCAGATCGAGGCATTGGGCCGACGCGCGCTCGCGCTCGAACTCGATGTCGGCGACAGCGCCAGCTTCGCCGCGTTCGCCCAGACGCTGAAGACCGCGTTGCAGCAGGCCTGGCAGCGCGAGCGCTTCGACTACCTCGTCAACAACGCCGGCGTCGGCCTCTATGCACCGTTCGCCGACGCGACCGAGGAGCAGTTCGACACGTTGATGAAGATCCACCTGAAAGGCCCGTTCTTTCTGACGCAGAAGCTGCTGCCGCTGCTGAACGACGGCGGCCGCATCGTCAACATCTCGAGCGGTCTCACGCGCTTCTCGCTGCCGGGCTATGCAGCCTACGCGACGATGAAGGGCGGCATCGAGGTGCTGACGCGCTACCTGGCGAAGGAGCTGGGCGCGCGCGGCATCGCCGTCAACACGCTCGCACCGGGCGCGATCGAGACCGACTTCGGTGGCGGCCGCTTGCGCGACGACGCACAGCTCAACAGCTTCGTCGCGTCGCAGACGGCGCTGGGCCGCACCGGCTTGCCCGACGACATCGGCGGCGCGATCTCGGCGCTGCTGCAGAGCGACAACCGCTGGGTCACGGCGCAGCGCATCGAGGTCTCGGGCGGCATGTTCGTCTGACAGAGCGCGCTCGGCCAGCGCCGGGCCGCCCCAAGCGGCCGAGCACCCGCGCGGCGGGTGGTGGCGGTACGCCGCCACCGGGTGCCCTATTTATCGTCGTGACTCGAAAGCGCGCTGCAGCAAACAGAACACGAACAGCAGCGCGCCGATCACGATGCGCGTCCACCACGAACTGAGCGAGCCGTCGAACGCGATCAGCGTTTGGATGATGCCCAGGATCAGCACGCCGAACAGCGTGCCGGCCACATAGCCGACGCCGCCGCTGAGCAGCGTGCCGCCGATCACGACGGCGGCGATCGCGTCGAGCTCCAGGCCGACCGCGTGCAGCCCGTAGCCCGACAGCATGTAGAAGGTGAACACCACGCCGGCCAGTGCCGAGCAGAAGCCGCTGAAGGTGTAGACCAGCACCGTGGTGCGGGCCACCGGCAAGCCCATCAGCAAGGCCGATGGCTCGCTGCCGCCGATCGCGTAGACGGTGCGGCCGAATTCGGTCGTGTGCGCGAGCCAGATGCCGACCGCCACCATGCCGAGTGCCAGCAGCGCGCTGACGGTGATGGACGCGCCGGAGCCCCACAGCGGGATGCGCGCCTGCGAGATCGCGGTGTAAGTCGCGTCGGTGATGCTGATCGAGTCGATGCTGATCAGGTAGCACAGCCCGCGCGCGAGAAACATACCCGCGAGCGTGACGATGAAGGGCTGCAGCCTAAAGCGCTGGATCAGCCAGCCCATGAACGCACCGAACCCGGTGCCGATCAAGAGCACGAGCGGGATCGCCTGCGCTGCGCTCCAGTGGTGGTGCTCGACCAGCGCGGCCGAGACCATCGTCGTCAGCGCGATCACCGAGCCGACCGACAGGTCGATGCCGCCCGAGAGAATCACGAAGGTCATGCCGACGCCGACGATGCACAGAAAGGCGTTGTCGATCAGCAGGTTCAGGAACACCTGCGCCGAGAAGAAACCGGTGTACGCGACCGAGCCGTAGCCAGCGGTGAGCGCGAACACGACAATGGTGCCGAGCAAGGGCACATAACGCGAATCGAGTTTCATTGCCGACGTCATCGCGTGGCACCCGCAGCGGGGCGCACGACCCACCCGCGCACGGCCGCGCGGAACTCGGCCGACTGCATCAGCATCACGACGAACACGACCGCGGCCTTCACGACCATGTTGATCTCGGGTGGCACGCCGATCGAATAGATGGTCGAGGTGAGCGTCTGGATGATCAGTGCGCCCAGCACGCTGCCGGCCAGGCTGAAGCGCCCGCCGGTCAGCAGCGTGCCGCCCAGCGTGACGGCGAGGATCGCGTCCAGCTCCATCAGCATGCCGGCGTTGTTGCCGTCGGCGCTTTTCACGTTCGAGCTGATCACGAGGCCGGCGATGCCCGCGGCGAGGCCGCAGAAGGTGTAGACGCAGATCGTGATGAGCCGTTCATGCAGGCCGGCGAGCCGCGCCGCGGCCGGGTTGATGCCTATGGTCTGGATGAACAGGCCGAGCGCAGTGCGCGTCATCAACAGGTGCAGCACGCCCCACACCGCCGCGGCGATGAAGACCGCGAACGGCAGGCCGAGCAGAAAGCCGTTGCCGAGGAAGAAGAAGGGCGCGTAGTAGACCGTGATGATCTGCCCGCCGGTCAGCAGCTGCGCGATGCCGCGGCCCGCCACCATCAGGATCAGCGTCGCGATGATGGGCTGCATGCCGACCTTCGCGACCAGCAGGCCGTTCCACAGGCCGCACCCTGCGGCGACCACGAGCGCCGCGACGATGGCCACGCTCATCGGGAATCGGCTGACATGGGTCTGCACGCCGTCCTTCACGACCAACTCCCCGCCTATCATCAGCGCGGCCACCGCCGCCGCGATCGCCACGGTCGCGCCGACCGAGATGTCGATGCCGCGGGTCGCGATCACGAGCGTCATGCCGAGCGCGACCAGCGCCAGCGGCGCGGCGCGGTTCAGGATGTCGATGATGCTGCCGTACAGGTGACCGCCGCGCCACTGCAGCTGCCAGAAGCCGGGGTTGAAGACGGCGTTGACCGCGAGCAGCAGCAGGAGCGTGACGGCCGGCCACAGCAGCCGGTGACGGAGCAGGCGCTGCATCACGCGCCCGCCGCGATCAGGTGGTACACGGCCTGCTCGGAGCTGCTGCCCGGCAGCTCGCCGACCTTGCTGCGGTCGCGCATCACCACGATGCGGTCCGACACGCGCACGACCTCGTCCATCTCGGACGAGATGAACAGCACGGCCAGACCGCCGCGCGCGAGCGAAAGGATCTCGTTCATGATTTCCTGCTTGGCGGCGACATCGATGCCGCGCGTCGGTTCGTCGAGGATGAGCAGCCGCGGTTCGGTCGCGAGCCAGCGCGCGAGCACGACCTTCTGCTGGTTGCCACCCGACAGCAGCGCGATGGGCGTGTCGATGTCGGGAGTCTTGATGCCGAGTGCCTTGACGAAGCGGTCGGCGATCTCCTTCTGGCGCGCTGGCGACAGGTACTTCCAGATGCCCAGCCGCGCCTGCAGCGCGAGCGCGATGTTCTCGCGCACCGACAGCTCGGCGACGATGCCGTCGAACTTGCGCTCTTCCGGGCACATGCCCAGGCCGTGGCGTATCGCCTGCGCGGGGTTGTCGAAGCGCACGCGCGTGCCGTCGATCTGCAGCTCGCCGCTGTCGCTGCGGTCCAGCCCGAACAGCAGACGCGCGAGTTCGGTGCGGCCCGAGCCGAGCAGCCCGCCGACGCCCACGACCTCGCCGCGGCGCAGGCCGATGTCGACGGGGTTCAAGGTGCCGCGCCGACCGAAGCCGGTCGCTTCGAGGAGTGCCGGGCCGGCCGCGACGGTTGCCTGCTCGTTGCGGCCTGCGGCTGCGCTCAGCTCGCGTCCGACCATCGCGGTGATCAGCGCCGCGGGCGGCAGCTCGGCCTTCAGGTACTCGCCGACCAGCTCGCCGTTGCGCAGCACGGTGATGCGGTCCGAGATCGCGTACATCTGCTCGAAGAAGTGGGTGACGAACAAGATGGCCATGCCCTCGCCGCGCAGCTGGCGCAACACCGCGAACAGGCGCTCGACCTCCTGCTCGTCGAGGCTGGACGTGGGCTCGTCGAGGATCAGCACCTTGGCCTCGACGCTGAGCGCGCGCGCGATCGCGACCATCTGCTGCACGGCGACCGGGTAGCTGGACAGCAAGCGCGTGACGTCGATGTCGAGGTTGAGCCGCGCGAGCAGCGCGCGCGCATCCACGGCCATGCGGGACCAGTCGATGCGCCAGAGGCCGGCGGCAGGCTTGCGCGGATAGCGGCCCGCGAAGATGTTCTCGGCCACCGACAGGTTGGTGCAGAGGTTCACCTCCTGGTAGACCGTGCTGATGCCCAGCCGCTGCGCCGCGGCCGGTGAGCTCGGGTGGATGGTCTCACCACCCAGGGTCAACTCGCCCGCATCGGCCGGATAGACGCCGGTCAGCACCTTGATCAGCGTCGACTTGCCGGCGCCGTTCTGCCCCATCAGTGCGTGGACCTCGCCGGCACGCAGGCGAAAGTCCACGCCCGACAGGGCAAGAACACCCGTGAAGCGGCGGGTGAGCCCGCGCGCTTCGAGGACGACGTGCGAGCTCAAGGCGAGGTCAGTACTTGCGGTTCGGGAATTCCTTCGCCGCCACTTCCATCGGGAACACGCCTTCCTGCGTGACGATGCGCTTGGGCAGCGTCTTGCCGGCCTTCAGGTCTTTCACCGCCTGCATCAGCTGCGGCCCGAGCAGCGGGCTGCATTCGACACTGACGTTGAGCTTGCCGGCGATCATCGCTTCGAACGCGCCCTTCACGGCGTCGATCGAGATGATGGTGATGTCCTTCGCGGGCTTCAGGCCGGCTTCTTCGATCGCCTGGATCGCGCCGATCGCCATGTCGTCGTTGTGCGCGAACAGCACGTTGA
>Ga0307509_10000980_pt1 | contig 48941 bp, 35 predicted proteins | sample 10_EM_MG_FD_202245 | JGI IMG/M metagenome (GOLD analysis project Ga0307509, IMG submission 202245) | Populus trichocarpa ectomycorrhiza microbial communities from riparian zone in the Pacific Northwest, United States - 10_EM | ecosystem: Host-associated > Plants > Roots > Unclassified | place... | reverse complement strand
TCGAGTCTAGTCCAGACCTGGGCTCGAGCCGGCTCGGCTCGTGGCACCCCCGGGCTCGAAGGGCTCGAGCCAGGCTCGGCTCGAGTCTGGCTCGAGTCCGCTTGGCTCGTGCACAACACTAGCAACGATGTCAATCCCAACACAGCTGGCACTTTATCAGGCCAGATGTTGCTCTCTTGGGCTGCGCAGAATGGACATGAGCGGGTCCTGGGGATACTTCTAGGACGAAACGACGTCAATCCCAACACACCTGACATATATGGCCTAACACCGCTCTCGTGGGCTGCGCGGAATGGGCATAGGGGGGCTGTGAGGATCCTGATGGAACAGAACGACGTCAACCCCAACACACGTGACAAATATGGCCGAACACCGCTCTCTCTTGCTGCCGAGAATGGACATGAGAGTGTCGTGATGATACTGCTGGAACGAAATGAGTCCAATCCTGAGGCTGCTGACGACGAATATTGCCAAACACCACTTTCGTTTGCTGCCGAGAACGGGCATGAGGGGGTAGTGAAGATACTGCTGGAGCGGAAAGATGTCAACCCCAACACATCCAACCAATACGGCCGAACACCGCTCTCGTTTGCTGCAGAGAACGGGCATGAGGGGGTAGTGAGGCTACTTCTGGAACGGAACGACGTCAATCCCGACACAGCCGACACCCTATTTTTCCAAACGCCCCTCTCGTTTGCTGCCGAAAATGGGCATGAGGGGGCCGTGAGGATACTCCTACGGAACGGTGTCAATCCCAACACTCCTAACAAATATGGCCGAACACCGCTCTCGTTTGCCGCCGAGAATGGGCATGATGGGGTCGCGAGGATCCTGCTGGAACGAAACGAGGCCGATCCCGAGGCCGCTGACGACGAATATTACCAAACACCACTTTCTTTTGCTGCCGAGAATGGTCATGGGAGGGTGGCGAGGATATTGCTGGAGCGGAACGATGTCAACCCCAACACAACTAACGAATATGGCCGAACACCGCTCTCGTTTGCTGCAGAGAACGGGCATGAGGGGGTAGTGAGGCTACTTCTAGAACGGAACGATGTCAATCCTGACACAGCTGACACCCTATTTTCCCAAACGCCCCTGTCGTTTGCTGCCGAAAATGGGCACGCGAGGGTCGTCAGGATCCTTCTGGGACGTAGCCACCTCAACCCGGATATGCCTGATAAATACGGCCTAACCCCTCTCTCGTTTGCTGCTCGGAATGGGCATGAAGGGGTCGTGAAGATACTGTTGCAACGGAACGACGTCAATCCCGACAAGCCTGACAAATCTGGCCAAACACCACTCTCGCAGGCTACGCGGAACGGACACGAGAGAATCGCAAATTTGTTGCAGGAACGGCGGGGTTCCATTCCCAGATATCTAGATAGCCGAGAACCACTGGCGCATTTCTCCCCTGAGTTGTCTGAGCTCTCTGAACCTCCTTCCAAAAGGACCCGCAGGTTTTGACGTCCCTCGACCTAGACCTTCTCCACCTACTAGACATACTCCCAACAATGGAAGAACCTTAATGAAACAAAATCCTATGTCCATCATTGACAATTTTCCACGTGTGGGCTCACTTGCCGCCTAGACTCTGTATCCATACGCCCTTTTTATTTGTTGCTCATCCCCATTGTGTTAGTTTACCCCATACTCGTCCATGATTAGCTTTGTATAGACTTGTATTACTGTACTACGTAACTCAGATAGCAACTATGTTGTATTATAGGTAGTGAAAGCTTCATAGATATACTCGTAGACAGAGGCTACATATTGTGCACGTGAGAGTGTGCGCACTGTGGGAATCAGGGGAGTTTATGGCGAACGATTTGCAGAGTTTGGTCTATTTTTTCTCTTTCCCTCCTTTTTTTCTTTTTCTCACTACCACCTGTCCTCCGCCACCCGCCTGTTTACTAGATTAAAAGATCAAATTTTCTCCTTACTAGCACCAAAGATATCTCCCTTTTTGCTTCCGCTATCTTTTTTGAACATTATAACTTACAATGTACTATGAGCCCGCGGATAAACTTACTCCTTCCGCCTACTTCCCCCCGCCGTATTTCTAGGTCCCCACCGCCCGAAAAGCATTATAGGAGTTTTCGATATACACTAGAATCTCAACAGCAGGAGTATGATACCTGAGAATGGGAGACTAGGTTAAGAACTCTGTCTAAGGGTTACCTTGGCCATGGTGCACTACCTAGGGTTGGGATAGGGTACTGTGAACGAGAACGTCGGTTATGTCCTAAAACCGAAGTTTAACACCGGTCGAGGCTATGGATGATTCTGGAAGTTGGGGGAGTTTCCGGACCGTTTTGCGGTATGATAGGTGGTTTTAGAGCTTTAGCAATTTACGGAGAAAGCTCTCCTGGGGTGTCTCTCCCCTGATACCATAGGAGCGCGCAGAGGAGCGCGGACACGCATAAAGATACAGGACAGGTGTAGTGACCCACGGAAGGACCGGGATGCTTTTCACACACCTATCTTTACAGCTGTCCCAGTCCGAGATAACCAAGTTGTTGAATATACTTTCCCTATCTTTCTTACACAATGCTCACGTTCCCCGCGAATCCTCTCACTCTATCGTCTACTGCTGCGCTATCTATTTCCCCATATTAATATCTATACGAATGCCATATGGGATGTGGCAATTACGTGATATACATTTACAGCTCAGACCCTAACCTCCCGTAGCGCCTGAGTAGTGCTGGGTGTTACCAGATTGCAGACAATCGGTGCTGTGGGATAAATTGCATATGGAGGCTACGGTGCCCGCATGCAACATTTTGCATCAAGATCATTGATATTGGGTGACAATTTGTGATGCTTTGGGATCTCGGGGACAAAATCTCTGATCCCTCCCTCCCATCAATGAGTCGATAGTTGTTAGCTCCCACTTCTCCTAATTTCCCGTTCCCGGGCTACCCATCCCTTTAATTCCCCCACGCCCGGTTTTACTTCCAGATAACTCTTCTTGAGTTCCTGGTAGCTATTGCTGGCCTGACTAGCGGCGCCCTGTCACTTCACAGTAATCTCTCTTATCCTCCCTGTCGGGGGTTCTATAAAGCTGCCTTTCGACATACTGGGAGGCGAGTGATGGGCTGTGATAGGTCTCCGGATGGAGTATAAAGTATGACCAGGGATGGGCAAGAAAGGAATTGTGAAAATCAATATCCGAAAACGGAGGTGGAGATGACAGGAGGAAATATACAAAGGAAGGCCTGCATGGGAGGATGCGGAGGCTGACGCAAGAGGGTAACTCTGGTGTAACGTAGTAGGTGGAGTGTACGACGACATTTTGTGTTGGTACGTAATGTTTCCAATACAAGTTACGGGGTGAGTGATGTTGAAATTTTCTATCGATCCGTTTCATGTATATTTCTTTCAGATTACTGCGCATTAGCCGTGGTGTGGGCTTTTGCTTTATAAAAGATAGTGTTCCTAAAAGACTATGTTTCTGATGTATTTCCTGTGAGTTACCTTAGAGTCAGCTGCAACTCAGAAGATATCATTCATTCCTATACTTGGTTCGCGCTCCAGTTTTACCTGTGCACTGCGAATATTACTATGGTCAGGGCCATATTACGATACATCACTAATATTCATGAAAATAAATCTTCTGAACGTCAAATTAGAAGAGACATATGGAATCTATGATTACGATATTTTAGGGGTCATTCATGCATCATTTTGAGTCTTTTAAATTATAATAATTTCTAATAGTCTCTGCACATTATCTCAGATTTATACGTATTGGGATATCCTTGCGAGTTCTATTGATCACTTCACATGGAGGACGCAGGCAGGTATTGTTAAATAGTGCTAATAAGTGCCGAAATGAATGTGCCCATTAACAATTGAACGACTTAAAAAAAAAAGAGCTACGGAAATCCGTCATCCAAAGATACCCCGCTAGTAAACAATCATCCCTCTGAATCCTGGCGTCCCAGGCCAGCCCCTAATGAGAGTATACCCGCCCACGCGTTCGCCCCCTCCCAGGTTGTTCCGACATTGATCTAAGAGACTTTGGGTGAGCCCTGCAGCAGACTCACACCACAGCCAGTAACGGTACTCCGCGCAGATGCCGATCCTCGCGCTCCCAAAGTTAATCAACTCGGTACAGTAGGATCCCCCGTTCAGCCATTGGACGCACTGTTGCCCCTCCCTTTGACGAAGCCAATTGTTGGCGACCTGCCACAAAATAGGACTGCCCTCACTAGTCTCGCACTTGGTGGTCCACTCGGCCTTTGGGTTATCTTCGAAGATTGCCGCTCCAGTGGTACTGTCGGGAGTGAATTCGAGACCGTAAGCCTTGACAACGTCGGCGGGAACAGGGCGTCCGGTAGCTTAGAAAAGGTAGTCGGGTAATTGAGATAGGTCGGTGAGATCGCTTGGTTGCTCCATCCAGTTGTCAGGACTTCCGACGGGTCCAGCAATGGTGAGGGCGGCGAGCCAAAGGAGAAAAATGGCGGAAATAAGTGCGAAAGACTTCATTTTGGATTTTTCCGAAAAGGTTTTGTTGAAAAGGTTATTTAAGAAGGAGGGGACCTTGTTTTTGAACATTAGATGATACTACCTTGTGAACAGAGAACGGAAATTGTTAGGTGAACCTACTGGTGTGAGCTCTAAAAGCTTAGACCAAAATAAAACTCAAGATCGATTTGAGGATCAGTGGGTGGCGAATGCTAGGTGAGGTGAGATGGTAGTTGGAACGAAACGGTAGAAAGGTAAATATAGCGGTAATGAGAGGAAGGTGGAGAGAAGAGTGATGTAGGTGGTGTGCGAGGAGAGAAAGAAGGAGAGTATTTATATAAATACTAGAGGTCCACAAACAGAAAAAAAAGAAGGCACAAGTCACAAACAAGGGCTAGAAACATAGAAAATTCATCTCCTTCGGAACTGCCCCCAGGGTATCAACCTGATGTCCACAAAGACTCCAACACTATGACAACCCCACTAACATTGACACTCTCCGGGTGCCCTAAGACAAAATAGTGGTTGGATGATATCATATGGTGCAAAGCGTCTACAGCGTGTATCATACCAAATTCTTTGATGCCGGGTAATTATTTGTTACTTTCTAGGATCCCGGGACCGAACTCTATGAGCTCTCATTGTAATCCGTGAGTGGACGGTTGTTAGCCCCCTGCCTCTACACTTCTCCTAGTTTACTTTTCCGGTGGCGACCATTCCTCTTAATTCCACCCGGTCCTTCGGTTTAACTTACCTCCGGATGGGTCTTCTCACATTACTGGTCTCGTTAACGGCGTTTGGTAAGTTTAGAGTATCGTATCGGACGCTACGTAATTTTGGCTTCAGAGCGGAGTTTATGAGCGATTGATGGGTGAGTGATGGGCTGTGATGTGGTGTGACCCGTGTCGGGAGTGGAGTTGCTTGGAGTATGGCTGGATGCGGGTATGAAAGGAATCATGAGATACAAGATCAAGAACAGGAGAGGGAAAAGAAGCAAGGATAATTAGAAGGGGGCCCTGTAGCCAGGCGAGGAACTAAACACAAGGGGCAACACCAGTGCCAGTTAGCATATGGAAGGTACGATTACATTTTGGACACGTGGTCCAATTTCTGACACAAGTTATGGGTGGACGAGAAATTTCGATTTCTACATGCGCCCGAAAGGCGCGAAAGCAGAGGTGAAAACGGAGTTGCGCTAGAGAACCAAAATCCCCAGTGATCCGTTCGGACAAGCATCTCTGAATAATCAAGCCCCGTCGGGTGAAGTCCTCTAGCTACCCACAAGGTGATTCTAACACCCTTAACTGAGCACACCATAGCATGAGTACAAAGTTTTGTGGTGAATCCATTCAACCCCACAAACTCTAGATATAATTCCGCCAATAGTGTAGAATAGTGATAAAACACCACCATACTCCAATATCGCGAATCTATCCACAGCGAATTGAAGGGCGCCTCTTGCCGGATAGAACATGGGATGCAATGGTCAAAGCTATCAGGAACTAGAACAAAGTTTAAGAGACCAAATAAAATGTACTTTTGTTTAGTAAGTTGTTTATCATAACAAAAAAAATTCTTGTTTGCAGTGCGCTACACCTCTTCTCGAGCACGCTGTACTCGAGTACTATGCTCGTGCAGCATTAGTACAGCCGCACCTCGCTGTCCCGGATGGCCAAAATCCAAAGAATCTATTCATGACAACGGATTATCATACTATCCGGGACAACAGGTTAGGTTTTAGTACAAAAAGATTCGGAATTTAGAAAATTTCATCCAGGACAGCGGGGATTCCTGTGCAGTGGAGTCCCGGATAATGGGGTGCAACTGTACTAGTACAAGTACACCCCTCTAGGGTTTTCGCCATGATAACCTCAGGTGGGCCTATCCTTGGCCTGGGAGGTGCCCTATTTTTCGGCCTTTCATAATATTATAAATTAAATTTTAGTACAAATTTAATTCACTTTCGATGTATGGTTCTGGAAGACTAGAGTTGGGACCACTTTTCTTACAAAAAGTGTGACAGTTTTGAATATAACCATCACCGTAATGCTTGAATTTACGTTTAGTTATATGTGTTAATATTACTAATATAAGTTTTTCAATATAATAAAATCAGGATATTGAGCGATGTTAATTTGTGAAATATTATGCCAAATCATGGTAAATAAAATAGTCATAATTGGCAAGCAGAGTCAGAACTACCTAATCTGACGATCTGACTCTGGAATTCTTCTATAAGAACCATATTTTGTTAATACATATCTTTTAAAGTCCTCTAAGCCATTGGCAATATTGTTCTGGTATGCATTCATCATACATAAAACCCACTGATAGTATCATAAAAACACAAGGTATTTTCAATATTATAGGATAATAGTTATCCACCTTTTTTTAGGTTTACTTTTCTGGAATATTGATTTTTTGTCTTGGCATTATTAACATGTATGACTAAACATAAATTCAAGCATTGCGGTCATGGTTACATTGAAAACTGTCACGCTTTTTGTGAGAAAAGTGGTCCCAACTCTAGTCTTCCGGAACCATATCATAATTCTCTTACCATAGAAAAGAACTCAGGCGATCAAAATTAGCCCAGGTATAACCCGCAACAGTAGTTTTTATTACCATGGCATGTAGAGACATGCGAAAAAAAGGTAAGAGGAGAGAGAGAAAAGATGGTGTTCTTTGGTTTGCCCTACAAGCACATCACTTTTGAAGTATATACAGGATAAGATCAAAGCCATCAATGACAACTCGTAATTATCTGACGTTTGTGAACAAGGCTGCTATTGCGTGCACCAAAATCTTGAGGCTCCGGCCCGATTGTTGCCCATATCCAATAGTAGTTGTGTTCACAAATGTCGGAGAATTACGAGTAGAACACAAAACAAGGGTAAAATCAAATCTACTCTTGTCTGGTAATTGCTTATAATATAGAAAAAAGCTCTGACCAGAAGTGCAATGCATCCTCCTCTCAAGAGCCCCGTGCTGTGCACTCTCTAGGGTTTTGCCGATCTCAAGTGGACCCCAAGTCTTGGGCGGCAAGTGGGTCAGGATAAAAGCCTCCGGGTTGACCCTATCCCACAACCTCCAGGAGAGAATTCGTTAACATTTAGTGCTATGGTAAAACCCAGTAACAACTAACCTGCCCGGGTATTGCCCCAGCGTATACAATGGCAGTGCTGCCTTCAGGTATCCCCCCTATGATCTTTTTTCTTTTTCTTTTTCTTTCTTTTTATGAAAACACTAGCCGAACATGCAATAGGCCCCAGCAGAGCTTTTCTACAAGGTCTGTTAGTGGTTGGGCTGTGAGCTGAACGAGAACCACAGAGTACAAGTAAGCGAATACCGGTAGTCGAGTATATCTACTAAGCTTTTACTGAGCCTCAATAACTCAGCCCCTTTTTTTGGCTTATTATGTAACTTAAAGTACACTTTCTTTATCATAAACCTATCATAAAAGAACTTGTGCGATAGAAAAAAAAGAACAGAAAACTCTCGAAATACCCTCCATAGTAGCGACAAGGGCCCAAGATGCCTTACATAACTTGAATGCCATATTTTGTATCATATGCTTGCATGAGTACTCGAGTGCTTTAGTACAGCATAAAAACCATCGCATCACTTAACGCGCTTAGCGATCCAATTTTGAGAGGAGAGGTTGCCGCTAGAGCACTAGTATGACTGCCCACCAAAGGCAACACCTACAACCAATGCTAGACCTAACCGAACAGACAACAGCCTTGAAGAACACTGCCTGAATTTATTATGGCTTGTTTTCCACTGATATGGGGGAGAGAGGGCAAGCAAAGGGTCGCCGGGGGGTATAAGCACTTAGAAGGTTATTATTAAATAAAAAACATCTTTCTCTTCTCTAGAGGGCATTGTAGTTGTGTGAGGCGTGTTAGATCCCAGCACCTATCTGAGAGGGCATTTTGAGAGTTTTTAGTAAAAAATAATAATCTTATTGTGCCATCCATAATAATAGTTTTTGCCTATTAAGGCTATAAAGACATGCGAGCGTATGTTCAAAAAAAGGAAAAGAAGAAAAAAGCAGGGGAGAAAATATGGTGTTTTTTTCTGCTGTCTCTGACCAGCACATATGATAGGTCTTGAAACACTTGTGGTGAGAACATAGTCTCGAGTCTCTGTCAGGCCGATGGTTGGTCCCAGTCCAGAACAAGTAGATGATAAAAACAAACTCTGATTTCCACGAGTAGAAGCCAAACTACTCGTAATTGCCCGAAGTTTGCGGAAGCGACTGCTATTGCGTATGGCAAAATCTTGAAGTTCCGGGAAATTTTTTGCCCATATGCAATAGCAGTCGTTTTTACAAACGTCAGGCAATTACGAGTATTCGGTAAGCCCAAGGCGCCCGCGAGCTAAACTAGGGGGGCAGGGCGAGAACTTTGTTGGGGTGGCTGTGTACTAGTACTCACAGCTCTGTTCGGATAATACAGGTAGGCACTGTGCGCCAAAGTACACTTAGGGCTAGCGTTGTTGGCACGAAGTTACCAGAGTTTGTGCCATGGCACAACCCTTCAAATCGATGTGCCCGGCACGGCACAATGTAGTGCCCAGGCAATATATGTACCAATAAAATGACTTTGTAAGAAGAAAAAAAGGAGAAACTCTTTACAAGCCCAATTCACAGTGAATATACCCCATTTGGTTCCTTGTAAGTTCTCACTTGGCTGAAGAACTCCAATATTTGCTTCCTCAATTATATTGAATTAATTCCTCAATTGCACAAACTGGTCTACGACAATAGAATTGTTCAAGGTTGTGCCATCGGCTAATCTTACTACACCCTGGCACATCGTTGTGCCGTGCCAGGCACATTGCCATGGCACAAGGCACTTCAAGTGCCAACAACGCTACTTAGGGCCCGTTTCCGAGTACCGTAAAAATTGGAATAATTGGACCTCACGCTAGTATGTTGACATAAGGTTGGGCGCACGGAAAGTCCCTAATTTAAAAGGAAATGAGTGTCTCAACACTGAAAACTGGGGTTCACTTCACTGAGTCTCAAGGCTAGCTCTTGATATGACTGCGGTGATTTGTAGAAAGAGGGAAAATTTAAACAAATGTATGAACCTTGGCGAGACATACCTTAAGTCAACATACTAGCGCGAAGTCCAATTATTCTAGTTTTTACGGTACATAGACGGCCGTCTAGCAACCAGCGACAGTGCTGACCATCAAAGAAATTTATACAGTTGAAGGTGTGTAAAGAAAACAGAATAGCTACATGTTTAGCTAATATACTCGTACTGTCTAATATCGAGATTTTGCACTGGGTGCACGCACTCCGCGGGAGCGAATTGTAAACCAAGTGCAAGATGGAAAAAGAGCGAGGTTTTGCAGCTGTTGCCTCCCGCACTTCAATTTCTTAGCAAGCATGATTATTCTCCATCATAGTGAGAGATTGTTCGGTGTATTCTTATTTATTTATTTTATATCATATTTATTTTAAACACCTTTTCCATTTCGGTATTTTGACTATCTAGGGTACTACATTGTTCGGTGTGTTTGAGTAGGGTTTTGGTTACGACATTGAAATCCTCCAATCATATCATTTGTTTACCCTCCAAATTCAAGGCGAAGTGCGTGCAGAAGGCTACACTCCAGGAGTGCGTGCGAGCCCCCGCACTTCCTGTCTGCACTCCAGTAACCCTTACCCACGTTGTTACTGTGGCAACTGGAGTGCGTTCGGCCGTGCAAAATCTCGATAATAGCCTAAAGCTAGTTTATCTGACCATCTATCGCTAGGAGTTAAATTTATACTCGGGCGCAAATTAAAGATCCGGAAAAAGTGACAAACAAAATGTATGGTTGCAACACAGATATTTCAAGTCACTTTTTCCGGATCTTTAATTTGCGCCCGAGTAATAGGTGACTAAATTAGATAGTGGCGTCTCAACCAGCACCAGATACTTGTACATGGTGAGAAGGTGTTTGACCAATTTTCCACGGTCCTAGATCCTTGTAGCTAGACCGTCAAATGGTTACAATACGTTGCCTACTCTAGGTAAAGGTCATCTACTTTGCTGCACCCTCCTGCACTGTCAAGCCCCCTTAACCGTCGGCGTTGCCTCAGGCTGTTAGACGGCCGTATACGGTAGGTAAACGGGCCTTAGGAGGGGTTGCGAGCCACCGATACCATACCCGAGTACTGTGACCTGCAGTGCAGTGGATTACCGCCGTTGGGTGTAGTGCGGGGAAGCGGTGATTTTCATTCAAACGCTGGATCCCTTCTTTTCGCTGAGATGCAAGGCTGATCTACAAGCGAAATCCGGTGGTGCGCCGGCTTTCACCCAGAGCCCCCCTCGCACTGCCGGCACTAGTGATCGTTTGACTAGTGCATACCGGTAGCTGCATCATACTCTGCAATGACAGAGCCCTATAAGTTAGCGCATCCTCTCTCTCCAGGTCCTGGAGATTCCCTAGAAGTCCAAGAAAAGTCAAATTCTCGTCGCGAGCGATCCCCCGCATCTCTCACGAAAGATAATTCGGATAATTAATTCTAGCGCAAATGCCGCCAGGGCACCAGCAAATCACCGGTAATATTAACTCGTTCAACTCGTTAACGAACTTCAACATCAATGCAGAACCGGATGCTGAGAGGCATCAAATTATGCAGTGGCTATCACCACTTGAACCACAGAAGCGCCATGAGAGTGTGCGAACCGACCGACTCGATAGCGTAGGAAACTGGGTACTAAAAACCAACGAACTCAGAGAATGGCGTGATATGGAAGATGGTTGTGTTGAGCCAGTGCTGTTCTGTTGCGGAAATCCCGGAGTGGGGAAAACATTTCTTAGGTGGGAAGACCTCTTGACAGGAGAAAGGCAATGCAAATGTCACTGACGATTGAAAAAATAGCTCTCTGGTGATTGATAGCCTGTGTGATCAGGCTCCTGGGAAAGACATTGCCGTGGTGGGACTCTACTGCGACTTCCTTGCCCAGCAGGAACAGTCCACCATAAGTATGCTGGGCGCCATCCTCAAGCAACTCATTATCAGGGGAGGAATCCCAGAGCATATACGCGAGGCTTTCCAGAAGGCTAAAAAAGAGTTTGGCGGCCGGGGCCTTCGACTTCCTGATATGGTAGAAGTTCTAAAGAAGACTATTACATCGCTAGACCGGGTATTTGTATGCATCGACGCTTTAGACGAGTCGGCTCCAAAACACCGACGGGAGCTCCTTGAGTCACTAAAAGAAATCGTTCGAGTATCACCAAACATGCGAATATTGCTTACCGGGAGGCCCCATATAGACTGCGAGATCGCAGAATGTTTTAGCAAGGCGGTTAAGATACCCGTGAGCCCTACTCAGGACGATATTAAGAGTTATCTCGAGATGAAGTTGAAGAGTGACACTGCTCCTAAAGCAATGGATGCTAAACTGTGGGCTGATATTATGAGAGTTATTCCGGAGAAGATCTCAGAAGTGTAAGTCAGAATATCAAGCGCATTTCCAATACAAGTCCAAGTTATTATTCGCTAACTATCATATCTAGCTTCCTTCTCGTTTCTCTAAACATCGATGCAATCCTGGGCGAGATTACCCTCCATCAGAGAAGGAGAAAGCTTCAAGAGATGACCAAAGGGGAGGGTCTGGGGGATGCTTACGCAGCAACCTTAGCACGGATAAAGGCACAGCAGAGAAGTAGGTCAAAGCTGGGCATGGAAGTCCTGATGTGGATATCGCATTCGGAGCGGCCATTACATGTCGACGAGTTATGTCATGCCCTTGGGGTAGAGGAAGGATCTACCGATTTGAATATTCAGAATATTCCAGCGATAGAAACACTGCTAACATGCTGCCTGGGGCTTGTCACGGTCGAGAAGTCCTCGTCCGTCGTCCGGCTTGTGCACTCTACTCTGCAGGAGTACCTCTCTCATAATCCCAACTTGTTTATTAAGCCCCACTCGATGATTGCTGAAGTCTGTTTGACCTATCTTAACTTCCGGAAGGTGAGGGGCTTTCCGCCTACTACTCATTCGGTCCCATCCACCGTCCCTTTTGTCGCATATGCTTCTTGTTACTGGGGCACACATGCCAGGCAGGAAACGACTGAAAGTGTGAAAAGGCTAGGATTGAAACTACTCGATGGGTACGATGAGCACATAGCTTCGAAGATGCTGTTATTGCATGGAATGAGCATTTGGGACCAACCCTTTGATCGGGGAGACTGTCCTATAAGGTTTACAGGGCTTCACGGTGTTGCATACTTCGGGTGTGTTGAGCTAACAGTTGCTTTACTGGAGATGAAGAAGAAGTGGGATGTCGGGGCAACTGATTTAATGGGAAACACAGCAATCGCCTGGGCGGCCAGGAGAGGAAACGAGAGGGTCGTGAGGATACTGCTAGAACGGGACGACACCAGCTCCGACACACAGGATAAATATGGCCGAACGCCTCTCTCGCAGGCTGCCAAGAATGGGCATGAGGGTGTCGCGAAGATACTCCTAGCTCAGAGCAACGTCGATCCCGACACAGCCGACAGATATGGCCAAACGCCGCTCTCGTTTGCAGCTGAGAATGGCCGTGAGGGGGTCGTGAAGGTGCTGCTGGGACGGGACGACGTCAATCCCAACACACCAGATAAATATGGTCGAACACCTCTCTCGCGGGCTGCCGAGGCCGGGCATGAGGTCGTCGTGAAAATTCTACTAGGACGGGACGACGTCAATCCCGACACAGCCAACAAATACAGCCGAACGCCGCTCTCGTTTGCCGCCGAGAATGGGCATGAGCAGGTTGTGAGAATATTGATGGAACGGAACGACGCCAATCCAGACACAGCCGACAGCCTGCTCGGCCGGACACCACTCTTGTTTGCTGCCAAGAATGGGCATGGGCAGGCTGTGAGAGTACTGCTGGAACGAGACGACGTCAATCCCAACATACCCGATCAATCTGGCCGAACCCCGCTCTCGCGGGCCGCTAAAAATGGACATCAGGGGGTCGCGAGGATACTCCTAGGTCGGAACGACGTTAATCCCAACAGAGCCGACAGATATGGCCGAACACCGCTCTCGCTTGCCGCTGAGGATGGACATCAGGGGGTCGTGGAGGTACTACTAGGACGGGACGGCGTCAATCCCAACACATCCGATAATTATGGCCGAACTCCTCTCTCGCGGGCCGCCGAGGGCGGGAATGAAGGGGTCGTGAGGATACTGCTGGGCCACAAAGACGTCAATCCTAATACAGCTAACAAATATAGCCGAACGTCGCTCTCGTTTGCTGCACAGAATGGGCATGGGGGCGTGGTGAGGATCCTGCTGGGACGGAATGACACCAATCCAGACACAGCCGACACCATACTTTGTCGGACACCACTCTCGTTTGCTGCTAAGAATGGGCATGAGGGGGCCGTGAGGACACTCCTCGAGCGGAACGACGTCAATCCAGACACACCTGATAAACATGGCCGAACCCCGCTCTCGCGGGCTGCCAAGAATGGACATGAGGGGGTCGTGAGGGCATTCTTGCAACGGAGCGGCGTTGATCCTAACACAGCTAACCAATGTGGCAAATCCCCGCTCTCGTTTGCCGCTGAGAACGGGCATGGTGAGGTCGTGAGGATACTGCTGGAACGGAATGACGTCGCTCCCAACACACTGGATAAATATGGCCAAACACCTCTCTCGCGGGCCGCCGAAGCCGGGCATGAGGACCTCGTGAGAATGCTGCTAGGACGCAACGACGTTAGCCCCGGCGCAGCTGACCGATATGGCCAAACACCGCTCTTGTTTGCCGCTGAGAATGGGCATCAGGGGGTCGTGAGGATACTGCTGGGACGGAACGACGTCAATCCCAACACAGCCAACGCATATGGCCGAACACCTCTCTCGCGGGCCGCCGAGAGCGGGCATGAAGGGGTCGTGAGGATCCTTCTCAAACGGAAGGACGTCAACCCCAACACGTCTGATAAATATGGCCGAACACCGCTCTCGTTTGCCGCTGGGAACAGGCGTGAGAGCGTCGTAAAGATATTGCTGGGACGGAACGACGTCAATCCCAACATATCTAACGAATGTGGCCGAACACCGCTCTCGTTTGCTGCCGAGAATGGGCGGGGGAGGGTCATAAGGATACTGCTAGGACGAAACGACGTCAACCCCAACATATCTGACGAATGCGGCCGAACACCGCTCTCGTTTGCTGCCGAGAACGGGCATGGAGGAGTCATGAAGACATTGCTGGGGCGGAGCGACGCCAATCCAGACACAGCTGACAGCCTACTCGGCCGGACACCACTCTTGCTCGCTGCCAAAAATGGGCATGACGGGGTAGTAAGGATACTGCTGGCACGGGATGGCGTCAATCCCAACACACCTGATAAATCGGGCCGAACACCGCTCTCGCGGGCCGCCATGAGCGGGCACGAGGGCGTTGTAAAGATACTGTTGCAACAGAAAGACATCAACCCCACCACACCTGATACATCTGGTCGAACGCCGCTCTCGTTTGCTGCCGAGAGTGGGCATCAAGGGGTCGTGAGGACTCTGCTGGGACGGAGCGAAGTCAACCCCAACACACCTGATAAATATGGCCGAACACCGCTCTCGTTCGCCGCTTGCAACAAGCGTGAGGGGGTCGAGAGGATACTGCGACAGCGAAGCGATGTCAATCCCGACACAACTAATGAATATGGCCGAAAGCCGCTCTCGTGGGCTGCACTGAATCCGCATCAGAGAGTGGCAGAGTTGCCACGGAGCCTGCCTGATTTCATTCCGAGATACACAGCAAGCCTACAACCAACAGACCGCCTCCTCCCCCAGTCTCCCGAACTATCTGAACCCCCTTTCAAAAGAACCCGTAGGTTTTGACATCCAAGGCTAAAACCCGACTCCCCCCCCTCCACCTGCTAGACATACCTTCCCGGCAATTGGACTTGACGAAACACAACCCTGAGCCCCTTACAGACAGTCTCCCGCGCACGGACTGACAGGCCATCGCAGACGCCAACTCCCGAGTTAACTTTAGATCATTCACCTGGAATTTCTCGCCATTTCATTACCCTTTACACTCCTTCCCTTGTTATTTGGGTGTTGTTTAACCAATTTCCCATACATCCGTAGTCCCTTAGTAACTTTCTCTACCACCCTCTTTATATATACACCATCTTTATTTGTGTTTGTTTTCCATACCCGTTATGTTAAGCTACTCCATGCTTATGCATGATCATCTTTCCACATACTTGTATTATCACACTACTTAGACAGCGGCCGCGTTGTATCAGAAGAGAGGTAGGTGGAAGTTTCATAGATATAGATACAAGTTACATACAGACACATCACGTATACATGAGACTAGGTGCGCAGTGAGGATCAACAGGCAAGAGTTTGTCATAAGCGGCTTACAGAGTTCCTTCCATTTTTCTCTCAGGTCTCCCCTTTTCCTTTCTTTTTTCATGCCACTCGTCCTTCGCCACCAGCCTTTCTACCGGATTTTGAGATAACCCTTTTCCTTTGTTAATACCAAAGGCATCCCCCCCTTTGCCTCTGCTATCCTTTCCCAAACATTACAATTTGCATACACCGTACACTCGCCGCTCGATCTACCCTGCCACTTGCCCTTCCTCGCCAATTTCATAGGCCCCGGTTGCTCTCAAAGTGTAGCAGGAGCTTGCTGATATGTATCGGAAGCTCAACAGGAGGGGTGCATTCAGAGTAGAACACCGGCCAAGAACTCTCTCTAACAGTTAGCTTGGTGTCATACGCACGATACCTGCGGTAGGGTAAGGTGCCTTGAGCAAGAGCACGATTTAAGTCCTAAAACTAAAGGTTGACACACCAATATTATATATGGTGGCGCTGTCAACTACATGATATATCATACAAGTGCCAAGGATAAGGATTTCGAATAGGGCAGAGATTATTTTGCGGGTTAACCCAAACTAGCTGTAAAGATACTTTATCCAGCGTTCGCAGGCGGCCAGGCCAGCCTGCTGATGTGCAGTCCAGGTCAAAGTGAAACAGTCCTGGGCTTTGTAAGCCGGGTTTTCAGTATGTCCCGTCCAATTAGTACATATTTTATTTATAGGTAATGGATACCTGAAGATACCCAGAAATATGAAGATCCCCGAAGATATCTGAAAATACCTGAAGATATTACCTGGTTATTCTGGCTTGGGCCACACTATCCAAGCTAAACCAAGTTATGATAGGCTAATAACCTGTGTCGTGATTAGTTGAGGGATAGAAGGATGGGAGGAAGAGTCGATTTCTTTTATTTACACTCCCATGATCTTTACCGCTAGTCAGTTTAGTTAGTAGAGTGTTGTTGCGAGTTGTGTGAGCAAACAGCTGAGTGAGAAGAAGCTCTCCTCAATAAGTTGTGTGTTGGCAATCGGTCTTTTTTGTGGCCTCAATCTTGGCGTTTTGCTTCATACCCCCGTTTCGCAGTTTCGCCATCCGTCTTCCGCCGATCAGCCGTTGTTTAGAAGAAGCCTGATTTCCAACAGAGCCTATTGTGATTGCAATTTTGGTTTTCATTTGACATTGTTAGTCTCTTAGCAAATACATACTCAAACCAAAAATCCTCAGATCCCATCAAAATCACACGTCGTCACTCGAAAGCCTGATTACATCTGCTGTCAGGCAAGCCGGCAAGGCCCAGTCCAGCTGGACATTTGATTCCCTGCCATGAGGTTTATATATATATATACCACGCGAGCGGTACTCCAGATGTCCTGTATGATAGACAGGCTGAGCTGGTGCACTTCAAGATTGTACTGCTACTAGTATACATATGCCGAAGTAGTGGTTCCACCATATTTATTTAACAAGGAGACATACTGAATCAAGAAAAAAGGTTTATGACGTAGAACCCATTAAAATACACCCTTCAATTGTGCACTGTAACCTTAATTGTAGATGTTTCCAGCTACAACACCTATAGCCAATAGACGCAGTAATAAATAGTGTACTAATGCATGGATAATGAAGCTCGTTTGGATAGTAGGAATCCTTTAAGGGAGTTTTCAGTCGATCAATGGTTCATGTAGTGCAAACAATAGGACCAGGTTTTTAGGAGCTACTTACCACCTGCCACACCTAAATATGCCTTCAGAAACTCTTTATTTGATAAACATGTGAAGTTATCAAAACAATTTATTACAGTTTTCCTTGACCAATTTCCCAAAGCCTGAATCATACATTGCCGCTACCTTAAGAATCAAGGAAATCAACTGAGAAAGAAATAAGAAATGAGTGACGTGGAAGGAAATACATGACTTTGTCCTCCACTTAACCGTGAGTCTGCCATTTCGACTGCCGGAGGCGTTGGTGGGGTCGCCGCTGCCCTTGCCTGGGAAAATCGTTACCGCTGATGTATCCCTGGTGACAATGAGGGCGCCTTGGTGTCGTGTGGGGGAGGGTGGTGGGAAGTCAAGAATGCGAGGTGTAGGGAACTGGAGAACGCGAGGTGTAGAAAGGATGGTGTTCTCGTAGTCGAATGGAGTTCCGTGGTAGTATATGTATAGGAGGGTCCACGGACCCGCACTGTCCAAGCTCTGTCCCCTCTAGTTTCCTCACCTAAAGAAAATAGGCCACGTAACCTCCTTGTGATCTGTCACATTCTGGTTTTCAGCAATTCAGCTTCCTTGATTCCTTATCGCCCCCGCTCGCGATAGCTTCAAGTCTTTAACTTCAAGTACTCGGCTAGGCTCTGGTTGATTTTAATTCTTTGGTTTACAGGCTCTGTTTTATCCAGTTCATCAACCTTGGAGGTTCCTGATCTTCCCCTCTGCTTTCTTCTTCCTTCGGTCGGCTTGCCCACTCGTTCTTCCTTCCTTTGGTGGTTAACGCACCAGCTTCTTCCGCCTTTGGTTGAGGTCGGCAGTTTTCCTTCCTTCAGTTCGGTCGAAAGGTCAGTGGTTTTCTTCCCATCAGTCGGTTAGTCATTACGGTCGGTCTTCCTTCGGTCAGGTTGATCGTCATGGTTAAGCGAGGTTCCTCAACCTTTTCTGCCTCCGCGGTGGTGAGATCGGACCTGGCACTAGGATGGAGGGTCAAGAAAACTTTGGCCAACGAGGCTGAGGCTTCCCGCCTCCGGCACCACGTTTCCGTCCTCTCCGGTTGGCTACATTTGTCGACTCTGGAGAGTGAGTCTCTCCGCCATCAGCTTCATGCTCTTCGTTTGGTCGCTCCCCTCTGTCATTCAGGTGACGGTAAAGCCTTTCCTCTTCGTAAAGAGGTGGCTGATGTAGTGGCGGTGCATGCCCCGGTGGCGGTGCCTATTGCGTCTACAGTGGCGTCCCTTGGGGCGCTTGTGGAGACGTCGTTGGTGACTACGGTGGGTTTCCCCTTCAGGGTGCAGGAGCCTGAGCCCGATGTGGCTGAGCCAAAGTTGCCGGTGGTACAAGTTGAACGGTCGCCGTCGGTGGATTGGGCTGTTGTCATATGTCACCGTGTTGTGTGCGTTGGGTGGACGATGAGGCTGGCGTGGCTTCTCGAAAGGCTCGGGTTGTTGGGGTTATTGTTTCCTCATCACCTCCTCCGGTTCCGGCTCACCATATCGGTTCCCCAGAGGCTTCGACTGCTGGGGAGGGAGGGTCCGATGGTCATGGTTGTGATCCTGCTGTTGTTACCGTCAGCCGTGGTCGGCGTCAGAAGGGGCGTGACAGGTGCAATTAAGATTGTGTTGGATTTCTTGTGTTGTGTTTTCGTAACCGATTTGCTGGAATGTGGGCTTGGTTGGGGCTATGGCCTTGCTTGCGGGAGTGTTTGGTGAATGGCTATGGGAGGTGGATTTGCTTTGTCTTACCCGAGTTGGGTGGTTTATTTTGTGATTCCCGTGTGCTGGCCGGATACTTGTGCTTCCGTCTATGAATTGCATGGGTGGTACTTTTTCAGATGTACTGCGGGCTAGGCCGGGTTGCGACTGGCCTACTCCTTGGAACATACTGCTGTATGGTTGTGCAAGCCCGGATAGGTTGTCGCTCTATTAGCTATATAGTTATAAATAAAGAAGATTGAACCCCTCTATTTTCCTCACTTTTGGTTGCAACCAATCAGATCGCCGGATTTAGAAAAACTCAACACCACACATCATCACCAGTCCCAGTGGCAAATTTGCCCCGGCCATCAACCCTCCCTGTCACCTATCTGAAATAGCTTCTCAGATAGAGGATACTCTTAAATCTCCTACCCCTAGGGTATTTAGCCCATGGTAACAGGAATTGATGCATGGTATTAGAAGCATGTTATCAAAAATGTCTCTTCTAGAAAATTTAGCCCCGAAGGACAAAATAATGAATCTAGAAGAGACCGAGATGTCGGCTAGCGAGGTTTTAAACGTCACCTTCCAACTCGAGGTTCTAGCAGTCATCCAAGGGCTACAACACCAGGTAGTGGACCTGACTTGTACAGTGGACATGCTTGTTGCCATGGTCAAGACCCATTCAAACAACGCCAAAAACCTGTCCACGAATGTAGCAGCTTCATCGGCAAAAACCACTGCACAAGTCAGCATATTACAACGCTCACAAACGAAGTCGTATGCGGAAGGGGAAGCACGACCGCCCAAAACACCCGCAAAAGAAAGGAAGAGACCTGCAACACTGGGACCTACCCCTCCAAAAAGCCTTAAACAGAAAAGGGCGAAAGAGGCGAGAGTATAACAATCCTATTGTAGGGCTTGTATGCAACAGGCAATGCCACTCGTCTATTGCGTAAGCGAGCCTCCTTCTACTAGATTATGAGGTAGGAGAATACTATCTCTTCAGATAGTGCGAGACTGGCTTGCTTGTCTTGAGTAATTCATCAAAGGATACTATCTCTTAAGATAGTCAGATGGGTGGAATGTGGTACTTGATAGAACTATCATAATAGTTCTATGTTCGGACGGCCCGTCGCTGAGACTATCACAATACTCTCCGGGTCCTTTCAAAGGGCTTAGGCTCTCGTAGAGGAGGGGTGTATGAAAAGAGAGAAAAGCGTAATTTGTATTGCAATATCTTAAGTATAGAAATGTACTGAGATGGTTACATGAAGATCCTATTTCTTGGTCGGTTTTGTTTTTTGTCTTTTTTTTTTGTAATCATGTGCTATTTGTTTTTGGTACAAAAAGACTTATAGAGCGTGAGCTATGAAGTGAAAAAAACCTATAAGACAAAACCACCGGCCGCTTGACCTCTTCATGGGAAAAATCAAACACCCCGAGTCCATAGGAAGAGTCTCCCCGCCTAGCACGGAAGATAGTATACCCTAGACATGTAACGAAACAAGACATAGAAACGTACAAGTAGAGAGACCCGAACCCTTCCGCAGGCTCCCCAAAACAAAACAAAAGATTGGTTCGCGAAGACCCGGAACGCGGGCCTGAGGGGGGTGGATAGAGGACCGTCGACAGGAGAAAACAGGGATAGCGTGTGCTGGGTATAACCGTTTGCGCGGTCGCATTGTTCATTAAATCGATCTAAGGCATTGGACAATAGCTATGGAGGTAGTGCTATACCACGACTAGGCGTAACCGAGGAAAGGTCAAACGATCGGAGGGGGATGGTAGAAGAGGAGCTGTAGGGCGCCAGCCGGTGACTAGTAGTAGGGTGCCAGCCGATGGAGAGCAGTAGAGTGCCAGCCGGGGAGGAGGTTAGCAGTAAGATGGCAGCTAACGAGGCAGTACAGTGCCAGCGGATGGAACCAGGAGAGGGGAGGAGGAAGTATCGTGAGCACGCTAGCCACAACCAACTAATGGGACATAGCAAGGGCTTTTGGGACAACAGCGAAACCGAGCGGGACCGTGATGTCACTAACCAAAGCTTTCCCCATCAGAGGGACAAGCCCAGCAAACCCGAGGCCTACTTCGACCGAGAGTCCGGATGCCATATTGCTGACCATGAATGAATCAAGAAGCTCTCCCACTGTGCACAATGCTAAGCAAGGTGCGAAGCTAGTGCGGTTTCAGGGGGGGAACCGAACTTCATGAGCGAGTCAACGACTAACGGGAACCAGAACCCCAAGAAGGGGAAGCCAAAGGGCCTCAGAAGCGGAGGGAAGATGGCTTAACGTCAACTCCTAGGCAGTAGCCATCATGGGAGAAAAGAGGGGTGTGGGGGAAAGTGACGATGATTTCCCATGGTGTTGAGATTTCAATCGCCGGAGGTGGAGGAGAGATGGTTCGTGTCCTATCTCTTGGTCTTTTTTTTTTACTTTTTTTTTTATTACTTTTTTTACTTTTTTTACTTTTTTTTTGTAATCATGCGTTCATTGTTTTAAGGTACAAAATGCCTCATGCAGCGCTAGGGATGGAGTGAACAAAACCTATAAAGCATAAAACATAAACAAAAGAAATCACGGCACCAATAAATATCCCCTATTGCGGGGGTTTCTCCTTCGCCGAGCCGTTGGCCACATGAGAAAGAAAGTACAAACTAACTAATTTAGTCGTTTTAGCAAGGAAAGCTCACATAGAGCTGCTGGAACGAAAGTCTAATAAGCCTAAACCTCAGCCAACGAAAAACACGAAACACCGGGGGGGGGGCATTGTGAGGGGTGAAAGGCGCAGCGGGGGCGAAGAGGAGGGAGTGTCTGGTGGAAAAATTGGCGGAGGGAATCCGGTGGAGGTTACGCTGATCAAGGTGGCGAGTCGTTTAAGTAGTGGGAGGGATGACCAGAGGGGAGCATCTTGACCGACACTTGTGACGATGTGGAGGAGGCGTGAGCGAGCGTTCTGGCTGGATGGGCAAGTGAGGATGACGTGTTTGAACGTCTTGGGTTCTAGACCGCAGCGGGGGCACGAGATGTTGGCTTCGGGGGTCCTGCAGGTGGGGTGGGCGGCCAGGTAGCTTTTGCCGACTCTCATCTGATGGATCCACCCAGCTATGAACTTGTCCAACCACATAAAGGATCACGGGTTCAAGGTGCCGCAGTGATGGTAGTGCACCGGAGTCGGCAAGAGACGAAGCCACTCCTTGAGGCGGGCCTCCCTCACGCTTTTCTTCTGGGCGGAGTAGGTGTTGTTCATTAGTGACGGAGGGGGGACGGCTAGGGCCGGGGAGACGAGGCACGAATTAATCATGGGCATCCTAGAGAGCCCGTGGATGAAGGGTACGGTTTTGTGGCCCACCACGTCTATTGGAAGGTCGTTCCTAATGGGGGGGACGGGTCGCGGAGTTCTCCAGTGTAGGGGAAGGTACACCGACTTGAAGCCCTTAGTTAGGGCTCCTGAGGAGTCATGTGCCTTGTGGGCAGAGAGAGAGGGGAAGCAGGCGTGGAGGCGTGCTGTTGGTCGGTTTACCTCAGACGGGAGTAGATAACTCTGAGCGCCGCGAGCCTTTGCCGTTGGGATATCCGGAGGAGGACTGGGGGGAGGCAGGATTCTACAGAGAGGATTCCTGTGGGCGTTGCCGAGAAGCAGTTTGTAGTCCATCTCTGGACTTTGTGCCAGAAGGTGATGAGGCGGGCTATGGGGCCCGCACTTGGTATGAAGAGGTCTGCGCGATATAGGAGGATAGGGGCGACCAGGGATGTTGCAAGCCTGTGGCATAGGTATGAGGCTAGACCAGCACTGGGGGGGCTGAGGCGTCTGCTGAGGGTGAAGGCACCCTGGGCGAGGGCCAGTCAGTGTGAGAAGATGGCGGAGGAATTGAGGGTGGGTGTGAACCAGTACCCGAGCCACCATACCCAGTCGTGGGGATGGAATAGCTCCCCTTTGATCTGAATGAGGGAGAGGCATTTCAGGTGTTCAAAATGTGAATGCGGCACAATCTATTCTATGTGGATAATACTTCGCAAGGACGAGGGGGGTTGCGATGCACGCTTAGCGAGGAGGTGAAGAAGGGATTGGTAGGAGTTCCGGTTCTTAATTCTTCCAAGCCAGGTGGGCGGTAGCACCTTATTTATAGAAAAGTGCGCGTCCATCTGAGCAAGAGAAATATAGGGAAAACAATGTAAGAAACATAAGTGCGAACATGTTTGACCCTGAAATCCAACCAAGTAAATCCCAAATAATGTGAATGAAAACAAAAGGGTGTGGAGCGATTATTAGAAATATCATGACCAAGAATGGTGCATAAGAGATGCATAAACAACCGTAAAATCCTAAACACCTGATTGGAAAGCACATGTTAAATCCCGAGATATTATCCTGAAATAAACAATAAAACACCATAATATATATCTTAGCTGTAGTAATGTAAGTGGTGGACAGGCGGAGCCGAAACACAAACTAAGTAAAGCAATACACGGTAGTGTGTTGAATATACATAGGAAATATACAAAAGAATTTCCACACTCCCAAGTAACAGAACAAAAATTGAAGAACTGTAATAAGGGAGCAGCTGCTGATGATTGGGTAGCATTGAGAGGATGTCCTGGGCAGAGATAAACTAGTAGCTCACATATTGAGGACGAGCCTCTTCAAGCCTATCATCTACCTAACCAAATTGTCACGCAGGGTACTGTACTATATGACATTGCCTAAGAGAACATGAACAGGAACGACGAACGAGAGCACCACTATAAGACCATTTCTAACAAGAACTCCAACGGAAGAAACAGAGGAAAAGGGATAAAAAGGAGATAAATAACTAAGAGTGAGAAGAAATCAGAAAAGCGGCCTTATCAAAATCTATTCACGTTTGAGTCGGCGCAGGTCATGCCTGCGCCGGTTCCGTAAGCCGAACTTAAGAAAACGGGAAACAAAAAACTGCTGCAACTTCCTAGAAAAGGTAACTCCAAAGTCCCTACGCGAGGTTCGATTATACCTGTTCTTGCGGTAAGCGAGGAGGGCTACGAGGCAAAGGCAAGAGCAGATGGCCCAATACCGGTTGAGTACAATTGATAGGGTCGAGCGGGTATTGTTGTTAGGATGGTGATTCGATTTCCGTAGGAAGTATGGGAACTTTAGGGGCCACAAGGAGGCTACTGGGGGGGCCACGGGCGGTTCGGTTGCGGGGAGGTCATCATCCGGGGGCGTTAGGAAGGAGTCTGCCGGCGGGAGTGAAGGTTGGCGGTCAAAATCAGTGATGTGGGCATCAGGATCATGGTTAGCTGCCGGCAAGAGCGGCGTCTGGCAATATTGACGGTCCGTTCGATCGGGATTGACGTCCTTTCGTTCAGAAAGTATTTTTACTACTCCCTCATGGCCGCCCTCAGCCGCCCACGAGAGTGGCGTCCGGCCATATTTGGTGTCTGCCCGGTCGGGATTGACGTCCTTTCGTTCCAAAAGTATCTCTACCACCTCCTCGTGCCCGCCCTGAGCCGCCCACGAGAGTGGCGTCCGGCCATACTCAGTGTCGGCCTGGTCGGGATCGACGTTCGTTTTTTCCAAAAGCATATCTACTACCTCCCCGTTCCCGTTCGCAGCCGCCCACGAGAGTGGCGTCCGGCCGTATCCGTCTTCGTGATCGGGATTGACGTCCTTCCGCTCCAAAAGTATCCTTACTACTTCCCCATGGCCACTTCTACCCATCCCAGTCACTATCGTCTGTACATATTCGGCATCTCCCTGGTCGGGATTGACGTCGTTTCGCTCCGAGGGTATAAACAATATCCCACGCCGCCCCATCTGGGCCGCCCACAAGAGTGGGGTCCGGCCATATTTATCCGCCTGATCGGGATTGACGTCATTTCGTTCCAAGAGTATCTTTACAATCCCATGACGCCCGCGCAGAGCCGCCAATGCGAGTGGCGTCCAACCGTATTTGGTGTCTGCCTGGTCTGGATTGACGCTCTTTCGTTCCAAAAGCATCTTTACTATCTCTTCATACCTGCCCATAACCGCCCACCAGAGGGGCGTCCAGCCATATTCGGTGTCTGCCTGGTTGGGATTGACGTCCTTCCGTTCCAAAAGCATCCTTACTACTTCCTCATAATCGACTTCATTCTTGGAATCCCATTTCAACTCGACATATTCGGCATCTCCCTGGTCGGGATTGACCTCTTTTCGTTCCAGAAGTAGGGTCAATGTCCCGAAATACCGCTCCTCAGCTGCCCAGGAGAGTGGTGTCCGGCCATATTTGTCTCTCTGATCGGGATGGACGTCATTTCGCTCCAAAAGTATCTTTACTACCCCCCGGTGCCCGCCCTGAGCCGCCAATGCGAGTGGCGTCCAGCCATATTTGGTGTCTGCTTGGTTGGGATTGACACCCTTTCCTTCCAAAAGTATCTTTACTACCCCCTCATGCCCGCCTTTCGCCGCCCATGAGAGTGGTGTCCAGCCATATTCGGTGTTTATCTGGTGTGGATTGATGTCCCCTCGTTCCAAAAGCATCGCTACCATCCCCTCATTTCCGCTCTGAGCCGCGAACGAGAATAGAGTCCGGCCACAGTTGTCTGCCTGGTTGGGATTGACGCCTTTTCGTTCCAAAAACATCTTTACTACCCCCTGATGACCGCCTTTAGCGGCCCACAAGAGTGGCGTCCGGCCCCATTTAGTGTCTACCGGATCGGGGTTGACATCCTTTCGTTCCAAAAGCCTCTTTACTATCCCCTCACGCCCGCCCATAGCCGCAAATGAGAGTGGCGTCGCGCCGTATTTGGTGTCTACGTGGTCGGGATTGACGTCCTTTCGTTCTAAAAGCATAGTTACTACCCCCTCATTCCCCCCGCGCATGAGCGCCAATGAGAGTGGCGTCATGCCGTATTTGGTGTCTACGTGGTCTGGATTGACCTCTTTTCGTTCTAAAAGCATAGTTACTACCCCCTCATACCCGTGCTTAGCCGCCGATGAGAGTGGGGTCCTGCCGGATTTGGTGTCTGCACGGTCGGGATTGACCTCTTTTCGTTTCAAAAGGGCCTTTACCACCCCCACACGCCCGAAGCTAGCCGCGTGCCAGAGCGGCGTCCTGCCAGAGTCGGCATCTGCCCAGTCGGGATTGACGTCCTCTCGTTCCAAAAGCATTTTTACTATCCCATCATGCGTGCGCTTAGCCGCCCACCAGAGTGGCGTCCAGCCATATTTGGTGTCTGCCCTGTCGGGATTGACTTCCTTTCGTTCCAAAAGCTTCTTTACTACCTCCTCGTTCCCGCTCTGAACAGCCAAATAGAGTACCTCCTGGAGATTGACGCCCTTTCGTTCCAAAAGCATATTTACTATCCCCTCATGCCCGTGGATAACCGCCCTCGAGAGTGGTGTCTGGCGTGGTTCGGTTTCTGCCTGGTCGGGATTGATGTCCTTGTGTTCCAAAAGCATCTTTACAACCTCCTCGTGCCCTTCGTCAGTTGCCAATGCGAGGGCCGTAACCCCTGAGAAATCTCTTGCGTTAACATCCAATTCCTTCATCTCCAATACGGCAGCAGCCACTTCCACGATCCCGAGATATGCTACCATGTGGAGCCCTGTAAAACCCCGGGGTTTGATTCTCCCGTCCAATATTGGTCCCCAATAATGCGATCTCTCATACTCCAATAAAAACAGTTTGGCAGCTATATGCTCATCAAATCTATCGAGAAGCCTCAGGGCAAGTATTTTGACATTTTCCATCGCCCCCCTGCGTGTGTGCTCCCCCCAGTAAACGGAAGCATATGTCAAAAGGGGCATTGTGGAGGGGGCAGTGCGAAGGGTTGGCGAAAGATCCCTCACTGATCCAAAATTGAGATATGTCAAGCAAGCTTCTGCGATAGTCGGGTGGGGATCATGGAATAGGGTAGGATCGCTGGAAAGATGTTCCTGCAGTGTGAAGTGCACTAGTCGCACTGTGGATGTGGATGCTTCGAGGGTGAGAAGACCCAAACAAGATGACAGAAGTGTCCCTATCGCCGGAACGCTTTCCGGATCCCGATTTGTAGATCCTATCTTCACTCCAAGGGCGTCACAGAGCTCCTCGACCCGTAATGGCCTTTCCGAATACGACACCCACATGAGCCCCCTCAGCCCGAGGTCTGACCTATTCCCCTTTTGCGCCTTCAGCCGCGTTAGGGTTGCCGTGTAAGCATCACTCAGTCCGTTGCCTCGCGCCATCTCTTCAAGTTTCTTTCGTCTCTCACGAATTGTCACTTCCCCCAGAATAACCTCCATGTTTAGCGAAGCAAGGAGGAATCTTCAGAGTCATTAGTAAGTATCCACCGCCAATAGAGGGGGAACGCCAACGTACATATTGGACATCTTGTCCAGAATAATTCTCACAATGTCATCCCGTAAACTATTGTCCATCGCCTCTGGCATTTCATCCCTGTCTAACCTCATCACAACATAATTCCTGATATCATCCTTATTAGGGCTGATGGGTATCTCAACCGCTCTGTCAAAATATTTCCGAACCGCTTGGCCGACATGGGGCCTCCCGGTAAGGAATACTCGGGTCCTAGGGAATTCCCGAATGATATCTCTCAGGGATTCGAGCAGCCTGGGAAGATCCCCCGGCAGGCATTCGTCCAGCGCATCGACACAGATGAAAGCTTGGGGTAACTTGGTAATCGCGATCCTCAGCATTCGCATCAGATCCTCAAGTAGCGGCCTTCTCGCGCCAGCCCTTTCTGCTTCCTGAAATGCCTCCCGTATCTCGTTTGGGATGCCCCCCCTTATTAGTTGTGTCACGATCGCCCCCATCATGTTGATGGCTGCCTGCTCTTGCCGAATGTTGTAGTCGCAGTACAGCCATGCAACCGCGAAGTCCCCCTCCCTTGCCTGATCACACAGTCTGTCGATCACAAGGCAACTAGCATTTCTGGCTGTTAGTGACATTCGATAAAAAGAATCTGGCCACTTACGTCAAATGTGTCTTGCCCACTCCCGGATCCCCGGAGCAAAACAAGACCGCCTCATCGGCTCCACCCTCACCTCCCCTCCACTCCTGAAACTCCCTTGTTTCTAAGAGCCAATTGCCGACACCTTCACATCGGTTGGTGCGCACGCTGTGGTGTCTGTTATCTGGCTCTAGCGGGGAGAGCCAACCCATAATCTTCGCATCCTCGTCAGAGTTGTAGACGGTTGTATTGTAGCTCCCCATCGTGATGGGGCAGTTGACATTGCTGTCGCCGAATGTGATCGATTTTTTGTATGTTGTTTGAGCCATGATGTTCCGTCCGAAATGTTGGTTGAGTGCAGAGATGGTACAATACGGCGATACTGGTATGAATGGTAAATGGGAGAGTTAAAAAAAAAACCCCTTTCTGTGCCTAAGCTGAGAAAAGCGGGGCGGTGTGGCCCCTTTTGTGTCAACTACGCACTGATGAGTTCTAACGCCTTGCAGATTACTGTACGAGTAAACCAGGGGGTGATTCTGTACTCGTACTCGGGTGCTGTACGAGTACAGTACAAGCATGCGGCACAGCCGTCTCAGAGACAACTACTCGACTAAAACCTTCTCGATTTGAAACTCATCCACCGATCCCACATAGTTACAGCGGAGGACAAAAGTGGATGAGCTTTCGTACATGCAACAATCGCCAAAACAAATATCACCCCAACACCGGCCAGGCCGGAATTCAACCTAGTGCCAGCAACACAACATACCGGCACATGCCAAAGAAAGAATACTGATAGATTTAAGGCTGCAGAGGCCTTACGTCTCTTCTAGGCCAAGGAATGGTGGAAATAGGTGCGCCGCAAAGCAAGTCTGCTCCAGAGAGCGAGTTAAGTTACCCGGCAGACCCATCAACGGATATGTATGTGGTGGACCTTGGGCTCAACAATCCCACCCCAACTCCCATTTTTACCAGGAGAAGTTGCTACGTAGTTCTAAGAGATATTTGACTTAAGCATACAGGGACATACTGTAAGGGGTTCATAGAGGTATGGTGGTGGTGATCGGTGGGTTGTATGCTTTATTTCGGATGCGAGGTTCCTTTTTCGATGGTTGCACTTTTGCCCTTCGGTGTAACCGGTGCGAATCAGAATAAAACAACGAACACAACCGAGCTCCCCACCCCAATCCATGAACCTACAATAGACGAATGTGACATTTCAAATGAGAGATTTTCATATCTTCTCGCACTAGTGAACACCACCTCGCTGCAAGGCCAGTTTTTTTTGCATATTTGATAGCCACTTCTCTTTGTTTTTGGATTGAATGCATGCTCGAGTACTCGAACAGATTCTTATTGATGAGGCTCTCCTTAGTTCAGCCGCACATTTGCTACTAGTAGACCGAATTTATCTAGCGTGACCCTTTTCATCATAATTCACAACCAAAATTGATAAATAGCAGGATCCAAGATCTTAACCTGGGCCTCTTAGGCAAACTAGAACTCCCAACCCTACTGGTTTCTTTCTTTAACTACTTCCTTATCATTTTGTTGCCCTGCTAGAGCGCTCAGTCTTCTACTTAAGCACACTATTGAAACGCTTAGGTTCCATTTGCACAGTGGAAGCAAGAACAGCGCAGGGACTACAACGGGTGGGAAGCAGCGATTCTACGGTCGGCACTTCGTGGTACCGCACCCGCCAAAGCCTGTCCGCATGCCCGGAACTCTTTCAGGGGGTATAGCTGTCCCTGCATTGCTCTTGTGAATCGCGACTGTGTAAAGTGCTCTCATCCATTTCCCCTTTTTGGAGCGTGGGGGGCCAAGCAGGCCAACACTTTCGTCTTGCCTGCATAGAACACGTCAGCAATCGGATGGCGGGCAGTGCTCCGGAAGAATTGAACACCCCTGTTATCTCTGCAAGTGATGTCGGGTACTCAGCCGCGGAAAATTGGGTTCGTACAGAGGGTTGTCGGTATGTGAGGCGAATTCGAGTTTTACTGGCCGAAATTACGTGTGTGTAACCAGAGGAACAGCCAATCTTGGCTAGAAAATTCGTGGTGGAAAGAAGTCAGGCGAGCTCTTGGCACAATGGTACTTGATATTCGACTCTTTGGTTGGCCGATTGGTCCATGAGCCAACCAGAGCAGGCTCGCCTCACTTACCCTCAACCCCCTGTACTCTCAATGTCGAAGTGTTTTTTAAAAAAGACTGCTATTGCATACAGTCTCCCATCAGGTCTTGACGAATGTCGGCGGGTGACGAACAGGGGTATTCGGCCAGTAAAAAATCGAGTAGGGTAACAAAAAATCCCTGCAAATCCCTGCTCGCCACCCTCTGATATTCGTCAAAGCCTGATGAGAGACTGTACAGTACTGCCCAAATCCGAGCAAAAAGGACAAATTTTAGTAGTATGCAATAGCAGTCTTTTTTAAAAAAACGCTTCAACATTACTAGTATTATTATCCCCTCGGCAGGGACCCTAGCTGATTCCAGCAAATACCCCCCCCCCGCCCTACCTCTAATGTTCAAGTAGTGCTTCTTTCTGGACGCTTGTACGATGAGTATTTTGGGATTATTTCTTTTCGCCTGAGCATGCACCATATTTTGTATTATTATGAGGTTCGTGTGTGCCGATAGGCACCAACTTGCGCAACCATGCAAGCCCGGTCTAGTTCACAAACATCGCCACAGGACGAGTACGCGAGTACCGTACTGGTATTTGCTCGGTCGATTGGCCTGGCTCCAAAAATCCCTGTACTCGAGTACTATATCATGACATCCTGTGGGATCAGCTTGTCTTACCAAATTAATTGAATTGTGAAAACCTATTAATGAGATCCAACAGAGCCAAGTGACTCAGGCTAAAATGTGTCAGGAAAGCACTAACCCTTCTTAAGAACCTTTGTTTCTTTGTGTTCCGAGATTAGCCACCAGCAGAGTTAGCGAATCGACCGAGCGAATTAATACGGTACCGGTAGTGCTTCTCATTTCAGTACGAGTACAAGCACTTGTGCTTGCACGAGCAATACAGAATTTTCCGTTCAGCTGAAAAGCTTGTCGCAGGTTAAGATAAGGCAGAGGTGCATAGCAGATGAGCCCCCCACTTGGATGCTCGGGTGTTTTATTTTATAATATTCGGTTGGGTGGGCACCATGATGGGTGAATGGGGGGGACTGATGGGCAGAATGCGGGGTTTGAAGTCATTACGAATTGGAAGATCTTTCGTTTGGGTGTTCGTGGGAAAGTGTGGAACTTGGGGTCTGGGTTGGGCGCGATTGGGCGGGGAGGAAGAACTTGAGGAAAAGAGTATATGGGCAAGTGCCGTGTAGCGTAGCGCGTAGGTAGCCAATAGAGTTAATGAAAAAAAGAAAGAAGACGAGAATGAAGAAGAGAATGAAAAAAAGTTCTGGGAAGGAATTTGGAGGGGGCGTCCCACCGGGGCATAAGGTATGCTAAGCCAACTGCAGAAATTGGCTTCTACAGCCTCCGGTCGAAAAAATCGGAAAATGTGGAAGCTAAATGTCAGAAACACGCTTGCTCAATTGGCTCCAGCGCATCAAACGCTCTACTCGAATACCAGTCAGGAGCAAGAAGTGATCGGAAAAAAAGTGGTGTTGCACCCACCACTCTTCCTCCTATCACTTACCCTCACACCCAAGTACTCGAGTACAGTAATCAAAACTCTGGAAGCCCGACCCCCGTTTCCCGATTTTTTCTACCGGAGGCTGTATGATAGAGGTTAATTAATACTCGCAGAGCCCCTTCGGCATCTCGGGAATTGGCATTAGTGGCGGGAGCCGGCGGCAATGTAACCGGTCCGGTTAGCGGAGTCCGTGTTGGGAATGGTTATGGCTGAACTGGGAAGTGGTGGGCCGTGGCTATTGTGGAGCTGCAGCTATGAAACGAAATGCCAAGATCGAAACACTAAAGCTTTCGATCGCTAATTTACACTTCGATTCTAACGACTCTCACGCTCGCGACCCACGATGCTCGATACTTGCTGCTCACTAACTCAATTAACTAGCGGTAAGGACTGGAGTATAAATCGAAACAACACCGATGCCATCCTCCTATCCTTCTACCGTTTGGTCAACCACAACACGGCCCCATCTCCCTCTACACAGCTTCATCTTTCCCTCCCGTTAAACTACTGCGCTAACAAAGAATACAAAGAAAACTCCTTCAGGCTCTATAGCCTCCGCGCATCCCCGTCTATCCCTTCCGACCGTACGCCGATCCGAAGTGTATTGTTCCTGGACAAAATTAACCGAACATCAACTAAGAGGAAAAAACTTGGCTTATGAAAACACCCCCCCCCCCCCACTGACGCTACCATACTAATAGCCAAAATGAAAAAAATGAAAAACACTATTGGGCCCAACTGCAGAAGAGGAAGCCCAGAATCCTAAACAAGGTGGAGCCGACCAAATACTTTGGTTTTGGTCGAGCTTAAGCAATTCCTTGAGGTGGGGTTTACCGTGCATCCTTTGTGTTCGGTTAATTTTGTCCATGCACAATATATCCAGAGGTTTGTCTAGAGGATATCCGGATAGGCCGCACCAATGCTAAGCAACCCGAGCAGCATCAGATAACTTGCTCCCAGTGGACGTATCAATCCTGGAGGCATATCCGAACTTCTTTGTCCGAACAATAACGGGATAGGATGTGTGCGTGCCCCGTAGGTTAAGTATGTCGAGCAGTATAACAGGGTTCCGGTAGTCCCGTCTTCTACATGCGCTAGAATTCCTAGAAGCTTAATTATTCGTCGGTATAATATCTGCTTTGCCACCGTAATCCTTCCGCCGTTTCCATGTTTAACTGAGTAGTTACAAGGGTTACTGAACAAACCCGAAACTGCAAGGTTGAAATGAGAAGATTAATGTAATTGGATGATAGTAATGATAATGTCTAGACCGAGAGATAGTGTTATTGAAGCCAAAGTATACCGACTCCTTCAAAGTTAGGCATAAATGAATCGGTCAGAATCTAGTGACAGCGGAGGATGCCCCACCACCGCAGCCAACTTGAATAAAATTAAGTTATTTCCCATCCAGATTTACTCCTTCTATGTATCTTCGTGGTTTTGTCCTGGGATGTCTGGGTTGGTATTATACATTTCGCTGACTCAGGGTTAACTAGTTCCAGCCGGTTACTAATGCAACAAGATAATCCCCATGTTCAAACCGATATTGTAAAAACTTGAATCATTGGACCGTGTTCTAAAGAGTCCAAAATGTCCTTCTGCAGAAGGGAGTGCACAAAGCAAGCCAAAAACATAGCCACTTCCCGATAGAAAAAAATAAAGAGAGTTTCTGACCTTTCCGGGAGAGTCTAGAGGCATAGCACACCTTTCAATTATTCAAGTGTGTAAGGCGTAATTTAGGTTAGGGTTAGGGTTCTGGACAATCAGTTTGGGGGCCTCCCCGGCATGTCGGTAGTGTAGCCGAACCAGATTTGGAGTATGACAGTCTGGAAACAGAACTACATGTAAGGGCTTAACCATACTGGGAGGAATTTGTGGAACAGATAAATTTGCCGCTCAGCAATTTAAGCTTGGCTTCTGCCAGCTCAGCTTCAACTTCACGGAATTGCTTATACTTGGCCGTATTACTCAAGGGACTACGGGACACAGGACGAATACCAACGTAACGAAGAACAGAGTAGAAGGAATGAAGAGCGAGAACACTACAATTGGACCAAGTCCCACCGGAGCCCAAGGGAAAGAATGAAAGATGAAACTAGAAAGCACCCATCAAAGTATTTTACATTTAATGTGCCGGAGGTCTTGCATTGACTAATTCTGCAAGCGGAAATTACTCATTGGAAATGAATGAGCCGTGTATCAAAGGGAAGAGATATAAGCAAGGGAAGTTGAAGGCCGGAAGAAAGAGGAGCAAGCCTAATATTGTTTAACCAGGATCGGCAAAGGTGATCTGGCGTTGTTAGAATATACGTTAGTTTTCCCCAGAGATGCGGGGACCTAGGGTAGCGCGACCCGGGGGGGGGGGATTGAGGGGACAGGCGGGAATGATTGGGGGGGAGAAGTTTGGCCACCACGATGTGCTATGCCACAATGGGAATTGCTCCGCTGCCGTAATATTCTCATAGCCCCAAAATGGAGGTGTCAACTAAACCTCAACAGTTGTTGGGTAAGAGTCATGAAATGGAGCGGAATAGCCGGAGAGGTAGTCATAAAGAGTAAATCGGACTGGCGGATTGTGGATGGAGAAGTCTCGATGGCAAGACCAAGACAATAGATAGGAGCGTCCCCCGGACAGAGGCCCGCGAACCGCATCTCCACATTCAGGGCACGACAACCCCCTCGCCTGTAACCGCGGCTCTGGAAACACCGACATTAGCATCTTCATTCCGAGTACTGACACATTTCGTTTGTTTGCCTCCATTGTCTCATCGCTTGTTTAAGTTCCTTTCCTTTCGGACGAAAGGTGATATCATCCGGAGCAGCGTTGAAGTTTAGCGAAGAAAAGAGTGATCTACGCACGACACTTCATAAGTGCGTATCGCTGATAGTGGGGAAACGCCAAATTCTCCTACACACACATTAGATATCCTCTCAAGGATAACTCTGACAGCCCATAGATTGTAATTCAACCTCTCCGGTTTTTCATCTTTGTCTAGCCTCATCTCCGGACAATTGCCGATATTGCCTGATCCTACCGAGCAAGGAAGCCATGCTGGGATACGAGTATGGAATTGTGGTATCCCCATTCTTTGTCTAATCGCACAACCTGTCAGTCACTAGGGAAATGGATTTTCTCGCCGTCAGTAATACTGGCTTCTTTTAAAGAACTCACTCACCTCAGCTATGTCTTGCCCACTCCCGGATTCCCGGGGAATAAGACAGCCTTATCGGTTCCATTCCCACCGTCTCCCACTCCCGAAACTTGTTTATTCCAGAAGCCAATCTCTAATACCATAAACTCGGCCGGTGCGCATGCCAAAATCCCTGTTATCCGGTCTTGGTAAAGAGATCCAATGTTTAATCTGTGCATCCCCGTCGGAGCAACGAATGGTCTTGTCGTAACTCCTATTGTGTTACCGGAGGTAGCATTGCTTTATCGAATGATTGACGACGTATGTGTAGCTAGAGCTGTGATTTAACCAAAATGTTCGTTGAGGGTAGAGGTAGCGTGAAACAGCCATGTCGGGTTGGTGAGGGAGTTAACAAAACTGTCAGCAAAGCTGAAAAAAGGTGGGGTGATGTGGCTTATCTTGTGGCAACCGCCGGCCAATCATTTCCATGCGAAGGATACACCAACATAGTTGAGGCTCTTATAAATTCCGGGGACTTGACTCCCCATCCGAGATTATTATAAAACACGATACTCTGTTGTGCATACATAAACCACTATAGCGCCTTGTATGATAATATTATGAAACTTGCAGCATTTAGGCCATTGCGGAAGATTAGGTAGGAGGCTGTGCTCTTATTTGCCCAATTCCGATAGTTAATACCCAAGGAGGGCGAATCTGGACAAAAATGAGCATACAAATGGATTTATCAACGCGAGAACAAGAGAGATACAACCCGTGAGCTAATACCCCTTATAACATCCTTTTGCTCCTAAAACTGCAGCACCCTTGTTAAGCCGCTGTTGCTGGGCAACCAGCCGCCCGGGAAATGGAATCTACCCCCAATACCGGTATCTTCTCCTCCAGCGGCAATAGCTTCCACCCTAGACAGAGGAGATTCTTTCTTAATTTCATGGCCTAAGCGTCTAACAGGATCCAAACAGCGAGAGGTGGGGGAGTGCTCGATTACATCGATGTTATTACCCCGCTATACGAGGCATAATCCTCGAGCACCTAGCCATCTGCTTGTTAAAGTGGAGGACAGGACATTGTCGCTAACAAGATGACCTCACAACTCTAGAAAAATTAAGCGCATTAGTAAGCAAATAGGGTTTGCTCTCAGTAGTTGCAACCAAATTTGTGAGGCGCGGAATTATCGATTTGGTGACAATACCTGACCCCGAACTCTACATCAAGCTTGAACGCCGCTAAATGTGTGCTCCGGCAGTATTCAGCCTCACAGCGAACTCCCAATTACAAGCACAGAGCCTACCAAGATTCCATTGGCATATAAATTACAATCGCTCTACCGAGGAATTTCTGCTCTTATCGTGGTATGGTCGGGTGAGATGCAGGGTGCTTGACCTCTTATTTCCTGGACTGCATCGGCAGCTTAGAAAAAAATCAAAGAAGACAAGAACTAAAGAAGTGTTTTAACCTCTGTACTTACAGAATCAGGCTTAACTAGGTAAGCCAATCACTGCCCTCTTCGGCTGCGCCAGTATTGCAAAAGAAATATAACGTAAAAACTTGAATAATTGACCCGTGCGCTATGAAGTCCCGAATTTTCTTCTTTAGAATGAGGGCAAAAAAACGCAGCAAAAACACAGCCACTTTCCCCCTTCCGGGGCAGAGAAAAAAACACAAATTTTTTCCGGCCCCACTGAGAGACGCAAGTCCAACAACATAGCACACGGTTCAATTATTCAGGCTTCTACGGTACCCGGACAATTGGGGTTAGGGTTGTGCTTCCCCGTGGGGGAGCAAGAATTGGAGAACGATGGTATAAGGGACGAGCTAGCGATGGTCTAGCATCGTTGGAGGGGAATTTGGGTGGGGATTGACCAGCAGTTCACGAGTGTGGGAGGGGCTTCGAGCTTATCGTCCGTCTATTCCTACAAAATTGCTCGTCACGCACGGTACTGTACATCAAATCACTACCGGAAAAAAAGGAGGCCGAACACCAACTTAACGAAGGGTGAAGATACGAATGGTGACAGAGAACAGCACGATAGGATCATGTCTAACAAGAACTCCAAGGGACGAAATAGGCGTAGAAGAAACAAGAGAAAAAGCAGATAAATAGCAAAGAGAGAGAAGAAATTACAGAAGGACCCATATCAGAGTCTATTTATGTCTGAATAAAAGGAGGTATTCCAGCGCCAATTGCCCAAGCCTAGCTTAGGAAAAGAAAAAACAGAAAGGTGCCGGAAGGTGCGCAAGGTAGCTCTGACGTTCTAGCGTGAGGTCCAATTATTCGTTTGCATACTGTGAGCGAGAAGAGCTAAAAGACAAACGCAAAAGCCGATGACCCAATACCAGTTGAGAGCAATTGTCAGGGTTGGGGGGGCATTGGTAGGGCGTGTATGAGTTTCCTGGATACCGAGTGGGAGCCTGAGGGGCAACAGGGAAGCCGCCTGGGGGGGCATAGATGGTTCGTTTGCCGGGAGTTCATTGTCTGGAGAGGTTGAGACTGAGTCCTTGGGGTTCAGTGCTTGTTCCAGCTCACCGGACTCTGCTTGCAGGAGTGGAGGTCGGTTATTAGAATCTGTGATGTCGGTATTGGGATCACGGGAACCAAATTGAATCTCAACTAGACACTCGTCGCGGTGCGGTGAAGGTGGAGGGAGGGATGCCTGGGCACCGCTATCTGCTGCCCCAGAATCGGCATTGCCTAGTTCTATGGGGATGTCCACAGCTCCATCGTATCCTTTTGCGGGTGCTGACGGTGGTGGGGCTTGGGGCTGGACTTCTGCAATTCCTGCGCTGACATCGTTCAGTTGTAGAAAAATATTTACTACGCTCTGATGCCCGCCCTCAGCCGCCCATGCGAGTGGTGTCCGGCCATATTCGGTGTCTACCTGGTCGGGATTGACGTCCTTTCGTTCCAAAAGCATCTTTACTATCCTTTCGTACCCCCCTTTGGCCGCCCACGAGAGTGGCGCCCGTCCATATTGGGTGACTGCCTGGTCGGGATTGATGTCTTTTCTTTCCAAAAGCATCTTTACCATCCCCTCACGCCCTCCCTGAGCCGCCAACGAGAGTGGCGTCCAACCATATTTGGTGTCTACCTGGTTGGGATTTACGTTCTTTCGTTCCAAAAGCATCCTCACTATCCCTTCATACCCCCCTTCAGCCGCCCACAAGAGTGGCGTCCGGCCACATTTCGTGTCTGCCTTGTCGGGATTGATGTCCTTTCGCTCCAAAAGCATCTTCACTATCGCTTCATTCCCCTTTTCAGCCGCCCACACGAGTGGCGTCCGGCCATATTCAGTGTCTGCCCGATCGGGATTGACGTCATTTTGTTCTAAAAGTAGCTTCACTACCCTTTCATACCCCCCTTCGGCTGCCCAAGAGAGTGGAGTCCGGCCATATTTCGTTTCTGCCTGATTGGGATTGACGTCCTTTCGTTTCAAAAGCATCTCCACTACCCCCGCATACCCGCCTCTGGCTGCCCACAAGAGTGGCGTGCGGCCATGTTTGGTGTCTGCCTGGGCGGGATTCACATCCTTTCTTTCCAAAAGCATTTTTACAACCCCCTCACGCCCGTCCTTAGCCGCCCAAGAGAGTGGCGTCCGGCCATAATCGGTGTCTGCCCGGTCAGGATTGACGTCGTTTCGTTCCAAAAGCATCTTAACTACCTTTTCATACCCCCATTCGGCTGCCCACGAGAGTGGAGTCCGGCCATATTTCGTTTCTGCCTGATCGGGATTGATGTTCCTTCGTTTCAAAAGCATCTCCACTACCCCCGCATATCCACCTCTGGCTGCCCACAAGAGTGGCGTGCGGCCATGTTTGGTGTCTGCCTGGGCGGGATTCACATCCTTTCTTTCCAGAAGCATCTCCACTATCCCTTCATACCCGCCTTTGGCCGCCCACGAGAGTGGCGTTTGGCCATATTCGGTGTCTACCTGGGCGGGATTGACTCCCTCCCGTTCCAAAAGCATCTTTACTACCTCTTTATACCCACCTTCGGCCGCCCACGAGAGTGGCGTCCGTCCATATTGGGTGACTGCCTGGTCGGGATTGGTATCTTTTCTTTCCAAAAGCATCTTTACCACCCCCTCACGCCCGCCCTGAGCCGCCAACGAGAGTGGCGTCCAGCCATATTTGGTGTCTACCTGGTTGGGATTTACGTTCTTTCGTTCCAAAAGCATCCTCACTATCCCTTCATACCCCCCTTCAGCCGCCCACAAGAGTGGTGTCCGGCCATATTCGGTGTCTGCCCGATCGGGATTGATGTCCTTTCGTTCCAAAAGTATCTTCACTACCCTTTCATACCCCCCTTCGGCTGCCCACGAGAGTGGAGTCCGGCCATATTTCGTTTCTGCCTGATCGGGATTGACGTTCTTTCGTCTCAAAAGCATCTCCACTACCCCCGCATACCCACCTCTGGCTGCCCACAAGAGTGGCGTGCGGCCATGTTTGGTGTCTGCCTTGTCAGGATTGGCGTCCTTTCGTTCCAAAAGCATTTTTACAACCCCCTCACGCCCGTCCTTAGCCGCCCAAGAGAGTGGCGTCCGGCCATAATCGGTGTCTGCCCGACCAGGATTGACGTCGTTTTGTTCTAAAAGCAGCTTCACTACTCTTTCATACCCCCCTTCGGCTGCCCACGAGAGTGGAGTCCGGCCATATTTCGTTTCTGCCTGATCGGGATTGACGTTCTTTCGTTTCAAAAGCATCTCCACTACCCCCGCATACCCACCTCTGGCTGCCCACAGGATTGGCGTGCGGCCATGTTTGGTGTCCGCCTGGGCGAGATTCACGTCCTTTCTTTCCAGAAGCACCCCCACCACCCCTTCATACCCGCCTTTGGCCGCCCACGAGAGTGGTGTCCGGCCATATTCGGTGTCTACCTGGGCGGGATTGACTCCCTCTCGTCCCAAAAGCATCTCTACTACCTCTTTATACCCACCTTCGGCCGCCCACGAGAGTGGCGTCCGTCCATACCCAGTGTCAGCCTGATCGGGATTAACGTCTTTTCGTTCCAAAAGCATCTTCACTATCCTTTCATACCCCCCTTTGGCTGCCCATCCGAGTGGCGTCTGGCCATAGCTGGTGTCTGCCAGTTCGGGATTAACGTCTGTTCGTTCCAAAAGAAGCTTCACTACCCCCTCATGTCCCTTGTGGGCCGCCTCCACGAGTGGCGTCCGGTCATGCCCGGTCTCTGCCTTATTGGGATTGACGTCCTTTCGTTCCAAAAGTATTTTCACTACCCTTTCATACCCCCCTTCGGCTGCCCACGAGAGTGGTGTCCGGCCATATTCGGTGTCTCCCTGATTGGGATTGACGTCTTTTCGTTGCAAAAGTATCTTTACTACCCCCTCACGGCCCCCTTCAGCCGCCCACGAGAGTGGAGTCCGGCCATCCTCGGTGTCTACCTGGGCGGGATTGACGTCCTTTTGTTCCAAAAGCATCTTCACTACTCCCTCATGGCCCCCTTGAGCCGCCCACGAGAGTGGCGTCCGGCCATATGTGGTGTCTACCTTGTCGGGATTAACTTCTTTTCGTTCTAAAAGCATCTGTACTACATCCCCCTGCCCTCTTTGAGCTGCTCGGATGAGAGCTGTACACCCGGCGTAGTCGGCTGCATCAAAGTCCCATTTCTTCGCCTCCAACACAGGGGCAACCATCTCCCCGATTCCGAGAAATGCTACTCCGTGGAGTCCCGTAAATCCTGTAGGTCCAAATAGGTACAGGTTAATGCTAGTGCCCCAGCTTCTATTCCGTTCACTGCCCAATAATAGCAGTTGAGCAGATATATGCTCGTCAAATCTATCGAGGAGTCTCAGTGCAAGTATTTCAACATTCTTCGTCATATCCTTCCTTGTGTGCTCCCCCCAGTAAAGCGAAGCATATTCTAGAAGGGGCATTGCTGAGGGGGCCGAACCCAGAGATGGCGAGAGATCCCTGGCTGATCCAAAATTGAGATATGTCAAGCAAGCCTCAGCAATAGCTGAGTGGGGGCTGCGAAATAGGGTAGTATCACTTGAGAGATGTTCACGCAGAGTGAAGTGCACTAGTCGGACTGTGGATGAGGCAGCCTCGACCGTGAGGAGACCGAGACACGATGAGAGGAGTGTCCGTAACGCAGGAATGTTTTCCGGATCAAGATCTGTGGATCCTATTTCCACTCCCATGGCATGACAGAGCTCTTCGGCTACTAATGGCCTTTCTGAGTGCAGCACCCACATTAGTGACTGCAGCCCGAGTCCAGCCCTATTTCCCTTCTGCGCCTTCACTCGGGTTAGGGTTGCCGTATAAGCATCGCTCAGTCCGCTGCCTTGCTCCATCTCTTCAAGTTTCTTTCGTCTCTGACGAATTGTAACCTCCCCCATAATAGCCTCAATATTTAGCGAAGCAAGGAGTCTGCAAGTCGTTAGTAAGTATACATCGCCGACAGAGGGGATGCACCAACGAACATATTAGACATCTTTTCCAGAATAATTCTCACAATCTCCTCCCGTAAACCCTTATTCATCGCCTCCGGTATTTCATCCCTGTCTAACCTCATCACAACATAATTCCTGGTGTCATCTTCGTTAGGGCTGATGCGTATCGCAACCACCTTGGGAAAATATTTTTGAATCGCTTCGCCGACATGGGGTCTCCCGGTAAGGAATATTCTCGTCTCAGGGGACTCCCGAACGATATCTCTTAGCGACTCAAGTAGCTGGGGAAGATCCTTCGGCAGGCATTCGTCTAGTGCATCAATGCAGATGAAAACTTGGGGTAGCTTGGCAATCGCGACCCTCAACATTCGCATCAGGTCCGCAAGTGCCGGCCTTCTCCCTCCCTTAAATGCCTCTCGTATACCCTCCGGGATCTCCCTGCCCACCAGCCTCTTCAAAATCGCTCCCACTATGTTGACGACTGTCAGTTCTTTCTGAAAGTTGTAGTCATAGTACAACCATGCAACCGCTAGGCCTGCATGATCGCACAGACTGTCGATCACCAGGGAACTAAATTTTCTACCTATTAGTGACACTCGCCTAAAAGAATCCAGCCACTTACCTCAAATGTGTCTTGCCCACTCCCGGATCCCCGGAGCAAAACAAGACGGCCTCATCGGCTCCACCCTCACCTCCTTTCCACCCCCGAAACTCCTTTGTTTCCAAAAACCAATCGCCGATACCTTCAAATCGGTTGGTGCGCACGCCATGGTGTCTGTTATCTGGCTCTAGCGGAGAGAGCCAGTGCATAATCTTTGTATCTTCGTCAGAGAGAATGATGGTGGTGTTGAAGCTCTTTATTATGTTGCCGGTGTTGATATTATTGTTGCCGATTGTGATCGATTGTGTGTGTAATTTCTGGTGGGCCATGATGTTCTGCCCGGAATGTTGGTTGAGGGTAGAAATGGTACGATTGAGCGATATTACGGTATGAATGGTAGATGGGAGAGTTTGCAAAACCTCTCTGTTCCCAAGCTGAAAAAGGCGGGGCTGAGTGACTCATTTTGTGTCAACTACCCACCAATTAGATCCATGCCAAGAAAATCCTAACACATTGAATTAAATTACCGTAAATTCTTTTGCAATTCGCTATCTCAGAATTCTTAGAGACCGAGTCATTAGCCCAAGGTAGGTTTAGTTTGGAAAGCTGAGAAGATCAAACGAGGCCAAAGCACTCAGGCTACACAATGTTAGGAAAGTACTAATCCATCACAAGAGACTTTGTCTCTGAATCCCGGGATTTGCAACCTAACCGAGATGGCAAATGGCCAAAGTTTTTACTTTGCGACCCCTTCCAGAGATAGCGAATCGCAAAAGAATTTACGGGTACTGCAACCCGACTTTGCCTCGCTGACGACAGTAAGCCACGGCGTTATGCTGTGCCAGTACTCGGGTGCTAGGGGGTGAGCATAAGTGCGGCGGAAATCGAGTTTTACTGGCCAAACTTACGTGCGTGTAACTCTACGAACGCCCACTTTTGGCTATTCCCCAAACTGCCGAAACACCCAGGCACATCAAATGTTGAACACCTGCCTATTTGAGTACCCGGGAACAAATCTGCCAGGAGAATTACATTTACATTATGGCTGCACCGAGAAGTACGGGTCTGCACTATTTATTCTGGGCCCCACACTACTTCTTTGAGCGCGGAGTTTTTTATGCTACGATTCTTTGAATAAGTTAGCGTTCAACATTTTAAATGGGCCTGAATACTTCCGCGGTTTAGGTGATAAAATTCGTGGTCCGAGTATCACAGAAAAAGGTCAGGCGAACCCCCGGAACAGAGTTCATGATATTCGACTCTCCGATTGGCCGGTTGGTCCGGGGGCTGGTCAGGACAGGTTCGCCTTACCCTTAACTCCCGATCCCTTGAAAACATACACTCCCATCCAAAAAGTTCTCGCTGATCCAAAAGTACTCCAACGCGGCTTGGCGGCAACAGAAGTATTAATATTGTATCGAGGGTTAGTTAAAGGTGCTCCCCGGTTAGGAAGACCGGGGAGGATCACGTTCAACAAGTGGAAGGCGCAGTCCTTGCCAATCCTCATTCCCCCATAAGAGAAATTACGGATAAGTGGTATATGAACTGCTCAATTTATGAAAGCCGACTCGTACTCAAGCACTGGTACCTCCGTTGACGCCAAGCCCCACCAGAGTACTTTTGGATCAGCGAGAACTTTTTGGACGCGAGTGTATGGCACAGCGGTCTAAGAGGCAGTCACTCCACTAAAACCTTCCTCATTTGAAACTCATTAGCCGATTACTCATATAACAAGTGCGGTTCAAAATGAGCTCCTCACTCCAATCTGTAAAACTGTGATGGATAGATAATATTTCATGGGAGGTATTTTCTTGCATTCTCACTCATGAACTCCACCTCGCTGCAAAGCCGGTGTTCCTTTGTATACTCGTAATTTCCAGGCGTTTGTCAAAGCAAAGGGGAGTTGCCCGGAGCCCAAAGACTTTGTCCGTATGCAATGGCAGTCGTTTTTACAAACGCCAGGAAATTACTAGTATTTGGTACCTATGTCCCCTAGTCTTTGGGGGGGGATGTGTACTCGTGTAGCGAGCTTCATGGATGCCGGCTCAGGGAGGCTCTGGTTATTTGAGTTGCACATTCGGTGGATCAAATTTATTTAGCGTGAGCTTCCTCATCATAATTCGCAACAAGAATGGGTAAATACCAGGATTCAAGATCCCAAACCAGGACTCTCGGACAAGGCAATACTTCTAACATCACAACAAATTTTCTTCAACTATTTCTTTAGCATTTTGTTGTTCTTGTATGCTGAGCCCGCTACTTGAAGTATTATTGCGGCGCTTAGAGCCCCACTACATAGTAGAAATAAGAATAGCGCGGGGACTACAATACGCGGGAGCCGCGATTCTACAGTCTCAACCCGGGTGGCTCGCCTAAGCCGATCCACTGGCTGAGCATAGCTGTCGCTACAGTACTGAAAACAAAGACACCCGGGATACTAAATCTACTCTACGGAACGAAAGAGGCACTGTCAAACAACTATCTCTTTCAAGAAATCTCAACCAGAAAGGAAAATCACACAAGCCACGATCAATTCAACTCTGCCAAACTAACAAACTTCCTATCTAAAGTCAACCCAGAGAACCGCAGAGAAGAAGAAAATCCACCGCAAGAAGGTCCAACGTTACAGGTTGCCCGACTAACTAAGTACAGGACAAATTTTCCTTCCTCAATCCACAGTCCAAGAGTTTCTCTGTTGTGCTGTGTTCTCGTTCGTGGTGCTGGGGGGAAAGGCTCAAGAGAAGCGAAAGATCGTAACTTACGTTGAGCCCTGGCTGCCAAGACTAGGCAACAGCCACCCCTGCAAAGATGTAATGCCTCTCCAAGCAAAGGTCGTGAACTGCGATCTATTCTGGCTAGGTTATTTACAGATACTTGAGTAAGCTAAAAAAACTGCAAGTTAGGAAGGCCAAATTCCATCCGCAACAGTACTTGAAGTAAGCAAAATAATCCGGTCGCCCAGACGTCCCCCACAGAAAATCTGCACCTCTACTATTTGTTGGATTTTTGACTGCTCATCACGTGCATATATTCCCATGCGGGCAGACTCTGAAACGCAACTACTATTATCCGTTACGCACCATTACTCTAACATCGTTCCACCAGCGTTAGCTCATACAACCTCTGACTATGATTCCGCATACGCTAATGCAACAACATCAAACAACTATCATACAGCACTGAAACAGGAACACTCACGATACCCGAACGATATCCGAACGATACCCTCGGCTTCACACCCAACCTGCGGCTGGCCGCACTACCATTACCTCGGAAACTCTACTAGAACCTCGGATCAGATTCTTGAAAGTGCATGCCGAAACTACTAAGTGGGAGGAAGCGAGAAGCAGGATTGTTCATGCGCAGGAAGCATGACACGGAGGATGGTTAAGATATAAGGAAGTCTGTTTTTCCCATTATTTGTTCATTATTAGTTCACTGCACTTCGTTCCTGTCTGTTTCTATTTATCTTATTCTTCACTTCCGTTCGATTGCATTCCGCCTCGTTCTTTCTTTTGATAAGTTCTTTGAGTTCTTCGTCGGTCTTTTATATCTGCTATATACAAATCAACTTGCGTCAAATCCGTATCTGAGCTCTGAATCCGCTGTGCGAGAACCTTGTTGCTAAAACTATTGTCTGTGGGCAAAATTAACCTCAGATCAACCAAGAAGGAAAATTTTGAGCCACGACAATAACACTCCCCCACCAACCCCACCATCACCAAAAGCAAAGAGAGAGAAAAAACAAAGATATGAGTATAAGGGAGAATACCTAGTAGAAAAAATCCATATTTGATCTAGAGAAAGCTCTTTAAGTTGTGTTGAAAGTGCAGCGATGAGTAGGGGTGTGTTGCCATCGATGGTTGATCCGTGGTTAATTGTGTCCATGGGCAATACTTCATGGTATCATAGCCGGATTATTTTTCTCACCGCAAATACAGTAGATTATTCTTAGGAATTGCTGTCGCGTAAACTGCCCTCATAGGGCTGTTCACAGCGTGTGCGGTTGAATGAACGGGGCAAAGCAGGCCTGCACTCTCCTTGAGTAGTATTGGCTGCATAGAACATGTGAGTGATCCAACCATAGGAGGAATAAGGGGTGAGGACACCACGAGAGTACAAAGTCTAGCCATTACCCCAGGGGAGGAAACACACGGAGAAGAGGAGGGTGGGGAGCAAAAAAATTAGGAGAAACCAGAAAAAGCCCTGCTCAAAGCCTGCTCGCATTAAATCTCCGGGGGTCTTGTATTGCCAAATTCCCTAAGTAGCAATCACTCATTGAAAAAGAACGCCTCTCGCAGCCGAGAGAGAAAGAGTTAACAGAGGAAAGCTAAAAGAGAAACGAAAGGGGGGATGACCCAATATAATTTAACTTGAATTCTAAAGAGTTGATCAGGCCTTAGGTTTCCGGGGAAACTGTGCCAACCTGGGGAGCGACAACAGGGGTGGGTCCGGAGGGCCAAGCGAGCTAGGCTGCCGGCAGAGAAGACTGCCTACTGCGATCTGCTAAGACACAATCAGCATTAACCTGCTGCAGGAGGAGAATTCTCCTAACTCTACCTTGCCTGTCGGAGAGAGCCGGCAATAAGGACGGGGGGGTTCGTTCCGGTGATCTGAGGTGGCGTTGCAGTGTATGGATGCGATTAGATCATGATCGAGTTTTGCTCAACTACAGTGTTCTGGATTACCTCGATTACAGTCGCCCCCCGATCACGGTTCGATCGAGTATAGAATCCTGGATTCTCGATCATGGGTATTACTCAATCACAGTCGATGATACTCGACTACCGTAAAAATTGAATAATTGAACCGAGCGCTATGAAGTCCAGAACGCCTCCTCCGGAACGGGGCCAAAAAACACAGCGAAAACACTGCCCCCTCCGACAGAAATAAAAAATGAAAATTTAATAACCTTACTCCGAGGAGAGTCCAACGACATAGCACACGGTTCAATTGTTCGAGTTTCCACGGCATGCTCGCGTAAATGCGAACATGATGGATCACTCACCCTTCGTCTCCTTGTGCTCAAAATCAAAAGTGAACACATAAATACAATCGTATTCATTCGTCTTATCGCCTTATTTTTTCCGCCTTTAGACATTACCCGTAACAAATTATATATACAAACTTTCTAGCCTTGCGCAGCTATTACGATTTCATCCAACTCCACCAGACTCGCCCCAACACTAGCCCTGATTACCAAACGCTTAACCTTACTCCTTATCCCAGCCCTATATTTCATCATTCCATCATACCAGTCACCGCCCCCAGACCTGCAATACCAATCATTTCACTTTCCAATAAGTATGGCGCATTCCGAAAAACAATTCTTACGAAAACCAAGCTTGGATTAGTGGAGTGCGGGAGGGAAGAATTTGCTAAAGGATTGGTGGTCGAAGAAGGAGATTGCGAAGCAGATGGTAAATGTGTTGCAAAAAGCGATGCGGATAAGGTTTTAACTGTTGGTAAAAAAGCATCTCGTACCATAGCGTGTTGACTAAATACAAGGTATGGAATATGGATGATATGCGAGATGTGGAGGGTAGGAAACGTAGTGACTGCAAAACAAAAAAACCGAAGTGTATTGTTCAATGATATTCTAACACTAAAACACAAATGTGGCTCCTATAATACACTAGTGAAGTCGACGATAATTGGCCGTCCTAAATCATTTTGAACAATTATAGGGGTGCTGGGCGCAGTGGATCGAATCCTAAGTTACCGAGCAACACAAAACTTTTATTGATACAAACAACAATAATAGACAAAAGATATCAGCGAAAAAACAAAGAGTGAAGATATCATGTGCAAGAACGAATGACTTTGACAAGACAAGTGATGACTATAAAACCGAGAGAGAGAGATGCGATGAGTGAGATGAACTAACAAAACAAACAAAGGGAAGAACAGGCTGCCTTATATCCTCATCAACAGAGAACCTTCTTCTCCGGCATACTTCCTGCGCATGCCGGATTGCTCTCCCACTTTCCATCCCTAGGTCTTCCTTCTGTTTCGCTTTACCATAACACTTTCCAGGTATGAGCACCTTGGCCGAGGGTACAATTTATGCCAGATGCCTCGGATCGAGTTCATGACCGAGGGTACGGTAAATGTTCGGCTATTGACTGTGTTCGCGTTTCATTGTCAGTCGATTGGTGTTTGATGGTGTCGCATCAGATATGCAGGGTGGTGGCATTGGATCGTAAGAAGCTAACAGTGGTGGAACGCTGTGGAAGCAACCACCTAGTTAACAATATCGTAGATGCGTTTCGCCTTATGCAGGAACGAAAGTGTGTGTGGTGAGCAGCCTAAAATCGTCAATCTCCAACAAATCATACCTGAGCTGGTGGTCATGGTCAATCACTCGATCCGGGTATACTCTATTAATCGATCATTCGATCGTATCTGTTGGATATCAGGGGCTGTTCTCCGAAACTTAGTCATACGGTTGACTCGGCTGCCATATGTTATGGGGGCCACTTGTCTTCTTTGCGCTCTGTTTCGTTTCGCTGCTCTTCTTTTCTCTCCTTCCAATAGCGCCTTTATGACCCTTTTTGGCCCACACTTGTTCCAAGGAGAGTCTGTTCTGGTAATGTCTGGTGGCCGCTCAGCTGGGATCGCGATTGTTGCAGAACCATCTTTACTAGCCCCCCACCCCCTCCTCAAACTGCGCATCTGAGAGCTGTACTCCAGTTTTGAAAATCTGCATATATTTTCACTGGCTTTATGATAGAGGCTATAGACAGGATTTGAACCCAGTATAGTTTGGACTTAAAAAGGAATTTCCACTCTTGTGTTATGTAACTAAGTGGTGAACTAAGGGGAAATGCTCTTCTATATCTACACATCCAATGCTAGATTAGTGTTGTTCACGAGCCGGCTCGTGGACCTGTGGACTCGAGGGCTCGAGCCGAGTCCAGACCTAGACTCGAGGACTCGAGCCAGGCTCGAGCCGCCAAGAAACCGCCAAGAAACCGCCAAGAGGCTCGAGTCTAGAGTCGAGTCGGCTCGT
>Ga0307509_10000979_pt1 | contig 48946 bp, 37 predicted proteins | sample 10_EM_MG_FD_202245 | JGI IMG/M metagenome (GOLD analysis project Ga0307509, IMG submission 202245) | Populus trichocarpa ectomycorrhiza microbial communities from riparian zone in the Pacific Northwest, United States - 10_EM | ecosystem: Host-associated > Plants > Roots > Unclassified | place... | reverse complement strand
ATTACCTACGTGTTACTCACCCGTCCGCCGCTTTACTGATGGCCGAAGCCACTTTCTCGCTCGACTTGCATGTGTTAGGCCCGCCGCTAACGTTCGCTCTGAGCCAGGATCAAACTCTCCATAGAAAGTTTTGAACCCGCTCTACGTCGCCGATAGTGAGCCCATCCGGGGGGAAGGACCCACGTGCAACGTGGAATGGTTTCTTACATACATACAGAAACCCACAATTCTTCAAATTGGCTTGCTATTCAGATTTCAGAGACCGATCCAGGCGTTGGTCCGGGTGCACCTTGGGGGTGCCGGGCCGGCTTTCCGTCTGCCCTCGGCGAGTTCGTCGAGGGAGTGTGCTTATAAGGGGTGAAGGCCGGAGAGTCAACGCTGTTCGAGGTTTTTTCTACCAGACCGCTCGCTCGCCCCGTAACTGCTCGAACTGCCAGATGATTTTGAGGGCCGAAATGCCCCCGCCGTCGCCTGGCCCGCCCCAACCAACCCCGTTACGCTTCGCTGGGTACCATGCTCGAACGCATAGGCAATTGCCGGATCGTCGAGGAGGTGGCTTCTGGAGGAATGGCGGTAGTTTACCGTGCCGTCCAGGACCCGCTCGGCCGCACCGTTGCGATCAAGGCGCTGAAGAGCTCGGCGGCGATGGAAGAAAACGTGGCGACCCGCTTCGAGCGAGAAGCCAAGAGTCTCGCGCTGTTGCAGCACGAGAACATCATCCACGTCTACGACTTCCACCGCGAGCGCGGCGCGCTGTTCATCGTGATGGAATACGTTCAAGGAATCGATCTATATGATCTCCTTGAGAAATGTGGCCGCCTGCCCTACGACGTGGCCGCGATCATCGCGATGCAGGTCGCCCGGGCGCTCGACTACGTGCACTACCGAGGGATCGTCCATCGGGACATCAAGCCGGCGAACGTAATGATCTCGCGCCAAGGCGGCACCAAGGTCATGGACTTCGGGATCGCCCGTGACACGAGCTTCGGCGACCTGACCGAGGCCGGCACGGGCATCGGCACTCCTGCGTACATGTCTCCGGAGCAGGTGCTCGGCGACAAGCTGGATGCGCGAAGCGATATTTTCTCGCTCGGCGTGATGCTGTACCAGATGGTCACCGGCAAGAAGCCGTTCGTCGAGGACGAGCGCCGGTCGGCGATGCACAAGATCCGGCTCGAGAAGCACATCAGCGCCCGCAAGCTCAACCCCGACATCCCCCGCGAGCTCGAGCGCGTGATCGACCGCTGCCTCGAGAAGCAGCCCCGCGACCGCTGGCGCTCCGCGCAGCACATGATGATGGCGCTCGAGCGGTTCCTCGCGAAGCACGTCGAGATGAATCATCACGCGCGGTTAGTGCTGTTCATCCGTTCGCAGAACGTGATCACCGAGCTCGAGGCCGACGAGTACTTGAATCCGGCGGCGCTCGGAGCGGGCGGCAGCTCCATGCAGCAGCCCAACATGCAGGCGCGCCACGTCATCCGCGGCGGCATCGTCGCGCACGCCATCACGCTCGGTGTGTTGCTGCTCATGGTGGGGCTGATCCACGTCGCGCCGCTGGGCGCAACGCCGGCGTACTCGCCGGTCCGTCAGCCCGGGCACGGCTTCTTGCGGGTCAATGCGCTGCCGTGGGCCCGGATCGCGATCGACGGGGTGCCGGCCGGTGCTACGCCACTCGCGCAACCGATCTCGCTCAAGCAGGGCGTGCACGTGGTTCGGTTCGAGCACGACTGGTATCAGCCGGTGGAGCGCAGCGTCGAGATCCCCGAGGGGGCCACGAGCGTGCCCAAGGTCATTTCGCTCGACTTCGAGGCCGAGCGCATCCCGCCCGCCGCCGGCAAGACGGTCCCGTTCAGCACCGGAGCGGCCAACGGCGGACCGGCCGGAGCGGCCAACGGCGCGCCGCCCGGAGCCCCTGCAGGGGCCTCCAAATGAAGCTCACCATCGCGGTCGCGCTGCTGGTCATCGTCGCGAGTCGCGTCGCACACGCGCAGGAGGCAACCAACGACACCGTGGTCCTGCGAGTAAAGCAGGGTGATTCACTCGAGCTGATCGCCGCCGAGCTGTACGGCGATCGCACCAAGGCCCTGCTCATCGTCATCGAGAACAAGGTGCTGCGGACGCGTCCGCTCAGGCCAGGCGAACGGCTCCGCGCCCCGATCAGCCGCGAGGTCACGACCGCGCCTGGCGATACGCTCGAGGCGCTGGCCGGGACCTACCTGGGCAGCGCGCGCCGCGCGCCGTTCCTGGCCGACTTCAACGGGATCTCGGCGGACGATAGCCTGCCCGCCGGGACGATCGTCACGATCCCGTTGACCATCACGCACACGGCGGCGGCGGCCCCTGAGTTGCTGTCCGAGATCGCCAAGGCGTACTTTGGCGACGCCAGACATGCCGAGATGCTGCGGCGCTACAACTTCCTCGACAAGCGAACGCTCGACAAGAACGCGTCGCTGATCGTCCCGATGTACCAGGTGCGCCTCGCGCCGGGGCGACAACCGGCTCCCGACGCTGCGTCGAAGGCTCGGCGCGATCACCGCCGGGATGCGTCTGGCAGGGTCGTCAAGGCGCTGCCCGCTGCGCGACAAGCATGGAAGGGCGGCGACTACGCCGGCGTGAAAGCCGTGCTGACCGATCTCGAACCGGATCTCGACTATCTCGACACCGTCGACGCGACGGACGTCGGGGTGTTGCTCGGCGCCACACACGTCGCGTTCGCCGACGAGACGCGCGCGATGGCGATGTTCAAGCGCGTGATCGATCGGCAGCCGCACTACGTGCTGAAGCGCTACGACTGGTCGCCCAGGGTGCTCGCGGTGTGGGAGAAGGCCGGTGGACAGGTCGAGTGAGAGGCCCAGGCTCGCGTACCCGGAGCGCCGTTGCGCGCCCGAACGTATTCTGGTTGACCCTGTGAAGCGGCATCGAGACGCGCCGCCGTATTCGCTAGCTCGGACGTCGCACGTCTTCGAGCGACGATTGCGCATAGGTTGTCGCTGGTTACAGCGCCACACAGATCGAACGAACACGCCGCGACAAGCCGACGAGGTCGGCGCTGTTCGAGAGATCTCGAGGAGCGCGGCGGTGCTGGCCGGCGTGGCGCTGGTCACGGCCGTTGCGTGCGGCGGACGCTCGAGTGCTCCCGTCGGATCGCGCCTCGGCCCCGCGGTCACCGCGGCGCTCGCGGCCGCGGGCGAAGCGCGCGAGCCGTGGCGGTGCGCTGCGCCCGACGGACCAAGCGCGGCGACCGAGACGCTGACCGCCGGTGCGCGCCGCTGGCAAGTCGGCGGGCACGTGATGAAGCTCGACGCCACGGGCGACGTCGCGATCGGCGTGATCGCCGACGCGGCGGGTAGCGCGCCCGCGACGCTGGCGGCGCTCGGCCGCCTGCGGTCCCAGCTCGAGCATGTCGATCTGGTGATCGCGCTCGGCGGGATGGGCGCGACAAGGGCCGAGCTCGACGCGGCGTACGCCGCGCTCGCCGATCGCGCGACCTGGCCGGTGGTGGCGTTGCCCGGCGACCTCGAGCCTGTCGATGCCCTGGTCGACACCGTCGCAGCGGCTCGCCAGCGCGGCACACTCCTGCTCGACGGCCGGTTGGTCCAGCGCATCGAGCTACCGGCGGCCACGATCGCGCTCGTCCCCGGCGCAGGCGCCGCGAGCCGGCTCGTGGCCGGGACCGGCGGTTGCGGATATCGGGCGCCCGATGTCGCCGCGGCGCTGATCGAGCTCACGACGCGCCCCGGGCTGCGGATCCTCGCGTCCGTCGAGGCACCTCGCCACGTCACCCGTGATCAGCCGTCGGGCGAGCTCGCACTGACCGCCGGTGCGGGCCAGCAGATCGACATCGCGCTGCATGGCCCTACCGGCGACGCTGCGACGCCGGCGCGCACAGGACATCGCACCGGCGCGGCCGTCGCGCTGACTCCCGGATCGAGCGATGCGATGCCACGCCTACCGGGACCGTACCGGCGGCCGAGCGCGGGTGTGCTCACAGTTCGCGGCAGCGCCTGGAGCTGGACGCCGATCGAAGACGTCAAGTAGCGCCGCTCGTTACCGGCCCCGGAGCGAGGTCGGCGACGCGCGACGGGACCGCATGCAACCCCGACGGCGTGCGAGGTGTCGAATGGCAGCAGCCTGATGAATTCTTCGGACGACAACCGGGGTGCTATGCTCGGGACGGCGATGTCCTCGACGCCCGCACAGAGATTCGTGTGCCCCCGGTGTCGAACGTCGTTTGATGAGCCCGGGAGGTTCTGTGCGGCGTGCGGCGCCGACATGACCCACGCGAGCCCGCTGGACGCCGCCGAGCGGGCCAGCGATCCGGGCCCGGCTGAACCCGTGGATGACGCCGCGGTGACCGACCGGCTCGGCGATCGCCGGCTCAGTGACTCGAACCGGACCTGGCTCGGCAAGGTGGTCGATGGCCGCTACCGCGTGCTCGAAGTGGTCGGGCGTGGCGGCATGGGCGTCGTCTATCGCGTCGAGCACCTGCGGATGGGCAAGATCGCGGCGATGAAGGTGCTGCACCGCGATCTGGCGCACGATCCCGAGGTGGTGCAGCGGTTCGAGCGCGAGGCCGCGGCGGTCAGCAAGCTGCATCACCCGCACACCGTGCAGGTGTTCGATTTCGGCAACGCGCAGGGCGCGCTGTACCTGATCATGGAGTACGTGCGCGGACTCGATCTCGCCCGCATCATCACCCGCGACGGGCCGATGCCGTGGCCGCGCGCGGCGCCGCTGCTCGCGCAGATCTGCGGCGCGCTCCAGGAAGCGCACGAGCTCGGCATCGTGCATCGCGATCTCAAGCCGGAGAACGTGTTGATCACGCGCACGACCGGCGGCCGCGACTACGCCAAGGTGCTCGACTTCGGGCTCGCCAAGCTCGACCAGCGCGGCGTGCCGACGCGCGAGACCGAGCGCAACGCGATCGTCGGGACGCCCTACTTCATGGCGCCGGAGCAGATCCGCGGCGAGGATGTCGATGCGCGGACCGACATCTACTCGTTCGGCGCGCTGATGTTCGAGCTGCTCACCGGCGAGCACCTGTATTCCGGATCGACGGCGGTCGGGGTCCTGACCAAGCACCTCACGGCGGATCCGGATGCCCCGTCGATGCGCGCGCCGAAGCTGGCGATTCCACCGTCGGTCGATCACCTGTGCCGCAGGGCGCTCGCGCGCGACCCGAGGCAGCGCTGGCAGACCGCCGCGGAGCTCGGCGAGGCGATCGAAGAGATCTACAGCGAGACGGTGTATGACGCCACGCCGGGTGGGCGGCTCGGATCGCGCCGGCTCGCCGGCGCTCGGCTCGTGCTCGACCGCGACGACGGCACGAGCGATCTGCGGCTCCGGCGGTCGGATATCGATGCGTTCGAGCGCGGCCTCAAGCGCCGGCGCTGGGTCGTGCTGGGCGGCGCCGGCGCGCTGGCTGCGGCGGTGGTCGCTGGCGGGCTGGCGTTGCTGTCGCGCGATCCACCCGCCCTGCGCGCCGAGCAGGAACCCAACGACGACGCCGTCCATGCCAACAAGATCGCCGCCGGTACGCCGGTCACCGGTTTCCTGGGGAAGCGGCATTCACCCACCGAGCCCGATCGCGACACCTACCTGGTGCCGTGGCCGGCCGGCAGCCGGCGGGTCGTAACGGTCGCGGTCACCGGGTTGCCGAACATCGATGTCAGTCTCACGGTCAACGACGGCGACGGGCTCCACGGGTCGACGGTCGACGAAGCCGCGATCGGTGGCGGCGAGGTGCTACATCGCCGGAAGGTCGATGGGCCGATCGTGATCACGGTCGCCGAGACGCTCGCCAAGGATCAGAAGTTTCCGACCGAGAATGTCAGCGACAGCTATGCGCTGACGGTGACCGAGGAGACGCTCGCGGGCGAAGCCGAGCCCAACAACATGGACGCCGACGCCAGCCCGCTGGCGTTGACCGAGGAGCTGCGGGGCTATCTCGATACCCGGCTCGATGTCGACCTGCTGCGCTGGACGGGAGACGACGGCGCCTATCACGTCGTGGTGCGCGCCGATGGTGTGCCGCTGGTGTGGCGGCTACCCGACGGCAAAGCCCGCACGCCGGGGGCCGCGGCGATCGAGCTGCACAAGGGCGACGTGATCCGGCTCGAGCGCACCGATCGCACCGGCACGGGGCCGCTCGTCGGTCGCGACGGGCAGTGGTCGGTCGTCGTGACGAAGTAGCGCGCTGCGGATACCGCCGACGCCCCGGCCGTGCTGAGCGCCAGCAGATCCGTATCGCTCCGTAGCGCAGGCGCTCACGCCGGGTGCTGGTAGCGATGCTCCTGGGTCAGGCCGGCGTAGCCGTACGCGCTGGCCCGCAGATCGGCCACGTGCACGTACGAGTGATCGGTGACGTTGCCGAGTAACTCGCGCATCGCGCGATGAACCGCGGCAAGGTAAGCCGCCTTCTCACGCTTGGTGTTGGTCTCGTCGGTGATGCTGACCATCCAGTGATAGCTGCGCGCCGCGCCGGCGAGCGGGCGCCCGCCGATGAACCACTGGGTGGCAGGGACGAAGTCGACGACGACCGCGGTGACGGCAGGGTCCTTGCCGAGCAGCTCCGCGGTCAATGCGGTGGCGGTGGCGGCGACGCGCGCGGCGAGCTCGGGTTCAGACGCGCCGGAGATCTGGACGTGGATGTATGGCATGGCGGGGCTCCTTGTGACGGCTTGACAACCCCACTCTGACCATCCACGGTCGATAAGAGAAACGAATTTATTCGATTCAATTTATATGAGATGTCGATGACTGATCTAGATCCGAGGTGGCTGCGCAGCTTCGTCGCGATCGCCGAGGTAGGCTCGGTGACGCGCGCGGCGCAGCAGGTGCACCGCACGCAATCGGCGGTCAGCGTGCAGCTCCAGCAGCTCGAGTCGGCCGTCGGCGTACAGCTGGTCCAGCGCACCACGCGAACCCTGGTGCTGACCTGCGCCGGTGAGCGGTTCCTGCCGCACGTCCGCCGCCTGCTCGAGCTGCAGGACGAGGCCTGGGCGGCGCTGCGGCCCGCCGGTGAGGCCACGATCCGCCGGATCGGCATCAGCGAGTATTTCTTGCCGGCGCGCCTGGGCGAATTGCTCGCGGTGCTTCGCGACGCGGCACCCGAGGCTCGGTTCGAGCTGGTGTGGAGCGGCTCCGCAGCGCTGCAGCGCCGGTGGGCGGCGGGCGAGCTCGACCTCGCGGTGGTCACGAGCGCGGCGCCGGTGGCCGAGGCCAGGTTGATCCGCCGCGAGCCGCTCGCCTGGGTCACCGCGCCGAGCTACACGCCGCCCGCGACGGCGGCGCTGCCGCTGATCTTGCTGGGGCCCGACTGTCCGGTCCGCAGCCTCGCCCTGGCCGCCCTGGCTCGCGCCGGCCGCGCCCATCACCTGCAGCTCAGCTGCGACGGCAGTCACGGGGCGATCGCGGCGATCCGCGCCGGCTGGGGCATCGGGTGCCTGAACCTGGCGGCGATTCCACCCGATCTGACGGTGCTGTCTCGCAGGGCGTCCCGCAGCTGGCCCTCACCCGGGCGGCTGTCATTTTATGCGCTGACCAGACCGGCGCTCGAGACCGCCGAGCGTGCGCTGCGTCGCTGGGCGGCCTGAGCTGGGAGCGCGCTCACAACGCGCCGGACAACGCGACGGTCCCTGCGCTGCCGCAGCGCGCCGCGGCTGTTGCGCTGAATCCACGGTCGGCGGTATTCCTCCGCCACCATGATCAAGCGTCCCAAGATTGCTATCGTTGGAGCCGGCGGCAACGTCGGTGCGTCCGTCGCCCAGTGGGCGGTGCAAAAAGAGCTCGGCGACCTCGTGCTCATCGATATCAAGGCGGGGCCGGCCGAGGGCCGCGCGCTCGACCTCACGCAGTGTGGGCCGTGGGAGGGCTTCAACAGCACGAGCTTCGTGGCGTCCGACAAACCCGAGGCGATGGCCGGTGCCGACGTCGTCGTGATGACGGCCGGCGTACCGCGCAAGCCCGGCCAGACGCGCGAGGAGCTGATCAACATCAACGCCGGGATCGTGAAGGGCATCTGCGGCGACGTGAAGAAGTACGCGCCCGACGCCATCCTGATCGTGGTGTCGAACCCGCTCGACGCGATGGTGTTCGTGGCCAAGCAGGTCACGGGGTTCCCGCGCGAGCGCGTGATCGGCTCGGCCGGCGTGCTCGACAGCGCGCGGTTCCGCACCTACCTCGCGCTCGCCGCCGGGGTCAGCGTCGAGGACGTCCAGGCGATCGTGCTCGGCGCTCACACCGACAAGGACATGGTGCCGATCGTGTCGACCGCGATGATCGGCAACGTGCCGGTCGGCAAGTTCCTGTCGCCGGAGAAGATCACCGAGGTCGTCGAGAGCACCAAGAAGGGCGGCGCGACGCTGACCGGCCTGATCGGCACCTCGGCGTGGCAGGCGCCGGGCTCGGGCACCGCGCTGATGGTCGAAGCCATCGTGCGCAACCAGGGCCGCGTCCTGCCGTGCTCGGTCGAGCTGCAAGGCGAGTTCGGCGTCACCGGCGCGTTCATCGGCGTGCCGGTGAAGCTCAGCGCCAAGGGCGCCGAGCGCGTCATCGAATTCGATCTGTCGGCGTCGGAGAAGGAGGCTTTCACCAAGTCGGTCGCCGCCAACACCGAGCTGATGACGATCGCGCGCGGCTTCCTCACCTGATCCGGTCGCGGGCACGCGCTCGAATCGCCGGCTCCGGGTATCGCCGGCTCAGTGCCCGAGCTTGGCCCGGAGGCCGACGTCGAGTGCGTCGAGGAACTGCTCGGTCGTGAGCCACGGCGCCTTGGCATCGACCAGGACCGCGAGGTCCTTGGTCATCTTGCCCGCCTCGACCGTCTCGACGCAGACCTTCTCGAGCGCGTCGGCGAAGTCGACGACATCGCCGGTGCCGTCGAACTTGCCGCGGTACTTGAGGCCCTGGGTCCAGGCGAAGATCGAGGCGATCGGGTTGGTCGACGTCGGCTTGCCCTTCTGGTGGTCGCGGAAGTGGCGCGTGACGGTGCCGTGTGCGGCCTCGGCCTCGACGGTCTTGGCGTCGGGAGTGAGCAGCACGGACGTCATGAGGCCGAGCGAGCCGTAGCCCTGGGCGACCGAATCAGACTGGACGTCGCCATCGTAGTTCTTGCAGGCCCAGACGAAGCCGCCGTCCCACTTCATCGCCGCGGCGACCATGTCGTCGATCAGGCGGTGCTCGTAGGTCAGGCCGCGGGCCTCGAAGCGCTCGGCGAACTCGTCGTCGAACACCTTCTGGAACAGATCCTTGAACCGGCCGTCGTACTTCTTGAGGATCGTGTTCTTGGTCGACAGGTAGACCGGCCAGCCACGGTTGAGGCCGTAGTTGAAGCTCGAGCGCGCGAACCCGATGATCTGCTCGTCGAGGTTGTACATCCCGAGCGCGACGCCGCCACCCTCGAAGTCGAACACCTTGTACTCGGTGGGCTTGCCGCCGTCCTTGGGCGTGAAGGTCATGGTCACCGTGCCAGGCCCCGGCACCACGAAGTCGGTCGCCTTGTACTGGTCGCCGAACGCGTGGCGGCCGATGACGATCGGCCGGGTCCACCCTGGCACCAGGCGCGGCACGTTCTTGCAGATGATCGGCTCGCGGAAGATCGTGCCGCCGATGATGTTGCGGATCGTGCCGTTCGGCGACTTCCACATCTCCTTGAGCCCGAACTCCGCGACGCGCGCCTCGTCGGGCGTGATCGTCGCGCACTTCACGGCGACGCCATACTTCTTGGTCGCGTTCGCCGAGTCGATCGTGATCTGATCGCCGGTCTGGTCGCGACTCTCGATCCCGAGATCGAAGTATTTGATGTCGACGTCGAGGTACGGAAGGATCAGCTTGTCCTTGATGAAGCGCCAGATGACGCGGGTCATCTCGTCGCCGTCCATCTCGACGATGGGGTTCTTGACCTTGATCTTGGTCTGGGCCATGTGCGCGAGTTGTATCACCACCGCGGCCCGGGAGCGCGCGGGCCGGAGCCCTCGGTTAGCTTGGTCTTCGCAGCCCCGTGGCTGGCCCCGGCGACGAGGTCTTCAGAGCCTCGGGCGCCCCTGGGCGGTGCGCTCGCGCTCGACCGACGGATTCCGCACAGGATTCTCGTGCGGCTGCGAGCCAAATCAGGGGATTGCCCCGCGGCACACGCGATGCACGAGTCTCCCTCAGGAGGCGTCATGTACAGCAAGGCAAGAGTCGCGGGCCACCCGATCCATCCGATGATCGTCGCGTTCCCGATCGCGTTCTACACGGCGACCGTGGCGACGCTGCTCGCGTACGTCGGCACCCTCGAGACGTTCTGGTATCGCGTCGCCATGGTCGCCAACATCGCCGGCCTCATCACCGCCGTGATCGCCGTGATCCCGGGCGCCATCGACCTGCTCGCGCTCCCCAAGGGCTCACGGGCGCGGACCGCGGGCCTCCAGCACGCCGGGTTCAACCTGATCGCGACCGGGCTGTTTGCGATCACGGCGCTGCTCATCCATCGCGGCTGGACTGATCGCGTGATGACCAGCGGCGAGTACCGGCTCGATGCGACGGTCCCGCTCGCGATGGGCGTGGTGGCATGGGTCTCGATGGTGATCGCCGGCTCGCTGGGCTGGACGCTGGTTCAAACCCATCACGTCGGAATCAAGCCCGCCTACATCCACGCCGATCGGCCGTCGCGAGAGCCGGAGCTCGATGGCCTGGAGGCCACGGCGGTCGCGATCGGTGTGCCGGCCGCCCGGCGGGCCCGCGAGGGCTACGCGACGCTCGACATCCTCGGGCCGGTTCGGCTCCGCACCGCGCCCGCGGATCCCGTGCGACAGCCCGCGATTCGCTAGACGACGCTGGCGCGTGGGAACGCTCCGCGAATCCCAGTCACGGGCGGCGAGTTTTTTGTATGCTGCCACGGCGTGCAGCTGGCATCGACGATCCGCGGCGTGCGCTACACGTTCACGTCGGTCACCGAGGTCCTCGCGAAGGCGAATCCTCCAAAGAGCGGCGACGATCTCGCGGGCATCTCGGCGCGCGATGCCGTCGAGCGCGTGGCGGCGCGGGCGGTGCTCGCCGACCTGACGCTGCGCGAGCTGCGCGAGCATCCGGTCGTGCCGTACGAGCGCGACGAGCTGACCCGCTACGTCGAGGACGAGCTCGACGCACCGGCGTTCGCCGCGATCTCGCACCTGACCGTGGGGCAGTTTCGCGAGTGGCTGCTCGACATCGAGACCACCGGGCCGACCCTGCGCGCCGTGGCGCCCGGCCTGACCCCGGAGATGGCCGCGGCGACGTGCAAGCTGATGTCGAACTTCGACCTCATGACGGTGGGCGCCAAGTGCGAGGTGGTCGTGCGCGCCAACACCACGCTCGGCCTGCCGGGTCGGTTGTCGTCGCGCTGCCAGCCGAACCATCCAACCGACGACGTCGAGGGGATCCTCGCGTCGGCGCGAGAAGGCCTCGCGTACGGCTGCGGCGACGCCGTGATCGGGATAAACCCTGCGACGGATACCGCCCAATCGACCGCGGAGATCCTGCGGGTGATCGATGATCTGTTGCGGCGCAACGCGGTGCCGACCCAGCACTGCGTGCTGTCGCACGTCACCGTGCAGATGAAGGCGCTCGAGCTCGGTTGTCCGATGGACCTGATGTTCCAGTCGCTCGCCGGGACCGAGGCGGCGAACGCCGCGTTCGGCATCTCGGTGCGGCTGCTCGACGAGGCGTGGGACGTCATGAAGGCCAAGGGGACGGCCCAGGGCCCCAACCGGATGTACTTCGAGACCGGTCAAGGCTCGGCGCTGTCGTCGGCGGCCCACCACGGCGCCGACCAGGTGACGATCGAGGCGCGGGCGTACGGCCTCGCGCGGCGCTATCAGCCGTTCCTGGTCAACACCGTGGTCGGGTTCATCGGCCCCGAGTACCTCGAGGATGGGCCGCAGATCTCGCGCGCCGCGCTCGAGGACCACTTCATGGGCAAGCTGCTTGGGCTGCCGATGGGATGCGATGCCTGCTTCACGTATCACGCGCGGATGTCGCAGGACGAGCTCGAGAGCCTGAAGGTCCTGCTGAGCGTGGCCGGCTGCAGCTATCTGATGGCGCTGCCGGTCGGCGACGACATCATGCTCAACTATCAATCGACCAGCTACCACGACATCCCGACGCTGCGCCGGCTGCTCGGCAAGCGTCCGACTCCGGAGTTCGAAGCGTGGCTCGATGCCAGGGGCATCTGGCGCGGCGGGGGCCCAGGCCCGCGATTCGGTGACGTCGACGCGGTGCGCTAGATCGATCCCTCGTCGCGCAAATCGCTGGCCAGGACATCGCGCGACGATCCCCTCGATCGAGGAAACCACGCGCCGTTGAGCGGACGCGCGGAATCTGCTGTGCGCCGGAGCCCGTACGAGAATCCAGCCTCGGCGCCGCGACCGAACATCATTGCGCGCATGGCGTCGGGGTGTGAGTCTGTCGGAATGGCCACGCTCCCGCTCCGAGCCGACGATCCGCGGATCGAACAGATCTTCCGCAAGCAGCGCGCCAAGCAGGCGGCCGTGAAGCGCACGACGGCGACCGAGCGCATCGCGAAGCTGGAGCGGCTGCGCGCCGCGATCATCGAGCGCGAGGCCGCGATTCGCAACGCGATGTTCAAGGACTTCCGCAAGCCGGCCACCGAGGTCGATCTGACCGAGGTCTATGCGTCGCTGGTCGAGATCAAGGATGCGATCCGGTCGCTGCACAAGTGGATGAAGCCACAGCGGGTCGGCACGCCGATGTCGCTGTTCGGTACCCGCAGCTGGATCCACCACGAGCCCCGCGGCGTGGTGCTGATCATCGGGCCGTGGAACTACCCGTTCCAGCTCGTCATCGCGCCGCTGGTCGCCGCGATCGCGGCCGGCAACTGCGTGATCTGCAAGCCCTCCGAGCTGACCGAGCACACCTCGGCGCTGCTCACCGAGCTGCTCGGCAAGGTGTTCCCCGAGGACGAGGTCGCGGTCGTCGAGGGCGGACCGGCCGAGACCCAGCGCTTGCTCGCGCTGCCGTTCGACCACTTCTTCTTCACCGGCAGCACGCGCGTCGGCCGGATCGTCGCCGAGGCGGCCGCCAAGCACCTGGCGTCCACCACGCTCGAGCTCGGCGGCAAGTCGCCGGCGGTGGTCGACGATTCGGCCGATCTGGCGTCGACCGCGAACCGCCTGGTGTGGGGCAAGTTCGTCAACGGCGGCCAGACCTGCATCGCGCCCGACTACGTGCTGGTCTCCGAGCAGCGTCAGGCCGCGCTGGTCGACGAGCTGCGCCGCGCGATCGCCGCGATGTACGGCGCGACCGAGGACGATCGCCGCAACTCTCCGGATCTCTGCCGCGTGATCAACACCCGCAACTTCGATCGGCTGATGAAGATGCTCGACGACAGCGTGAGCCAGGGCGCGAAGATCGAGATCGGCGGCGGCAGCGATGCCCAGGAGCGGTACATCGCGCCGACGGTGCTCACCAACGTCGCGCCGGGCTCGGCGGTGATGGCCGAAGAGATCTTTGGGCCGATCCTGCCGATCCTGACCTACAAGAAGCTCGCCGACGTCGCGCCGCAGATCACCGCACGCGACAAGCCGCTCGCGCTGTACGTGTTCGCCGAGGATCAGGCGGTGATCGACTCGATCGTCGCGGATACGACCGCGGGCGGCACCTGCATCAACAACGCGGTGATCCACTTCGCGAACCCGAACCTGCCGTTCGGCGGCATCGGCCCCAGCGGCAGCGGTAGCTACCACGGCCACTATGGCTTCCGGGCGTTCTCCCACGAACGAGCGGTGTTGCGGCAGGGCCGGATCGACGTGCTGAAGAGCGTCTACCCGCCCTACGGCCCCAAGGTGTCGAAGATGATCAAGTGGATGTTCAAGCTGTTCGCTTGAAGCGGGTTGCGCCGAGAGCGCGACGATGGTGAGCTAGCAACGTGACCCGGATCCGGCCGCCGATGATGGCGCTGCGCGAGACGCTCGGCTCGGGCGCGCCGCGCGCGGTGGTGCCGGAGCTCGCGGAGCGCCCTGCGCTGCCGCCGCAGCAACGCGCGCCGGCGACGCCGCCACCGCCTCGCGTGCGCTGGCCACGACCCGAGAAGTCGGCGTTCGCCGTCGAGGCGGCACGGCACACCACGGCGCTGCTCGGAATCGGCCACGTCGGGACCCGCTATGCGACCGACGTCGTATTGCAGTTTCAAGCCGAGCTCGCGGTCGCGCACGCCGCGGTCAACGCCGAGCTGCCGGACGGCTGGGCCGCGGCCAACGGGTTCGTCAGTTGCGCGACGCGGGTGACGTCGCACCGCGAGTTCTTGCTGCGGCCGGATCTGGGTCGGCGGCTGTCGGAGCCGTCGCTCGCGGCGATCCGGACGCAGTGCCAGCGCGGGATCGATGTGCAGCTGATCGTCGCTGATGGGCTGTCCGCGGTGGCGTGCGCTGCGACCGGCAAGCGGCTGCATGACGCGGTCGCCGAGGCGTGTGGCGCGCGCGGCTTGCGGGTCGGCACACCGGTGGCGGCGCGGTTCGCGCGGGTGTGGCTCGAGGACGAGATCGGGCAAGAGACCGGCGCCAGGGTCGCCATGATCCTGCTCGGCGAGCGGCCCGGGCTCGGGACCGGCGACGGCATGTCGGCGTACGTCGTCCATGATCCGAAGCTCGGCAAGACCGACGGCGATCGCAACATGATCTCGAACATCCACGCGCGAGGGATCCCGCCCGACGAGGCCGCGGCCCGGCTCGCGGCGCTCGCGGCGGCGATGATCGAGCAGCAGACCAGCGGGGTCTCGCTCGATCTCGGCGGGCTCGGCCGGCTCGGCGAGCTGTCCGGCGGCCGGGGCTACCGCGCACCGCAGATCCGCCGGCAGCTCGTGGGTGAATGACCCGCGCGAACCACCACCGGCTCGAGTAGCCAGCCGGCGGCTTGCGCTGCAACCGACTACAGGACGTGCGCGAGATTCTCGATCGCGATCCGCCGCAGCTTCAAGTAGCGACCATCATCCGAGAACTGTCGGCCTGCCCAGGCGAGCAGTTCGGGTTCCTCGTCACCAAACGCGCCGTGAAAGCTCCCCGGCCAGTGGTGACGCCACGCGAACACGAACGCCGCGAGGGCCTCGCTCTCTCGGCCCGTGGGGTTTTCGGCCACTGCGGCCCGCGTCGCGCCGGCGAGCTCGTGAACCGTGATCGCTGCGCCGGTTCCCGCGATCGCCAGCGGAAGGCCCCCGTCCCGGAGAATTTGCCACGGCGATCGCATCTCTCTAACGTTATCACCATGGCGCCGCTATGGTTCGACAAAGCACGGATCGACGCGCTGCTCGCGATGGCGTCCGAGCGACTCGACGGCGACTGGCTGTTGATCGGTGGCGCCGCCGCGGCCACATGGTTCGCCGTTGCGCGGACGACGGAAGACGTCGATCTCGTGGGCCTGGCAGGCACGTCTGCCGAGCGGCTCGCGCTGATGAACCTCGCGATCGAGGCCGGGCTACCCGTCGAGGCCGTGAACTCCGCCGGAGATTTTTTCGTCCGCCGGATCGACGGCTGGCGCGACGAGCTCGTGCCGCTGGTTCGCGGACCACGCGCCACGATCTATCGCCCGAACGCGACCTTGTTCCTGTTGCTCAAGATCGAACGCCTGTCCGCCGTCGACCTCGACGACTGCATCGCCTTGGTCGCACACTGTGTGGAGACCGGAGAGGCCGTCGATCGCGAACGCGTTCTGGCGAGACTCAGCTCGCTGCCCGTGACCGACGAGGCGGGACGGCAAGATCGACGCGCGTCGCTCGCGATGCTGCTTGGGAGTGAGACGCCGTGAAGCGGGCACACCGCGATCCACGCGTGCAATGCCTCGCCGCAGATCTCGCCCGCCGCCCGAGATCCCGAGCGACGCGGGATGACCGCGTCGTTGAACGAGTGATACCGTTTCGCGATGATTCGTGATCGGCGAGCAATCCTGGCGCTGCTCACGGGGCTGAACTTCCTCAACTACATCGATCGCTCGGTGCTCTCGGCGGTGCTCGACCCGATGTCGAAGGAGCTCGGGCTGTCGCACTTCCAGGCCGGCGTGCTCAACGCCGCGTTCCTGATCGGCTACTTCGCGACCTCGCCGCTGTTCGGCATCCGGGCCGACAAGAGCGCGCGCAAGGGGTTGATCACGCTCGGCGTCCTCATCTGGAGCCTCGGCACCGTGGCGAGCGGGCTCGCGCCGGAGTACTGGAGTCTGGTGGCGGCCCGCGTGGTGGTCGGGGTCGGCGAGTCCGCCTTCGCGGTGCTCGCGCCGACGATCATCGATGACATGACGCCGCCCGACCGCAAGGGCCGAACGCTCGCGGTGTTCTTCCTCGCGATCCCGCTGGGCTCGGCGCTCGGGTACGTGCTCGGCGGCCCGATCGCGAGCCACTGGGGCTGGCGCGCGGCGTTCTTTGGATGTGGCGGCCCGGGTGTCGTGCTCGCGCTGCTGTGCCTGCTGATCGACGAGCCTGCCCGCAAGCTCGCGGACGCCCGCGCCAAGCTGATGGACGGCGTGCGCGAGCTGGTCAAGATTCCGCTGTTCCGGCGCGCGGTGTTCGGCTACTGCGCGTACACCGGATCGCTCGGTGCGTTCGCGTTCTGGGCGCCGAGCTTTCTGGTCAACCGGTTCCCCGGTGCGCTCGATCTGAAGACCGCGAACCTCTGGTTCGGGGCCGTGCTGGTGGTCGCGGGCGCGATCGGCACGTTCGCGGGCGGCCGGTGGGGAGATCACCTGCTGCGCAAGCTGTCGCCCGCGGCACCCGATGCCCCGTACGACGCGCCCGAGCACAAGGCCGCGGTCAACGTACTGCTCCGGGTGTGCGCGATCGGCATGATCATCGGCACACCGCTGTGCGCGCTGTGCTTCTTCATGGCGGGGCCGACCGCGTTCTTCGCGCTCGTGTTCGTCGCCGAGATCGCCGTGTTCGTGGCGACGTCGCCGATCGTGGCCGCGGGCCTGCGCGCGGTGCCGGCCGAGCGCCGCGCCAGCTCGCTCGCGGTCACGATCTTCGCGATCCACCTGCTCGGCGATCTGTGGTCGCCCGCACTGCTCGGCGGGCTCCAGGATCTTCTGGCTCCGCAGATCACGCTCGCGATGATGGCGCTGCCGCTGACGTTTGCGTGGACGGCGTATCTCTGGTGGCCGCGCAGGCGCGAGGCGGGTGGGCCTGTCGGCCCCAGCGTGGGGTCCAGCCTCCCTGAGGCACGCGCCCGCACGGGGGCCTGATCGCGGAGCCGGCGTGGTACACCGCGATCGCGATGAAGATCCACGAGTATCAGGGCAAGCAGTTGTTCCGAAAATACGGTGTGCCCGTCCCGATCGGCATCCCGGCGATGACGATCGAGGAGGCGCTCGCGGCGATCCCGAAAGTGCAGCAGCAAGCAGGCACCGACGTGGTCGTCGTCAAGGCGCAGATCCACGCCGGCGGCCGCGGCAAGGGCGGCGGCGTCAAGGTCGCCAAGACCAAGGCCGACGCCGAAGACGCCGTGAAGAAGATCTTCGGCATGCAGCTGGTCACGCCGCAGACCGGCCCGGAAGGCAAGAAGGTCCAGCGCCTGCTCGTCGAGCAAGGCCTCGCGATCGAGCACGAGTACTACCTCGGCATGCTGCTCGATCGCGCGACTGCGCGGGTCACCGTGATGGCGTCGACCGAGGGCGGCATGGATATCGAGGAGGTCGCGGCGACGCACCCCGAGAAGATCCTGAAGGAGCCCGTCGATCCCGCGATCGGCTGGCAGGACTGGCAGTCGCGCAGCCTCGCGAAGCGGCTTGGACTGTCCACCAAGGCGACCGAGGCGTTCGCGGCGTTCATGAAGCCGCTGACCCGGTGCTATGAAGAAGAGGACTGCTCGCTGCTGGAGATCAACCCGCTGATCACCACCAAGGACGGCAAGGTCCTCGCGCTCGACGCCAAGATCAACTTCGACGACAACGCGCTGTACCGCCACCCCGAGCTCGAGAGCTGGCGCGATCCCAGCGAGGAGGATCCGGCCGAGACCGAAGCCAAGAAGTGGGATCTGTCGTACATCTCGCTCGACGGCAACATCGGCTGCATGGTCAACGGCGCCGGGCTCGCGATGTCGACGATGGACATCATCAAGTTCTACGGCGGCGCCCCGGCCAACTTCCTCGATGTCGGCGGCGGCGCGACGGCCGAGAAGGTCACCGCGGCGTTCAAGATCATCACGAGCAGCCCCGACGTCAAGGCGATCTTCGTCAACATCTTCGGCGGCATCATGAAGTGCGACACGATCGCGCAGGGCGTGATCACCGCGGTCAAGGAGGTCGGGCTCAAGGTGCCGCTGGTCGTCCGGCTCGAAGGCACCAACGTCGAGCTCGGCAAGAAGATGCTGGCCGAGAGCAAGCTCAACATCGTCGCCGCCGCCGACATGGCCGATGGCGCCCAGAAGGTCGTCAAGGCCGCCAAGGAGATCCAGAAATGAGCGTGCTCGTCGGATACGATACCAAGCTGATCGTCCAGGGCGTGGGCACGGCGGGGGCGTTCCACGCCCAGCAGATGATCGAGTACGGCACCCAGGTCGTCGCCGGCGTCAAGCCGGGCAAGGGCGGCAGCAAGGTCGCCGGGCTGGAGCAGCTACCGATCTACGACACCGTGGCCGAGACCGTGGCGCGTCACGGCGCGAACACCTCGGTGATCTACGTCCCGCCGCCCGGCGCGGCCGACGCGATCCTCGAGGCCGCCGCCGCCGGCATCCGGGTGGTCATCGCGATCACCGAGGGCATTCCGGCGCGCGACATGATCAAGGTCAAGTACGTGCTCGACAAGGACTACCCCGAGGTCGTGCTGATCGGCCCGAACTGCCCGGGCGTCATCACGCCGGGTCAGTGCAAGGTCGGCATCATGCCCGGCTACATCCACAAGCCGGGCGGCGTCGGGGTCGTGTCGCGCTCCGGCACGCTGACCTACGAGGTCGTCCACCAGCTGACGACGCTGGGGCTCGGGCAGTCGACCGCGATCGGCATCGGCGGCGATCCGGTGAAGGGCACCGACTTCATCGACGCGCTCGCGTGGTTCGCCGAGGATCCGGGGACGTCGTCGATCTTCATGATCGGCGAGATCGGCGGCGACTCCGAGGAGCGCGCCGCGCAGTTCATCAAGGACAACGTCAAGAAGCCGGTCGCGGCGTTCATCGGCGGCCAGACTGCCCCTCCGGGCAAGCGCATGGGTCACGCCGGCGCGATCATCTCGGGTGGCAAGGGCGCCGCGGCCGACAAGATCGCCGCGCTCAAGGACGCCGGCATCGCCGTCGCGCCGACCCCGGCCGAGATGGGCACGACGCTCGCGAAGCTGCTGTCGTAGCGCCCCCGAGCCATCCGCTCGGTGTCCGGTGTCCGGACGCCGTGCACGATAGCTCGCGAAGCGCCTGCACGGCGCGGCCTCGCGCTCAGAGCTCGCGAAGCGCCTGCACGGCGCGGCCTCGCGCTCAGAGCTCGCGAAGCGCCTGCACGGCGCGGCCTCGCGCTCAGGACACGCAGTACGGCTCGGGCCGCATGTTGGTCGGCGCGCCGAGCTCGCCGGGCGCCGGGTAGCGCTGCTTGAACGTGAACGCTTCGGGCGACGGGCCGTGCTCGCGCAGCAGGCGGAGCCGATCCAGCGCCTCGGCGACGGTGGGCCGGTGGCCAGCGGGGACCCAGAACAGGACCTGGAACACCTCGATCTTGTGGAACCACTCGCGGCGGCGCGCCATCACCTTGGTGTGCATCGACTTGTAGACGAAGTCGAACAGCGCCTCGGGTGACGTCCACACGGACATGTTGACGAGCAGGTCGGGATCGTCGGCGGGCCGAACGTCAGTGGCGTTGCCGCTGGCACCGACCAACCGCCAGATGAAGCCGGGGCTGGCCTCGGCGAGCGCGTTGATCTCGTCGAGCTGCGCGACGAACTCGGCGAGCTGCGGCGTATCGAGCGGCGCGAGCGTCCGACCTACGTTGAGCTGCGCGAGTTGCCAGGGAGAGGCAACGGGTACATCTGCCATTCTTGGTCTCCTTTGCAAACAACGTAGCCGTTCAGGTGCGGGGCTGCCACACATGTGCAGCCAGTTACCCAACAAGTCGCATGAAAGCGCTTTGCAGTATCGACGCAAAATACCTCAGCGCTACCCGATCCCCATCATGGTGATCAGGTAGGCGGCTCATACGATGCCGCGATGCGGATCCTTGGCTCCCGTCGTGCTCGTGGTGCATTGACCGTCGCGCTGCTCGTCATCGCGGCGCGGGCCGAGGCGACGGTCACCCAGGTGGACGGAACGATCGTTCCCGTGACGAATCGCATGAAGGGCGTGCTCGATCAATACGAGCCCCCGGCCGGAACGCTCGACGCGGTGAAGAACGCGTCGGAGGTCCCGCAGATCTTCAAGCCGCGCACCGACAAGAAGGTGGTGTTCACGGATATCCGCGAGACGGCCGACTTCGAGAACAGCTTCGGCTGGTACAACATCGGCGACGACGTCTCCACGGCGGACGGACGGAAGGCGAACCTGCACCCGGTCTTGGGCTGCGGCGTCGAGATGGTAACCGGCGCAGGCGATGACACGCACCACGGCGGCGACCCGAATGCCTACGCGAAGAACGCGGAGGAGGGCAGCGTCGTTAGCGTCGACTTCGTGGCCGAGCGGACCGCCGGCCGCTACAAGGGCGGCTTCATCGGGTTCTACATGATCACGCCCGAGGCCACGGCCGGGAAGTCCAAGTCGTCGGTGAACTGCGGCGACTTCAAGATCGGCAGCGACAACCTGTCGCTGTTCGGCTTCATCTACTTCACGCAGAAGGATCTCAACAACGACGGTGACTTCGTCCACCACCTGGCCTACACGTCGAAGACCGCGGACCGGTTCTACTTCGGGTTCGAGGATCGGTTTCGCGGCGGCGACAACGACTTCGAAGACATGACGATCCAGATCGACGGGCTCACCCCGCCGTGCGTGCCGTCGGCCGAGGTGTGCGACGGCATCGACAACAACTGCAACGGCCTGATCGACGAGGATCCGGGAACCATCGGCACCGGCAACGCCTGCCTGTGCGATGGCAGCTCGGCCTGCGACAACGGTCCGAAATTCGGACAATGCCAGAGCGGCGTCACCAGGTGCGTCGCCGGCGCGCTCACCTGCCACGCCACCGGCGTGCCGAGCGGCGAGCTGTGCGACGGCATCGACAACAACTGTAACGGCGTGGTCGACGACAATCCGTCGGGCACCGGCGGGTCGTGCGATGGGCAAGACGCCGATCTGTGCACCGAGGGCCAGATCGTGTGTCAGAACGGCGCGCTGGTCTGCAATGACAACACCGCGGCGAACGTCGAGACCTGCAACAACATCGACGACAACTGCAACGGTCAGGTCGACGAGGGCGATCCGGGCGGCGGCGGGCCGTGCGGCAGCTCGATCGGCGTGTGCACGCCGGGGACGTTCCATTGCGTTGGCGGCGCGCTGCAATGCCAGGGCGGCAGCGCCGGCGGGCCGGAGGTGTGCAACGGGCTCGATGACAACTGCAACGGCGTCACCGATGAGGACCCGACCGACGTCGGGCAGTCGTGCGGCGCGAGCGACGTCGGCGAGTGCCGGCTCGGCCAGACGATCTGCGTCGGTGGTCACCTGTCGTGCGCCGGCGAGATCGGGAAGAGCCCCGAGGTCTGCAACAACCTGGACGACGACTGCGACGGCATCATCGACAATATCCCGGTCGACCAGCCACAGCAGCCGTGCGGTAGCTCCGTCGGTGCGTGCCGGCCCGGCGTGCTCGTATGCTCGATGGGTGGGCTGGTGTGTACCGGTGAGACCGGCCCCAGCCCGGAGATCTGCGACGGGATCGACAACGACTGCAACGGCATCGTCGACGACGACGTGATCGACGACGGCGCCGCGTGCGGCGGCGCTGGCGCGTGCAGCACCGGCGTGCAGCAATGCATCAGCGGCGCGCTGCAATGCGTCGGCGGGACCACCGGCGGCACCGAGATCTGCAACGGCATCGACGACGATTGCGATGGCAAGGTCGATGAAGGTGATCTGTGCAACGGCGGCAAGTGCGAGAACGGCCAGTGCGCCGTCCCCTGCGTCGACGGCGAGTTCCCCTGCCCCACCGGCAAGGTGTGCGACGCGAACAACTTCTGCGTCACCGACCTGTGCTTCGGGATCGACTGCCCGAACGACGCGGACGGCAACCTGCAGGCATGTAGCAACGGCACCTGCCAGCCGCTGTGCCAGACGGTCCAGTGCCCGAACAACCTGGTGTGCCGCGGGAGCGACGGCGCCTGCGTCGTGGACACCTGCGACTACTTGCCGAAGTGCGCGGCGAACGAGATCTGCGTCGACGCCACGTGCCAGCACAACCCGTGCGAGAACGTCAATTGCCCGAGCGGCGAGTTCTGCCGCGGCGGGAGCTGCGTCGCGAGCTGCGAGGGCGTGGAGTGCCGGGACACGGAGACCTGCCACGACGGTGCGTGCGTCGCGACCGGCTGCGCGGTCGCCTGCGGCGGCCAGGTATGTAACCCCACCACCGGCGCGTGCCAGACCAACCGCTGCGTCGGCGTGGTCTGCCCGTCGACCAAGGAATGCGATCCGCTGAATGGCAGCTGCATCGCCAATGCGTGCCAGGGCGTGACCTGCCCGACGGGTCAGACCTGTGCGCGGGGTGAGTGCGGCGCCCCGCCGAGCGGTCGGCTGGTCACCACCGGCGGTGGCGGCGGTTGCAACACCGGCGGCGACGGCTCTCTCGCCATGGTGCTCGCGGCGGTCGCGCTCGTGGCTGGTCGCCGCCTGCGCCGAGGGCGACGGGCGGCCATCGTGGGGCGGCCGCGCGCGGCGCAGCGGCCCGCATGGCTCGTGCTGTCGGTCATGCTCGCGGTCCTGCCGCTGGGCGCGCTCGGCGGTTGCAAGATCAACGACTACTGCCTCGAATGCGCGGCGGGTGACGGCGGCACGGGCACAGGGGACGGCGGGGGCGGCACGGGCGACGGCGGCCCGGTCGTGTGCGATCCGAACCAGGTCCATGCCGAGGTCTGCAACCAGATCGACGACAACTGCGATGGCCAGATCGACGAAGGCTTCGACCTCCAGACCGACGCGACGAACTGCGGCACGTGCGGCGTGGTGTGCAACAAGCCGGGCGCGCAGACCCAGTGCGTCGCCGGGCGATGCGCGATCGTCAGCTGCTTCGGTGGCTTCATCGACAAGGACGGCGACATCGCCGGCCCCTACGACAGCTCCGACGGCTGCGAGTACGGCTGCTTCGTGAGCAACGGCGGCAGCGAGGTGTGCGACGGGATCGACAACGACTGCGACGGTCTCATCGATGAGGACACCGACAAGATGTCGGATCCGAACAACTGCGGCGTGTGCGGCCGGACCTGCAACTTCTTCGGGGCGGCCGGCCACTGCGCGCTCGGCACCTGCATCTTCGATCCGAAGACCGATTGTGCGCCGGGCTTCTTGGACATCGATGGTAACCAGCAGAACGGCTGCGAGTACGCGTGTACCCCGAGCAACGGAGGGGTCGAGGCGTGTGACCTGATCGACAACAATTGCGATGGTCACGCCGACGAAGGCTTCGCGCTCGCGACCGACCCGAACAACTGCGGCCGGTGCGGCGCCGTGTGCCACTTCGAGAACGCGACCGCGTCGTGCGACTCCAGCTCGTGCAAGTTCGACCCGGCCACCGGCTGCGCGGCCGGGTTCGTCGACGCCAATGGCAAGCAGATCGACGGCTGTGAGTATCAGTGCACCAAGACCAATCACGGCGTCGAGATCTGCGACGGCATCGACAACGACTGCAACGGCATCGCCGATGACAACCCCAGCGATATCGGGACGGCGTGCGCCTCGACCACCCCGCCGAAGGGGGCGTGCGTCGCCAATGGCATCCTGGCGTGCTCCGCCGGTCACCTGGTGTGCAGCGGCGCGACCGATGCCGTGACCGAATCCTGCAACAACATCGACGACGACTGCGACGGCACCGTGGACGACAACGTGTTCCAGGCCTGCTACACCGGCGCCGCGAACACCAGCGGCATCGGCGTGTGCCACGCCGGCACGGCGACCTGCGTCGCCGGCGCGTTCGGCCCGACGTGCGCCAATCAGGTCACCCCGTCGGCCGAGCAGTGCAACAACCTCGACGACGACTGCAACGGCAAGGTCGACGACGCGCCCAACGGCGGCGTGATCACGCAAGCGTGCTACGGCGGCCTCCCCGGGACCGCGGGCATCGGCACCTGCAGGGCGGGCACCCAGACCTGCGCGTTCGGCGCGTTCGGCGCGTGCAGCGGCGAGGTGCGGCCCGTGCGCGAGATCTGCGGCGACGGGCTCGACACCGACTGCGACGGGCTGAACGACGCGGCCGAAGGCTGTCTCGCGGTCGCCGCCGACTTCCGGGCCGACGCTCCCGGCGGTTCGCTCGGCGAGACCGACGCCGGCACGCAGCACTCGTACGACGTCGTGCTCGCCCGCGGCGGTGCCCCGCTCGGCACCAACGTCTACGCCGTGTGGAGCCAGCTGGTCGGCACCACGACCGAGGTCTACTTCCGCAAGTCGTCCAACGGCGGCACCACCTGGGGCACCATCATCAACGTCACCGGCAGGAGCACCGGCAACAAGGTCAAGCCCGTGATCGCGGTGGCGCCGGGGGCCGGGACCACCGACCGCATCGTGATCGCCTACCAGTACTTCGCGACCGGCGTGAACGTGCGCGACATCCGGATCCAGATCTCGGCCGACGCTGGCGCGACGTTCGGCGCGCAGAGCGCCGCGCTCGACGCCGACGGCGACTCGTTCCACCAGGCCATCGCGATCAGCGGCAGCAACTGCGTGATCGCGTGGGAGAAGCTCGACACGACCACGCTCAACCGCGACATCGAGAGCCGGACCTCGAGCACGGGCTGCGCCACGTTCAACGCCGAGACCAAGATCAATGTCGGTAGCTCGACGACGACCCGGTTCGCTGGCCGCCCGCAGGTCGGCCTCACCTCGTCGGGTGGCGTCGTGTGGGCGTGGCGCGAGCAGCGCGCCAACTCGACGCGCGACGTGTTCGCCGCGGCGGCCGCCGACCTGACGACGGCGCCCACCGCCAACATCGCGATCGACACCGACGCGAGCAACGACAGCGACTTCCCGGTGCTGGTGGTCAACGAGACCGCCGCCTACCTGACGTGGCAAGACGTCTCGACCGCGTCCAACGGTGGTTCCGACGTGCTGTTCACGAGCTCGGCCAACGGCGGCAGCACCTGGAGCACGCCGCGGATCATCGACGACGCCACCGCCGAGGTGTCGTCGTCGTTCACGCCGACGCTCGCGGTCGACCCGCGCGCCGCCGGCATCCCCGACGACGTCGTCGCGATCGCCTGGGAGGATCGCCGCCAGGGCACCCAGATCTTCGCGTCGATCTCGAGCGACGGCGGGGCCACGTTCTCGACGCCGCTGCGCGCCTCATCGCTGGCCGGCGCTCCGATCACCGGCCAGACCAGCGTGCCGCAGATCGCGGCGGCCGGTAGCGGGGTGCTCGCGGTGGTCTATCAAAACCAACCTCCCAGCACGACCCTGGTGCCGAATCCCCCGCCGCACGTGTACGTCGCGACCTCGATCGATACCGGCGCGTCCTGGACGTTCTCGGCGTTCCAGCTCGACACCGGCGTGGGCCCCGCGATCGCCCCCCAGGTCATCCCGTCGGTGATCTCCGCCAAGCCCACCGCGGTGGCCTACTGGACCGACTTCCGCACCGGCCTGGCCAACGGCGACATCTACGGCGCCGTCGCGCATTGACCCTACCGCCCCCCTTGGATAGCTTCCCGGCTTTCCAGAGGAGCACACCATGGCCACCGAACGTACGTTTTCGATCATCAAGCCCGACGCCGTCGCCAAGAACGTGATCGGCCCGATCACCGCCAAGCTCGAGGCCGCGGGCTTGCGCGTCGTGGCATCGAAGATGGTGCGCCTCACCGAGGCCCAGGCCCAGGCGTTCTACGGCGTCCACAAGGAGCGGCCGTTCTTCGCGGGCCTCGTGAAGTTCATGACCGAGGGTCCGGTGGTCGTCCAGGTCCTCGAGGGCGAAGGCGCGATCGCCAAGAACCGCGAGGTCATGGGCGCGACCAACCCCGAGAAGGCGGCGGCCGGCACGATCCGCAAGGAGTTCGCGTCCGATATCGAGCGCAACGCCGTGCACGGCTCGGATGCTGTCGAGACGGCGCGCGAGGAGATCGCGTTCTTCTTCTCGACCGCCGAGCTCACCGCGCTCGCCCGCTAGAGAGCCGTCCAGCCCGGCGCTCGGCCGCGAGACGACGGCGTGGTGGCTCGAACACGCGGGCCGCCGTTGAACTATCGGTTCACGCGGCCCGCACCGTGACACCGGCCTCACGCATCGGCGTCGGGAGCAAACCCGGCGCGGCGAACATGCGCGAGCAACTCCTGGGTCTCGGGGGCGTCGAGCGACGCGCCCTGGGGGATCGCCTGGTCGAGCACGATGCGCGCGCCCGCGCCGGGCCGTCCCGGGTGCTTGCCGAGCACCAGCAGGCGATTGCCGACGTAGAGCGCCTCCTCGAGGTCATGCGTCACGAACAGCACGGTGGTCTCGTGCTCGTGATACGCGCGCACGATGGTGCGCTGCAGCGACTCGCGGGTATCGGGATCGAGCGCCCCGAACGGCTCGTCCATCAAGAGGATGCGCGGCTTCATGATCAGCGCCTGGGCGATCGCCACGCGCTGCTGCATGCCACCCGACAGCTGGTGCGGGTACTTGCCGGCATGATCCTCGAGCTTGACCTGCCTGAGCTGTGCCATCGCCTCGTCGGTGAACTGCCGGTGCCGCCCGGTCCGGCCCCACGGGCCCGCCAACCATTTGTAGAGTCCGCGCGCGCTGGTGAGCTCGAGGCCGAACATCACGTTCTCGAGCACGGTGCGGTGCGGAAACAGCGAGTACTTCTGGAACACGATCCCGCGGGTGCGATCGGGGTGGGTGATAGGCTCGCCACTCGAGCGCAGCGTGCCCTTCCAGGGCTGCTCCGAGCCGAGCACGAGCCGCAGCAGCGTCGACTTGCCGCAGCCGCTCGCGCCGATCACGCTGACGAACCCGCAGCCGGAGATCGTGAAGTCGAGATCCTCGAAGATCACCTGGTGGCCGTCGCGCGTGCGGTAGCGCTGGCCAAGCTTCTTGCACTCGAGGATCGGATGCGAGCCGACCATCAGTCGTCCTTTCGCGTCGACGACCACGGCGCGACCAGCCGCGACAGCAAGTGAAAACCAAAGTCGATCGCCGTACCGAGGATCGCGAGCCAGATCACGTAGACCAGGATGTGGTCGATCCGGACCATGCGCTTGCTGAGCTCGATGCCGTGGCCGAGTCCTTCGCTCGAGTTGATGAACTCGGCGGCGATCAGGTAGATCCATGCGGGGCCGACGGACAAGCGGACCATCTCGATGATCTGCGGAACGATCTGCGGGATGATCGCCTTGACGATGACCTGCGGGGTCGACGCGCCGAGCGAGTAGGCCTTGACGATCGTGTTCTTGGGGACCGCGCGGGCCACCAGCATGATCCCGATGGCGAGGGTCGGCGAGATCCCGAACACGATCAGCGCGACCTTGAAGGTGTCGCCGGTGACCCCGAACACCACCATGAACAGCGCGATCATCGCGGTCGGCGGGATCTTCGCGATCGCGGTCAACACCGGTGAGCACATCGCGTGGACGGTCGACAGCACGCCCATCACGATCCCCGCGATCGTCGAGATCGCGATGCCGAGCCCGAGGCCCTTGGCCAGGATCCACAGCGACGCCCGGGTGTCGTTCCAGAACGGGACGGTCTCGGTGCGCGGGTCGACGTCGGTCAGCTCCTGGAACGCGCGCCATAGCTGTCCGAACCCCGGGCTGAAGCGCAGGTTGCCGCCGCTGCGCTCGTGGCGATAGACGTAGTACTCGTAGGCCAGCACCACCAGCGCGACGCCGATCGCGCCGAGCAGGACGCGCGTGGCCGGCGCCAGCGGGGACCCGATGATCGAGCGGAACCGTGGCTCGCGCCTCATGTGGGCCTCGGGCGGAAACGAGACAAAAGAGACACCGTCCCCGTCAAGTCATTGTAGTTGCAGGAGTTCGTCACTCCGGAACGAGACAAAAGAGACACCGTCCCCCTCATTTTGCGTAGGAGGCGTCGAACCGCAGCTTCTCGGTGGCCTTGGGTCCGTAGCCGACGGCGAACTTGGTGTCCTTCACCAGGCCGTGGTCGATCGAGAAGTTTTTGATCTTCTCGAGGGTTGCCTTGGTGGTGTCGGCCTCGAGGAACGCCGCGGCCTTGGCGCGATCGGTGCGCAGATCGGTGCCGACCAGCATCTTCTTGAAGTCATCGATGGTCGCGTGGGCGCCGTCGGCCATGATCTTGATCGATTCCTCGCGGGTCGCCGGATCTTCGATCGCCTTCATCGCGTCGTACCAGGCCTCGGCCAGAACCCAGCCGAGCGCCGGGGATTCCTTGAGCGCGTTGTTGTTGACCACCAGGACGTCGATGATCTCGCCTGGGATCTCCTTGCTCGAGAAGATCACCTTGCCCTTGCCGCCCTCGACGGCCTGGAACAGGTGCGGGTTCCAGGTGGTCACGGCCTCGACCTTGGGATCGGCCACGAAGGCCTTGCCGGCCTCGTCGCCGTCCGTGTTCTTGATCTTGACGTCGGACTCCTTCATGCCGACCGAGGTCAGACCGCGCACGAGCAGGTAGTGGCTGACGCTCAGCTCGGCGAGCAGGATCTCCTTGCCCTTGAGGCCCTTGAGATCGTTGATCCCGCGGACGAGGACACCGTCGCCGCCGTTCGACGTGTCGTTGACCACGATCGCGACGGTGTCGACGCCGGCAGCCGCGGGTTGCAGCGCTTCCATCGCGGTCATCGCGCAGGCGTCGAGCTTGCCGGCGGCAAACGCGGTGACCGAGTCCATGTACGCCGGGAACTCCACGAGCTTGACCTTGATGCCCTTCTCGGCGGCGCGCTTGGCGAGGAAGCCTTTGACCTCCATCAGCTTGAACGGCATCCAGCCGGTCCACACCGACCAGGCGATCTGGTATTCGCGACCGGCGGCGGGTTTATCGCCGGTCGCCGCCGCGGCCGAGCCCTCGACGATCATGGCGGCAGCCGAACCAGCCGAACCAGCCGAGGCGGCGGCGCTCGCTGACCCCGCCGATCCCGCGGGCGCATGGTCGGCCTTCTTGCTCCCGCATCCGCAGGCGATGGCAGCGAGCGCCGCGAGCGTGAGGCTGGTGGCCACGGGTCGTCTGATCGTGCAGGTATTCATGGATGTCTCGTGATCTGGTAGAGAGTTGAATTACGCAATATCTATCAATCGCGTCCGATCGCGTCTGGCACTCACAGGACACACCGGGCGCCGCGCTCGGTGGTGCCGCGGTGCTGCGTGCCGTACGGATCCGCGCATGCCTCTCACATGCTACCCGACTCGCATCGCACTGCGTGATTGATTATTTGCCACCGCAGGGGCGCATTCCGCGCTCACTGGCAACGACGTTTCCGCCCAGTTTCAGCCCAGTTTCAGCAGCCGGCTCGAGTGCGTTTCCGATCAGACAAAGCGCTGGATCAGCTCGTCGTGAATCGCTCCCGTCACCGCGGACTCGGGCGCGCCGAGCTCGTCGAACACCGCCTCGAAGAACGCACTTCGACGTACGTCCTGGCCCTGCAGTCGGCTGGCGAGGACGTCGGCCGCGACCAGCCCGCGGCTCACCGTCACGACTCCCGGGTTGAGCAGCAGATCGTAGTTACCGAAACGGCTTCGATAAAGTCCATCTCGTGTCCAGCGGATGGCGGAGTGAAGTGCCTCGACCAGCCCGAACGGCTGGAGCAACGTGCCATACAGCCGCGCCATGTCGCAGCACACGCGCGCGAAGTGATCGATCGACGGGCCATGAAACCGGCTGCGCAGCGGCGGCGGCAACAGCCCGAAGCAGTTCGAGATCGCGAGCCGCGTCGGACCTTTGAAGCGCGCGAACGATACGAACGCCGCGCCGGGATGGTCGAGCACGGCCTGCGGCACGAACCCGGCGAGCTCCTCGTCGCGCAGCTGCACGCCCCGGTCGCGCAGGATCCGGATCACGTGCTCGCGCGGCGCACACGCACCGTCCCAGTAGGCCTCGGTGATGTTGATGTACTGGGCGCGGTGGCGATCGAGCACCTCGGCGATGCCGGTGCGCCGGAGAAACTCGGCTTCTTGATCGCGCAGCCAGACGCGGTGGGCGCGCGACTCGGTCTCCCAGTCGAACCCGGCGCCGCCGGTGTTGCGGCCCGTGGAGTGGCCCTCGAGCACGATCGCCCGGCCCGGCAGCGCCGACAGCAGCTGATCGAGCGCGGCCGCGTCGGTGTACGTCCCCGTGGCATAGCCGTGCCAGGTGACCTTGATGAACACGTGGTCGGACGGGACCGCGAGGTGCGCGAGCAGTCGCGCGAGGCCGTCGGTGTCGACGATCTCGGCGATCACGCCCGGGCCGTACGCGAGGTCGGCGCCGAGCGGCGTGGGCAGGATGTCCATGGTGCAGCTCGCCTCGGGGCCGACCACGCAGCTCTCGCGAGCGCTGGGTGCGTGGACAAGCGAGGGCGCGCGGGCCGCTTGTTGCGCGCGATGGGTCCGGTGGATCGCGAGCAGCCGCTCGACCAGCCACGCCCGCACGTGCGGGCTGTCGCCCACCGTCGCCGCCAGCGGAAAGCCCGGCACATCCGGATGCGCGCGGCGGAAGTCGTCGAACAGCGCCGCGGCATAGGCGTGCGCGGTCCCCGGCCACAGCATCATCGGCACCGCGAGCCAGTGCAGCGGCGAGCCGAGGCAGCGCGTCAGCGTCTCGGGGACCGCGGGCCGGGGATGCCGGACGAACGCGACCTCCCCGCGCGCGACGGCGAGCTGCTCCCACAACAGACGCATCACCGCGTAGGCGTCGGCGCGACCGCGCGCGTCGCCATGCCCGCTCGCGACGACGACCACGCCCAGGCGCGCCGGCGCGATCTCGGTACCCGCGAGCACGCCCCACAGCGACTCGGCAAACGCCTGGATCAGGTGGGGATGACACGGATCGGCATCGTCGTAGTAGATCGCCAACGCGGGCGATCGGCGCTGCGACTCGCGGGTCAGCTCGGCGAGCGCCTGGCGCTGAAACACGCTGAAGTCGAGGACCGCCGGCAGGATGAACGCGACGGTCTGGCCGCGGGTGGCCTGCGCGGCGAGCGCCGCCGCCAGCGTGCCCGGACCGTCTTGCACGGCGCCGGCCTCGTCGATCCCAAGACTCGCCAGCGCGACCTCGGGACGAAACCCGAGGATCGGCGCAGCGAGATCCGCGACCGCATCGGCCGCGAGCTCGGCACCGCCCCAGGATGGATCATGGGGCGCGAGATCGGTCGCGATCAGGAACGCCGGCGCCACCCGTCAGGCTGCCGGCGCGGTGAGCCTGCCGCCGATCCGGTCGTGCTTCACCATCACCGCGAGGACATCGACCATCGCGCGCACCGCGAGCAGCGCGGTGATGTCGGACAGATCATAAGGGGGGGACACCTCGACGACCTCCATCCCGGCGATCCCCTCCTTGGCCACGCCACGCAGGATCGCGAGCGCCTCGCGCGGCAAGAAACCACCCGGCTCCGGCCAGCCTGTGCCGGGGACGAACCCCGCGTCGATCGAGTCGATGTCGAATGACAGGAACACGGCGCTCGCGCCCTTCCACGCGGTCTCGAGCGCGATCTCGATCGTCTTGGCGATGCCGATCTTCTCGACGTCGTCGATCGTCAGGATCGTTGAGCGCATCGCTCGGCCCTGGCGCACGCCGAGCCGCGGCACCTGCCAGCCGCCGATCCCGATCTGCACCAGGTTGGTCGGTGGGCAATTCGGGATCTGCGTCGCGTGGAACCACGGACAGGTGTGCATGATCTCGTCCATGTCCTTGTCCTGCGTATCGACATGGCGATCGAGGTGGATGATCCCGATCTTGCCTTCGACACACTCGGCGACGCCGCGCAGGGTCGGATAGCCGATCGAGTGATCGCCGCCCATGATCATCGGCAGCGTGCCCTGCGACAGGATATGCGCGACGCCCTTGGTGATCTGATCGTGGCCCTTGGTGATGTTGGCCGGGCAGAAGATGTCGCCGACATCGCACATCTTGAGCGACTCGCGCAGATCGACGCCGAGCTCGAAGTTGTACGCCGTGTACAGCGACGAGATCCGCCGGATCGCCTGCGGCCCGAACCGCGTCCCCGAGCGATACGTCGTGCCGATATCGAACGGTGCGCCGACGAACGCGACGTCGTATTCGCCGACCTTCCGGACGTCCTCGAGATACGGCATCTTCAGAAACGTATTGATGCCAGACCAGTGAGGCAGCTCACCGCGCTGAAAGCAGCTGATCTCGGACTTGTCCTCGATCGAGTCGGCGCACGGCAGACCGAATTCCTGTCCGCGCCGGACCTCCGCCTCCCACTGCGTGGTCGGCAGCGCCGCCTCGAGATCCTGCGCCTTGTAGCCAGAGAATCCGGAGTGATCGGCGAGCGGACGCTGGTGCTCGCGATGGTTCGGGGCGTGGCGCTTGTAAAACGTCATGGAAGTCGCTCTCGAGCCGCCGGGCGCCTCGCTCGGGATTGAGTCAGGTCGCCGACCGCAAAGATGCTAGGCGACGCCCGAACTGAGGGTCAATAGCGTGGACTACCGGGTTTGTTTCGCGCGTGTATCGCGACTGCGAACGTGCGAGCTCCACAGCGCCATTCCGGGACCATCGACCGGATCCACGCTAGTGAATCGGACCGCCGTTGGACCACTGCGTCTGGACGATCTTCCATCCGGACTCGTCCTTGAGCCAGATCGCGAGCACGCGCATGGTCTGCGTGACCTCGGTCGCCGCGCGGATCTTGGTCACGAAGTCGACATTGACCGCGGCCCAGCCGATCCACGCGTCCGTGCGCTGCGCGGGATCCCAGGCGCTGCCGTCGACGACGCGCGCGCCGCCGCGGATCCGGATCTGCGCCTTGAGCTTGCCGAACAGCCGCTTGATCACCGCGCCGCCGCGGGCGCGCTCGCCGCCGCTGCCGACGTTGAACGCATCGGGACGCAGGCTGCGGGCCTCCGCGAACGCGGCCCGGCTCGCGAACGCCGCATGCGCCGCCCGATCGAGCTCGTCGGATCCGTCGCGGCGGTCCGCGATCGGTCTGGGCGGCGGCAGGCTGTTCTGGACCGCGAGCCGTTCGGCGATCGCGTCCTCGACCGGCGCGGCCCAGTGGAGGACGACGACCGACCACTGACCGTCACGCAGCGCCGCGAGCTGGGTGATCGCGAGTCGGCGCGGCGCGCGCCCTGCGGCCGCGATCTCGAGCTCCTCGGCGATCCAGGCGGTGTTGTGCTGCCCCCCGATCGCGAGCGCCCTGGACCGCACGGTGAACCCACCGGCGGGCGGCTCGCCGAGGTCATGCACGAGCTGCGCGGCTACCGCGTCGCGCCCTTCGGCGACCTCCGCCGCATCGACGCCGAATCCAAACACGGTCGGGATCAGCAAGCCAGCGAGCGCCACGCCGTCGGCCCTGGCCAGCGCGGCCCGCTGGGCGGCGACCAGCTGCTGCACGGTGCCGCGCGCGATCATCGCGTGGCTCACGCCCGGCTCGTCGCCGGGCAGCCGGCCGGTGTCGGTCGGCGCTGGCGGGCTGGTCGGTTCGGCGCCGCCACCCTCGAGCCGCGCGTCGGCCGGCCCCGCGGCAGGTGGCACGGCGGTCGCGCGCACCGCGGCCGCGTCAGGCCGGGGGTGGCCGACCGCGCGGGCGTTCACCGGCCCGGGCGATCGCGATGGCGGCGACACGAGCGCGCCGACCCCGAAGCCGACCCCGATCGCCACCCCGCCGAGCGCCAGGTAGCGCCACCAGCGGGGCCGTCGCGGCGGTCGACGTGGCCGCGCCGTGAGCAGGGTAACAGGATCAGCCACCAGTTCGAGCGTACCGCGGTCGTCGCCAAAACCGGGGCTCCCGAACCACGACTCGGTGCGCTGCGACCGAGCGGCCTCGGGGCCCTCGGTCGACGGAACGCGACGACTTGCCACGCGTCTTGATACGGACCGCTGGCTGGCGGGTCGCCCGGCAAAACCGCCATTTCGTGATCCGCGCCTCGCTGAGGCGGCGGTTTTGGACTCTTCAGTCGACCGGCGGCGGCGGCGGCGGGCCCTTGCGGATCCGCAGCGGCACGATCGCGGCCCCGCCGGAGCGGTTCGCGAGCTGGCCGCACGCGGCGTCGATGTCGTCACCGCGCGGCGTGCGCAGGTAGGTCGGCATGCCGAGCCGGCGGCACTCGTTCTGGAACGCCGTGACCGCCGCGTGCGATGGCCGCGCGTAGGGCGCCTCGGGGTGAGGATTGAACGGGATGATGTTCACCTTGCACTTGATGCCGCGCAGCAGCTTCGACAGCTGGCTGGCATCGCCGAGCGAGTCGTTGACGCCCGCGAGCAGCACGTACTCGAAGGTGATCCGGCGGCGCTGCTCGAGTGGATAGGCGCGCAGCGCCGCGAGCAACTTGGCGATATTCCATTTGCGATTGATCGGCATGATCTGGTCGCGGATCGCGTCGTTGGGCGCGTTGAGCGACACCGCGAGGTTGGGCCGCACCGCCTCACCGCCGAGCCGCTCGAGCTTGGGCACCAGGCCCGAGGTCGACACCGTGATCCGGCGCTGCGACAGCCCGATGCCCTTGTCGTGGGTCAGGATCTGCAGCGAGCGTACGAGGTTGTCGTAGTTATGGAGCGGCTCGCCCATGCCCATGTAGACCAGGTTCGAGATCCGGCGGCCCGGATCGACCTCGGCCAGCAGGCGCCTGGCGAGATAGACCTGATCGACGATCTCGCCGGCGTCGAGGTTGCGCTTGAGGCCCATCTTGGCGGTCGCGCAGAACTGGCAGTCCACGGCGCAGCCGACCTGTGACGAGATGCACTGCGTGGTCTTGTCGCCGTCGGGGATGATCACGCTCTCGATCGACTGGCCGTCGCGGGTGACCAGCCGGAGCTTGCGGGTGCCGTCGGTCGAGGTCTGGATCTCGGCGATCTCGAGCCCGCCGATCACGCAGGTCTCGGCGAGCCGCGCCCGGGTCTCGCGGCCGAGGTTGGTCATGTCGTCGAAGCTGCGCGCCGCCTTGTCGTGGACCCAGCGCCAGATCTGCTCGCCGCGAAACCGCGGCCAGCCCTGCGCCCCGGCGAACGCTTCGGCCTCGTCGAGCGTGCTGGCGCGCAAATCGATTTTGTCGTCCACGAGGCCCGTAGCTACCACGGCTACCGCCGCCGGCCTACTGCCACGAGGCGTCGCAGACCCGGCGTCGCCCCGGGCCGGCTATTTGATGGTCACGGCGAGCCGGGTCGCGAACGCATCGCCGAGCTTCAGGCCCTTGATCGCCGGCTCGACGATCTGGCGGACGCAGGCATCCGCCGCGGCCTCCGCGCTGCCCGCCGCCAGCGGGCCCGGCGGGTCGAGCTTGACGACATACGTACCGGCCTCGTCCTCGTATTCCGAGGCGAGGTAGCTCGCCTTGAGCCCGATCGTGACGGCCAGCGTGTCCTTCCGGGTCGCCGTGCTGTAGACGTCCCAGCACCCGACCAGGGCGGCGCGGAGCTCGGTCTCGCTGAGCTTGTCGGGGATCAGCGCGTAGCTCTTGCTGGTGGGCACCTGGGTCGGCGTGATCGTCACGCTGAGCTTGTCGGACGCGGGCCGCGCCGGGGCCTTGGTCAGGTAGAGATCGGCGACCTTGTTGGCGCCGAGCAGCACGGGGTCGAGGCCAGCGTCGGCGAGGGTGGCGAGCCCGGCGAGCGCCTGGTCGCGCAACCGGCTACCGACGGGGACGCTCAGCACGCAGCGGTGCAGCACGCGCGCGGCGAGCTCGGCGTGGTCCTTCTTCGCCCGGGCGGCGGCCAGCGTGGCCCCGTACGCGCAATCGACCTCGGGCGGCAGCCCGAGCTTGTCGGCACCGTAGGAGCCGAGCGCCTGGGCGTAGGCGGCGATCGCGCCCTCCAGATCGCCCCGCTCGCGCGCGAGCGCGCCGGCCGCTGCGTAGTAGTCGCCGACGGTCGAGCGCGCCGTGCGGCGGCACGCATGATCGAAGCACCGCAGATCGTCCTGGCACTGCGCGCTGGCGCTGCAGCTCTCGTATTCGCGCGACTTCTGCTCGGCGCGGCTGGTCGCGGGATCCGATGCCGTAGCACGTGAGTCGCAGCCGGTGGCGCTCCACGCGATCGCGACCGCAACAGCGAACAAGGCCCTCATGCGCCGGACGATATCACCGCTGGCGCCGGGGCAACGATCGCCGCGGCGCGCCGTCGAGAACGATGTGCGTGGTACGCGCTGGCCGTGCCACCTGAACGTTCGGGCCAGGTACCCACCGGGACGGTTTGCCGATCACGCGCGGACAGGCTCTGCTGTCGGGATGTCGGAAGGCCGTACCAAGCCGTGGGTCACGTATGCGCTGATCGCGGCCAACGTGGCGATGTTCGCCGTGGAGCTCGCGAACGGGGCCAGCGTGACCTCGCCGTCGCCGCAACAGATCTTCGCGCTCGGTGGCAACTTCGCGCCCAGCACGCTCGGTGGGCAGTGGTGGCGGCTCGGGTCGTCGATGTTCCTGCACTTCGGCGCGCTCCACATCGGCCTCAACATGCTGTGCCTCTACCAGGCGCGCGTCGTCGAGCTGCTCTACGGCCGGCTGAGCTTCGCGGTGATCTACCTGCTCGCCGGCCTGGGCGGCGGCATCGCGCACCTCCTGGTCGGCACGCCCAACGCCGTCGCCGCGGGTGCCTCGGGCGCGGTGTTCGGCGTCTACGGCGGGTTCGGCGCGTTCCTGGCGCTGCGTCGATCGCAGATCGAGGCCGATGCGTGGGGCAAGACCGCGCGCTCGATCGGCCAGTTCCTGGTGCTGAACCTCGCGATCGGGTTCACTATCGAGAGCATCTCGGTAAGCTCGCATGTCGGCGGCCTGATCGTCGGGTTCGCAGCTGGCGCGGCGCTGCTCGCCGGCCCCACCGCCGATGCCCAGCGCACCGTTCGTGCGCTCGGCATCGCGGTGCTCGGTCTCGGGCTGACGGCGGTCGCGGTGATGACGATCAAGGTGCGGGGCGACATGGCGCCGGTGTTTGCCAAGTTCAATGCCGTCGAGAACGCCTCGGTCAGCCGGTTCAACGAAGCGGCCGGTCGTGCGCAAAAGGGCGAGCTCTCAGACGCCGAATTCGCCAAGCTCGTCCAGCACGACGTGATCGAGCCCTACAAGCAGATGCGCCGCGACGTGCTCGCGACCCCGGACATCCCGAAGCGCCTCCTGCGGTTGTTCGGCCTGCTCGACCAGTACACCGCCGCCCGGCTCGCGTCCTGGGAGGCGGCTAACGCACTACTACACGAACCCGACGCCGAGCGCCGGCAACCGCTGCTCGATGCCATGGGGCGCCACGACACCGAGGTCGTCAAGGTATCCGCGGCGTATGCGGCGGAGCTGGATCGCCTGAAGGAGTGAGCACGAAGCCTCTTCGGCTCCCGTCGTGGACGCTCATGTCTAGCCGATAGCGGCGGCGGCGGCTATCATCACAAGGTGAGCGGCATGGCCGACCCGAACCAGGCACATCGACGTTTCAGTGCGGTCTACGCTCACGAGGTTGAGCGTGGCCGACGTCCGGTGTTTTGGATCTGAACAGCACCTGACCATGGTGGACAACGGCCGTGCCGCGAAATGGACCGTCATCCTCGGCGAGAACGGAGTTGGGAAGACCACGCTTCTGCAGTGTGCCTGGGCCATTGCGCCGTGTGTATCCGAGCCCCGACCGGGCGCACTTGCGGGATCCAATCCCCGAGGATACCTCTCGGCTCCAAGCCGATCGCCCGCTCTTCGACGTAGCGCGACATCGACCATGTCGATCGTCGGTCAGGTCATGCTCGATGCACCACTCACCTCGGCGAAGGTTGGTCCACTCGCGAGCGCGTATATCCGATCAGAGTCCCCCACGAGCCAACACGGCACGACTTACCCAAATAGAGCCAACGCTTTGTGCTGCGGGTACGGGGCGCTCCGGCGCTCGGCCGAAGCGTCGGTCGAAGGTAGCACTTCCGGTCATTCCGCTGCGTCTCTGTTCTCGGACGATGCTCAACTGATCAGCGGTTCGGAATGGTTGCTGCGCGCGGACTACGCGGCAAGTACGACCACGGACGATCGCGCCGCGATCCGACGCGACAAGATCCGTGCGGCGCTCATCGGGCTCTTGCCCGATGTCAGCGACATCCGAGTCGCCGGTCTCGACGAGGAGACACCTCGCCCGCGCATCGACGTGCAGACCCACTACGGCTGGGTCCCGATGCGGGCGCTGAGCCTCGGATACCGCAGCATGATCGCCTGGGTCGTCGACCTCGCGAGCCGTATGTTCGAGGCATATCCAGAGAGCGCTGATCCGCTGGCCGAGCCTGCGATCGCCCTGGTCGATGAGATCGATCTGCACCTCCATCCGCGATGGCAGCGCGAGATCACCGAGCACCTCGACCGCTTGTTTCCCAACGTACAATTCGTGGTCACCGCTCACAGCCCCCTCGTGGTTCAGGGCGCTGGCGTAACGAACGTCGCCGTCTTGCGCCGCGTTCGCGACCACGTGGAGATTCTCAACGACCCAGAAGAAGTCCGCGGCTGGCGAGTGGACCAGATCCTCACCAGTGATCTATTCGGCCTTCGCAGCGCGCGTCCCGTCGAGATCGAACGACTACTCGAACGCCAACAGGAGCTGGTCTTGCTCGATAAGCCGACCGACTCGCAGCGGACCGAGCTTGCAGCGGTCGACGCGACGCTGGCCCAGCTCGCACCAGGAGAAACCGCGCAGGACCGTGAAACTTGGGCGATCGTTCGTCGCCTCGCCGGTCGGCTGGCGTCCGATCTCGGGCACGGGCGGTGATCAGAGTCCAGAAGCCAGAACCAGCGCCGATGATCCTTCGCGAACGCGGAACGGCGCTTACCAGGCAGCTATGCAGCCGGGTGGAGGCTGGAGAACCACCTAGCTTCGATCGGGACGTTTACGGCGCCGGCGAGGTAAAGCTGGCACTTCGGGCTGCGCAACACGACAAGTGTTGCTTTTGTGAATCCAAGCTGGGTCACGCGCAGTTCGGCGATGTCGAGCATTTCCGGCCGAAGGCGAGCACCCAGCAGAGCCCGGATGCGCTACCGACAACCGGCTACTACTGGGTCGCGTATGCGTGGGGGAATCTCTACTTGTCGTGCGAGGTCTGCAATCGGCGACACAAACGCAGCCTGTTCCCGCTCGCGAACCCAGAGCGTCGCGCGTCGTCCCACTACCAAGCCGCCCAGCTCGAGGCAGAGCAACCGCTGTTCATCGACCCTGGACGCGAAGATCCAACGGCGTTCATCGAGTTCCGCCGAGAGTACGCGGCGCCGGTAGGAGGGAGTGTCCGAGGATCAGCGAGCCTCGACGCCCTTCAGCTGAACCGCCCCGCGTTGGTGGAGCGCCGTCGGGAACGCCGTCAGCTGCTGCGCGTTTGCGTCATCGTGATTGCGAAGGAACTTCGGTCCGAGCTATCGGAAGCCGATCAGCGTGACGTGTTATTGGTACTGCAGACCCTTGTCACCGCGGCGACGGACAACGGAGAGTATTCGTCGATGAGCCGGTCGCTCCTGCGTCGGGTGGATTCCTGTTCCAGATCGATGAGATCTAGGCCAAAATCGGGCACAACTGAGGCTGCCGTGTTGAAACAAGGCTACGAAATACATCTCCCGCGCTCGAGGGCATCTTGAACTTCGACGATGCAGCGGCTATCGTGTCCAACATCGACGAGCCAAAGACGAATGCCTCGCAGCTGGTGGACCGCGCTGCCGCCGGCGACGAGATCAGCATCGCAAACAACGGCGTGCCCATGGCGCGACTGGTCTCGCTGGAGGCGCGTTCGATCCGGCGTACGCCGGGCGGCTGGGAAGGCCGCGTGCAAATCGCCGATGACTTCGACGCACCACTGCCTGTGGATCTGCTTGCCGCGTACGAAGCGACGACGCTCGGGCGATGAGCGATCGCCGGGTCAGTGCCGGCGCAGCAGCTCGCCGAGCGTGTCGCGGACCTGCGGGTTGGTCTCGATCTCGTGGTGCTGGCGCAGGATCGGGATGACGTCGGCGTTGTCCATCTGCGCGAGCGCGGCGTACGCGGCCTCGCGCAGGCCGCCGGACTCCTGGCGCAGCACCATCACCAGGAACTCGCCGGCCTCGGCGGTCTGGATCTTGCCAATCGACTGCAGCGCCGCACCGCGGACCCGCGGATCGTTGCTCTCGCGATAGATCCGGGCGAGCGGGTTGAACGCGTGCGGGAAATGGAGGCCCGCGATCGCGACCAGCGCGGCCTCGCGGACCTGGGCATCACCGTCGTTGAGCGCCTTGCGGACGATCACGAACGAGCGCTTGAAGTAGAGGAACCGCAGCGCGCGCACCGCGGATCTCCGGATCACCGCATCGCCGCTGCTGAACAGCTTCTCGAGCGGGGATAGCGCCGCGTACGACTGCAGCTCGCCGAGCAGGTCCGCCACATGGACGAGGGTCTCGGTCTCGCCGTCAGCCTTGCGGGTCTGCGCGTCGGCGAGCGTCAGCAGCACCACCAGGGCGCGGCGGCGGATGCCGTTGGGATAGCGCAGGTCGCCGACGATCGAGGCGGCCACCGCGTACGGATCGCCGTCCATCTCCCACTCGAGCAGGTCGACGAACCAGATGTCGGCGTAGGCGTGCTGCTGCTTCAGGTAGTCGGGCAGTCCGGGGAGCTCGACCGGCGGCGCCGCGAGGCCGCGGTAGCGCTGCGCGATGGTCGCGAACCGCTTGCGTGCGCGCTCGGGGAGCTCGAGGCCCGCGAGCCGATCGAAGCACTCGCGCACGGCGGGATAGTCGCCGACCGCGGAGTGCTGCGACGCCGCGGCGAGCAGCGCGTTCTCGATCATCTGCACCGGGACGCCGGTCTCGACGAACTTCTCGGCACACCGCATCCACGTCATCGCGGACTTGTGCTGGTAGTGGCGATCGTAGGGCAACCCGGCGCGCGCCGCGAACGCCGCGGCTTCCTGGTACAGCGTCGCCGCCGCGTGGAGCTCGCCGCGCTCGAGCGCAAGCTTGATGAAGTCCTCGTAGTACTGCAGGACGTAGAACTTGAGGTTGTCGTCGCGCAGCACGCGGATGCAGTTGACGTAGCCCTCCGCGAGGTTCTCGAACTGCGACGACTCCTTGCCGAGCTTCAGCAGGATCTGGAAGCAATCGAACGCGCGCTCGAGCTCGCCGACCTGCTCGAAGTCATCGGCGACCTGCTCGAGCTTGCGCTGGCTCTCGATCAGCGCGCGGCGGGCCTCGCTCGAACCCGCGCCCCCGCTGCCGGGATCGAGCCGCACCGCGGCGAGCCCGTAGTTGAAGTGGACCAGCGCCGCCTCGTACGGGCGGCTGGTCAGGCCCGGGTGGTGAAGCAGCGACTTCCACGCCGCCGTGGCCTCCGGATACTGCTTCGCGCGCTCGAACGCGACCGCGGCGTGCACCGGTAGCTTGGCCTGCTGGTACAGCTGCGCCGCCTCGCTCCACTTCTTCTCGATCTCGGACAACCGCGCGCGCAGCGCCCCCGAGTCGTGGATCGGCGACGCGGCGGCGGCGGCGGCGGACTCGCTGCCGAGCTGGCTGCGCGCCATGTCGAAGTAGTGCAGGTAGAGATAGACGAACGCCGCCTCGCGGCTGCGGCCGAGGTGGCGATAGATCTCGCCGAGCCGGCGCAACCAGTCGTCGTACTCGTAGTTGATGACGTGGGTCTGGCCGATCAGATCGCGGTAGTGGCGCTCGGCCTCGGCCCACCGACCCTGCTGGACCATCGCCTCGGCCTGGTCGGCGGTCGATTCGATCGAGTTGAACCGGCGCGCCATCACGGAACCTTCGGGAGCCGCGCGCTGGCGTCCGGATCGTCCCCACCGGCGCGCGGCATGCGGCGGCTCTGCTGCGGATCGCTCGGCACCGCGGCGACCGGTGGCGCCTTGCGCGGCGCGGCGCGCGTGGCGTCCCCGACGATGTCGAGCGCCCGGCGCTGGCGCTCGGCCCGGTTGGTCAAGACCTCTCCCGAGACGATCTGCGAGCGATCGAGCAGCGGCACGAACTCGGGGAGATGATCGCTCGACGGCAGCACCACCACGCCGTACAGAAACGCCTGTTGCTTGAGCGCGGTCACCAGCTCGGGCTCGATGTGGCACTGGCCGTGCGTGATGGTGTAGAGCACGACGCGGCGCTTCTGCTCGCGGCGCAGCCGGGTCACCTCGACGAGCAGCTGGCGAAACACCTTGCCGTAGTTGCGGCCACGCTCGCTGCGAAACGACAGCAGGTACGGCACCGGCACCTGGCCGGACCGGCCGATCTTGATCGTCTCGTGCAGCCGCGAGTCGAAGAACCGCACCCAGATCTCGTCGCCCTCGAGCGTGAGCTTCTTGATCAGCGCCAGCGCGAGCCCGCGCGCGAACACCTGGCGCTGGCCGCGCATCGACGCCGAGCAGTCGATCAGCAGGTATTGCAGTCGGCGCTCGTCCTCGCGCTGCTTCTCGCGGCCGTAGTACAACAGCTCCGAGTCGACGACCTTCTGCTCGAAGATCTCGCGATCGTAGGCGAGCTCGGACAGCACGAGCGAATCGATGTTGCCCTTGCGCTCGATCGACGCATAACCGTCGACCGCGAACGTCTGAGCACCCGTCGAGCGCCGGGTCTCGAGCACGCTCGGCAGCAGATCGAGCGAGAAGTTCGCGACGTCGTTGGCCTCGGGCGAGCCGAGCGCCGCGAACAGATCGACGAGATCGATCGCGCCGCCGAGCGCCTCGGAGCCCGACGCGCTGTCCTCCTTGAACAGGCCGAGCAGCCGCACGGTGTCGAGGTCGATCAACTCGACCTGGGTGTAGATGTGCATCGACTGCGCGACCAGGTGCTCGAGGAAGCCCCACAGGCTGCGCGGATCGAAGTCGCGGAAGTGATCGGCGTAGTCGATCTCACCGAGGATCCCGAGATCGAGCGGCAGCGCCTCCGCCCCGGCCGACTTGCTGCGATCGCGCCACCGGTTGTAGGTGTCGCCGAGGATCCGCGACAGCAGCACCGCGACCATCTCGTCGCGCAGCCGCAGCCCGGCGAGCCGCTCGGTGACCTCGCTCGCCGCGACGTTCTCGAGCAGCCGGCGGTACTGATCGAGCTGCGGCTTGGCCCCCGGTGGCACGCTGATCCGCGCCAGCTGCGCCTCGCGTGGCCGCAGCGCATAGCCGCCGGTGCCGCGCGACATCGACAGCATCACGCCGACGTCGTGGATCACGAACAGCGGCAGGTGCACGCCCATCCGCATCAGCGAGTTGGACCACGCTGCCGCACGCACCAGCGCCATCGGCGTGTCGCACTGGATGTGCGAGAGCGCCATCGTCGCGGCTTGCCGCGCCAGAAAGCTACGACGCCGCTCGGCAGGAACCGGCACGCGATGAAGCTACCACGTGACGGTGCGAGCGCAGCCACAACCGGGGACGATGATCGATCGCGCGAGCCCGGGATGCGCGCGATGCGTCTCCGATCCGGACCGATCGCCGCGCCCACCCCTCTTGCGGTAGCGTGGCGCGCGTGAACCTCTATGACGCCACGATTCCCGTGTTCATCAAGCTGCTGTCCAACATCGACCAGTGGCTCGACAAGGCCGCCGCTGTTGCCGATGCCAAGAAGTTCGAGATCGACGTGCTCGCGAACGCCCGGCTGGCACCGGATCAGTACAACTTCGTGCGCCAGATCCAGGCGGCTTGCGACCAGGCGAAGTTCACCGTCGCCAAGCTGACGGGCACCGAGCCGCCGTCGCATCCCGATACCGAGAAGACGATCGCGGAGGTCCGGCAGCGGATCCAGACGGTCGTCGCGTACCTCGCGACGTTCAAGCAAGACGACTTCAACGGCGCCGAGGAGCGCGCGTGCAGCCACACCTGGATGCGCGGCCAGACCGTGCGTGGCGGCGACTACCTCCACCACTTTGCGTTCCCCAACTTCTACTTTCATTTGACTACTGCATACGACATTCTCCGACATAATGGCGTTCCGCTGGGCAAGATGGATTACATCGTAAACTTGCCGTTCAGTGCGTGAAATCATAGTAGTCCCGATAGGTTCAACGTTCGAGGCGACTTCGGCGCTGTGCCCTATGTAGGCTGAGGTCATGCGATCTGCCTGGGTTTTTCTCGTAGCTGGGTGTGGGTTTCAATCGCAGCCCGCGGAGCTCGATGGTGTGCCTGGTGTGGTGGACGCCAGCCCCGGCACCGGCCCGGCCGACGGCCCCGACGCGGACGCCACGCCGGGGCCATTCGACTACGCGCGCTGCCCGGCGAGCTACACCAACGACGATCTGCCGGGGCCGTCGCGCTACCGCTTGATCCCCGATGGCCACCGCGCCTGGGAGCAGAGCGACGCGTGCAACGGCGACCTGTCCGGCGCCACGCACCTCGTGATCCTCGAGACCGCGGCCGAGGTCTCCCGCGTGGCGGCGCTCGTCGACCAGCCGAGGATGGGCATCGCACATAGCGCGGTGTGGGTCGGTGGCGTTCAGCGGGCCACGGCGACGCAGCCCGGCGCAGCGTGGCTTGGCTTCGATGGCGCACCCCTGATCGACCTGTGGGATGACGGAGAGCCCAACGACGACGGACACTCGGGAGAAGCCGATCACCGCGAGCAGTTCGCCATGATCGAGCACCACAACACGGCGCTCGAGGACACGGACGGACGGATCGCGGCCGGCGCGCTCTGCGAGTGTGACGGCCACCCCCCTCCGGCGGAGGTCCTCGCTACGATCGACGCCAATCGACTGCCGGAATAATCACGAGATCATCGCCAGCGCCTGCGCCGATGTGCGGCGTACCCCATGCGTCACCGGGGAAGCCTCATCGCCGAGCCGATCGGGCCGAGTCGTGGCTCCAATGGGCCACCGCTCGGCGATCGTCGTCTCGCTCGTAGTCCTCGGCAGCGCCGCGCGCGCCGAGCCACCGTCGTATCCGCTCGTGACGGACAGTGGCGGCGGGGATGGGCCGAGCTTCGTACGCCAGGTCGTGCCGGCCGCGGCGACCGCGACCAGCGGGCTGGCAAAGACTCGCACGATCTATCTCAATCGTCACGGCGCGACGCTGTCGCCGGGCACGAACGACTCGCAGACCCAGCGATCGACCATCGTGTCCCGGGTGAGCGAGGTCCCGGCGTGGAACGTGAGCACGGCCGACTGGGCGTCCACCGTCACCTGCATGCAGGGCATCTGGTCGCGGTTCGACGTCGTCGTCACGGATGTCGATCCCGGCGCCACGCCGCACATCGAAGCGCTGTTCGGCGGCTCGCCGGCCGACGTTGGCCTCAGCAGCAACATCGGTGGCGTGTCGCCATTCACCTCCGACTGCTCGGTGATCGAGCACTCGATCGTGTTCGCGTTCACTGACAACCTGCCCAAGCGGCCCCGCGTGATCTGCGAGGTCATGTCACAGGAGATCGCGCACAGCTACGGCCTCGATCACGAGTTGCTCGCCGCCGATCCGATGAGCTACCTGTCGTATTCGGGCGAACGCGAGTTTCAGGATCAGGCGGTTGCGTGCGGCGAGACCAAGGAGCGGCCGTGCGGGATCGCGGGTACCACCTGCCGGCCGTCCCAGAACTCGGTCCAGCTGCTGCTCGCGCGGGTCGGCGCGGCCCATCGCGACAACCAGCCGCCGAGCGTCGCGATCACCTCTCCTGCCGAGGCCACGACGGTGTCCGCCGGCTTCATGATCAGCGCGACGGCCACCGACAACGTCGCCGTCGCGAGCGTGGCGTTCTATGTCGACGGCGACCTGCTCGCGACCCGGACCCAGGCGCCGTTCCAGCTCGCCACCAGCCCCGCGCTCGAGCGCGGGGCCCACACGATCGTCGTGGAGGCGACCGACGCCGACGGCAACGCCACCACCGAGCAGCGCGACATCACGGTGGGCACGGCGGGCGGCGACGCCGCGACCGCCACCCAGGCCAGCCCGAGCCCGCTCGGCTGCTCGACCACCGGTCAGCCGCCGTTCGCGATGACCGCCATCGTGGTCGCCGCGCTCGGCTTGCGGCGCCGGCGCAACCCGCGCTGATCGCGCGACGGGTACAGACCCGCTCGAAGCTTCTGCCTCGACAACGTCGCGACCCCGTCGTAGCCGCCTGCATCTAGTCGCGGATCTCGACGGCACAACCCGGCGCAGCCACGAAATCTGGTGGCTTGCGCGCCATCCTTGGCGCACCTGCCCACGAGGCACGCCATGGGCCTCGGGAGATCCACCGGTGGCCTGTGGACAGTGGCAATCGGCTGGTAGCTGAATCGACTGGTTCCGAGGCGCAGCACAACGGTGTCGTCGCCACTGCCCACAGCCGGCTGCCCTGCGCGGGTGTTGCCATGGCCGGAATTACATGAATTTTCGGTCGGAGGACCACCGGGCAAGTGCTAGGCAACACCGCAGACCTGCACTGCGCATAGAGCCGGCCTCCATCGACACAACGGCAGTGGACTACGCAGATCGCCGTTGCCGATGCGGCACAGACAGGCGGGGTGGATCGCCGCCCCTAGATGCGCCGTGCGCTGGTCAACCTGGCAATGCGATCGATGCAGCAAGCGGCAGCGCGCGTTCGAGCATCCGTGGTCGGCGGCCTCAGCGGCGTACCCTTTCGATTGCTACCCACAATTGATCAGGCTGCTACGCACCCGAACTCGCGCGACGGCCGGGCACCGAAGCCTGCAGCAGCTCTCCGTGCGAGTTAGATCATTCCAAAAAAAATATCCCGAAAGGCAACCCGCGCGCGGGGCACCGGGCTGTGGGCAGTGGCGACAACGCTGTCGAGCTGCGCCTCGGAACCCGACGATCCGGCAACCAGCCGATTGCCACTGTCCATCAGGCCACCCGTTGGTCTCTCGAGGTCCCGGTACCGTTTGTGTCGTTGGCGATGCTCAGCCGGCGCAGCCGGCGAGAACCCGGCGCTCCCGCTACCAGCCGATGGCCACTGTCCATCAGACCACCCGTTGAAAAACGTATTCCCCAAAACGCAACCCGTGCGCGGGGGACCGGGCTGTGGGCAGTGGCGACAACGCTGTCGAGCTGCGCCTCGGAACCGACGTCCGGCTACCATCCGATTGCCACTGTCCATCAGGCCACCCGTTGGTCTCCCGAGGCCCCGGTGCTGTTTGTGTTATTGGGAATGCTCAGCTGGAGAGCTCCATTTTCCGTCGATTTCACTTGACGGCTCCAACGGCATCGAATCACGACGGGTCATGCAATCACCGAGGATCGCTGCCAATCAGCGATAGCGTGACCTGCACACGCAATTCTCGATGCCGTGGTCGTTTTTTGTGAGACTCGGCCAATCGTGGCGCAGCGCGCAGCAGATGGAGCCGAAACCTCCCGTGCTAGAGTCGAAGCTCGAACGGCAGGAGAGTGGCTATGCGACGTGACGCAGCGGTCGAAGTGGACTTCATCATCGCACCCGAAGTCGAGACCACGCTCGGCGCCAAAGCACGCTACGAGCTTATCGAGACCGCTGCGACCGGCCCGACTGCGCTCCAAGAGCCTGCCAGTTACGCAGCACAGAGCTTCGAGCCGCAGCGCGATGGTTGCCCCGACTGGCAACGGGTAGATCGCGCCCTGCGCGCGCTTGCTCGGCGCCGTGCCACGCTCGACGCCGACGAGGCGCGCTGGCTGCGCGAAGCCGAGGCGTGCCGGCTCTGGCGTCACCTCGGCATGGTGTCTGCGATCGACTACATGGAGCGCGTCCTGGGCTACGGTCCACGCGCCGCCCAGGACCGACTGCGGGTCGCACGGGCCCTGGGGACATTGCCCGAGCTGACCGCGGCGCTCGCGACCGGTGAGCTGCCGTTCACGGCGGTCCGAGAGCTGACCCGGGTCGCGACGCCCGCCACCGAGGCTGCATGGCGCAGGGCCGCGCGGGGCAAGACCGTCGGCGAGATCGAGCAACTCGTGGTCGATCATCGTCCCGGCGATAATCCCGACGATCCAGTGGATCCCGAGGTCCGGCCGCGCGTCGTCCGCTTCGAGCTGTCACCGGAGACGTTCACGGCGCTGCGCCAGGCCCACCAGCTGCTCAACGACGAGCATGGCAGCCATCTATCCGACGATGACCTGATCGCGGCGCTCGCAGCCTCCGTCCTCGATGGTGCACCGGCCACCGAGCCCACCGGTCGCGCGAAGCATCAGATCGCTGTGATCGTGTGCGAGCGCTGTGGTCAGGGTTGGCAGGAGGGCGCGGGCGCAAAGCTCGCCATCAGTGCAGCCGCACTCGAGCGCGCAAGCTGCGATGCCCAGCACATCGGATCGATCGACGGTCGTGTTCCCGAGCGCGCTCACCAGGATGTTCCGCCGAGTGTCGTGCGGCTGGTCTGGCGTCGCGACGGCGGACGCTGCCGGGTTCCGGGCTGCCGCTCGACCCGAGGTTTGGAGATTCATCATCTGGTCCATCGTGCCGATGGTGGCAATCACGAGATTATGAATCTCATACTCGCATGTAGTGCCTGCCATGTCGCACACCATAGAGGCATAATGACGATCACCGGTACCGCTGATCAGATCGTGGTGCACCGTCGCGCCGAGCCGGCGGCCGTGCCGGTGACCCGCGCCCATATGGACGCGCCCGCCAACGTCCACGCCGAGGCGCACGCCACCCCCGTGACCGGCGCCCATATGGACGCGCCCGCCAACGCCCACGCCGAGGCGCACGCCACCTCCGTGACCGGCGCCCAGACGGGCGCGCCCGCCAACGCCCACGCCGAGGCGCACGCCACCCCCATGACCGGCGCCCACATGCGCGCGCACGCCAACGCCCACGCCGACGTGCCCGCGATCCCGATGACCGGCGCCCACATGGGCGCGCACGCCAACGCCCACGCCGACGTGCCCGCGATCCCGATGACCGGCGCCCACATGGGCGCGCACGCCAACGCCCACGCCGAGGCG
>Ga0307509_10000978_pt1 | contig 48968 bp, 45 predicted proteins | sample 10_EM_MG_FD_202245 | JGI IMG/M metagenome (GOLD analysis project Ga0307509, IMG submission 202245) | Populus trichocarpa ectomycorrhiza microbial communities from riparian zone in the Pacific Northwest, United States - 10_EM | ecosystem: Host-associated > Plants > Roots > Unclassified | place... | reverse complement strand
ACCGCCCGGCGCTATCCGCGCCGCGGCACGAGCAATTTCCCAGTGAATTCCTGCACAACTTCTCCGTTCTGATTCTTCGTCAGATTGCGCATCTTCACCATGCCCCGGTCCGGCCGCGACCGCGACGGCGTCACTTCCAGCACTTCACTTTCCACGCACAGCACATCGCCGGGACGAGTTGGCCGCGGCCAGTTGATTTCCGCCCCGACACCCACCATACCTCCCGCTAACGGCGCGCCGCTCTTGAGCAACAGGCGCATCGTGAACGCCGCGGTGTGCCAGCCGCTTGCGGCCAGGCCGCCGAAGACGGAGTGCTGCGCGGCCGCGTCGTCCAGATGGAACGGCTGTGGGTCGAATTCGCGCGCGAATGCAACTATGTCCGCCGCGGTGATCTGTTCCGTGCCGGTCGTGAAGCGCTGGCCGGGGCTGATGTCATCGAAGTACAGCAGCGCACGATTGTCGGGGTGCTGGTGATCGGTCATAAGAAGAATGCTCGGCGCTGGCGTGCAGCGTAGTTTGATCGGGGAACCGCCATGAATGGAACAAGTGAAACACGAAACTGCGGCGCGTCGATAGATCGCGCTGTCGCTTCGCCGCATGGCTTTTCACGCGTGTTCGAGCCGGTCTAAATGGTCGATGTTTCCCATCCCGTGATTACCGAACTCGAGCGCCCCGCCGAGCTGGTCGAGATCTTCTTTTCGTACCGGCTGCCCGAATGCGAGCAGCAGACGCTGGTGCTGTCGGCGGTGGGCATTCATTCCTGGATCGTCGTGCGTGGCGGCGGCTATGCCATCTTCGTAACGCCCGAGTCGCTGCCGCTCGCGCAAAAACATCTGAGCGAGATTGCGCTCGAAGCGCGGCCGACGCCGCAACCACTGCGTGCCGCTCCCGCCCATTCGCATGCGTGGATCGGCTCGGTGCTGTACGCAATCATCTTGATGTGGGTGTCGTACGCCGCGGGCATCGATCTGTTCGGCATCGATTGGCTCGACGCGGGCGCGCTCAATGGCACGCTGCCGAGCACGCATGAATGGTGGCGCGTGCTTACCGCGCTCACACTGCACGCTGACGTTGCGCACCTCGTCGGCAATCTCGTATTCGGCATCGTGCTGGGCTATCTCGCGTCCCTGGCCGTCGGCGGCGGTGTGGCGTGGGCTGCCATCGTGCTCGGCGCCGCACTTGGCAACATGCTCGATGCGTTCTGGATGCCCCGCCAGAACAGTTCGATCGGTGCATCGACGGCGGTGTTCGCCGCGCTCGGCTTGTTGAGCGGCCATGCATGGCGCAGTGACGCGGCGGCTGATCTGCGTCGTGTGAAACGCTGGGCGCCGCTGGTGGGCGGCGTCATGCTGCTTGCCTTCACCGGGATGGGCGGGGAACACACCGACATCGTCGCCCACGTCACCGGATTCGTATCCGGCTGCGCGCTCGGCGCCGTACTCGGCAAAGTGAAACAGCACCGCTTCGCGCCGCGCTCCGTGCAGCTCGCCGCCGGGGCGTCAAGCATCGCCGCCGTCGTGGCCGCATGGGCATGGAGCCTGACACAAAGCACTTGAACCGGACGCTGCGTCGTACAGTAGAGTCTCCGGCGGTGCGTGGCAGGGACGACCGAATTTGACCGCATGCGGTCCATGAGAGGTCTCGCCGCAGCTGCGGCGGCGTTTAGAATGGCTGCATCAAGGAGACGCAGGAATGGCTCACTACACGGCGCAAGTCACCTGGCAGCGTGGCGCGCAGGATTTTCTGGGCAATCGCTACAGCCGCCGGCACGTCATGAGATTCGACGGTGGCGCGGAAGTGCCGGGCTCGTCATCGCCGCACGTCGTGCCGCTGCCGATGTCCGACGCGGCCGGCGTCGATCCGGAGGAAATGTTCGTCGCCTCGCTATCCACCTGCCACATGCTCTGGTTCCTGTCGATCGCGGCCAAACACGGCTTCATCGTGGACAGCTACACCGATGCGGCGACGGGCGTCATGGCCCGCCAAGCAGGCAAGATGATGATGACGCTGGTGACGCTGCACCCACGAGTGCAATTCAGCGGCGAGCGGCCGCCGACACGCGAGCAGCTCGACGGATTGCATCACGAGGCGCATGAAGAGTGCTTCATAGCCAATTCCGTCAAGACTGATGTACGTTGCGAACCTATTTACTAGTGGCTTCATCCAACTTCCCTTCCCCCGCTTGCGGCGACCAACGGGAATCCCAAGGGGGAGGGAAGGCAAAGGATGGGGGGCCGCTCTTAATCTAAGGCTGCAACATCTATAAAGAGAGAGGCCGCGCCATGCTGCAACTTCGCCCCGGCTGTGAATGCTGCGATACCGATCTGCCGCCCGACTCCGTGCTGGCGCGGATCTGCTCCTTCGAGTGCACCTTCTGCGCCGACTGCGCGGAGAACGTTCTCGATGGGCGCTGTCCCAACTGCGGCGGCGAATTGTTGCCGCGCCCGCGCCGCAGCGCGGCGTCGCTGGCGAAATTCCCGGCTTCCACCACACGCGTTCACAAACCGGCCGGCTGTTATCCCGCACCCGTGGTGTAGCGACGGCAAGGACGGATTCGCTCTGGGTTGAGACTTTCCGGACACTTTTCTGGCTTAATGAGCGCCTTCACCCGGGGGTTCTCATGTTCGCAAGACTGTCCATCGTCAAACTGGTCGCCGTGCTTGGCACGTTCGCGCTGCTGCCCTTCCAGTCGTTCGCGGCCCTGTCGCCGACCGCGTCGACGGTGCTGATCACCGGAGCCAATCGCGGCATCGGTTTCGAGCTGGCCAAGCAATATGCCGAGCGCGGCTGGAACGTCATCGCGACGACGCGCCGTCCGGTCGAAGACGCCGGCGTCAAAGACCTGCGCGACCTCGCGGCGAAGTATCCGCAGGTGGCCATCGAGCGCATCGACGTCACCGACACCGCCATGATTCGCGGCGTCTCCGCGAAGTACCAGGATCAGCCGCTGGACGTGCTGATCAACAACGCGGCCAACGTCGAATCCACGCTGGCCGCCGACATGAAAATTCTCAGTCTCACCTACGACAAGATCGACTTCGACGCCGCGCGCAACGACTTCGACGTCAACACGCTTGGACCCATGCGCATGGCGCAGGCCTTCATGCCGCAGGTGCAGCGCTCCAAGCAGAAGAAAATCGTCAGCGTCACCTCGCTGGCCGGTTCGTTCGGCCGCGGCATGGGCGGGGCGATGGGCATGAACTACGGCTCCAGCAAGGCGGCGCTGAACAAGTACATGGCGCTGATGTCGCAGACCAAGGAATTGCAGGACAAAGGCGTGATCGTCGCGCTGGTGCAGCCGGTGTTCGTGGCGAGCAAGTCGGACATGAAGGACTTAGCGCGCGCCGACCCGTTGGACCGGGAGATCGGCAAGCTCATCAAGCTGATCGACGGCATGACCATGAAGCATGCCGGCATCATCACCAACTTCACGACGGGTGAGACCGACCCGTTCTGAGGGCGCCGGCCTACAGCATCGAGGGTTCGATCATCAGCATGTCCAGCCTGCGCCGCATACTGACCGGCATGCTTGCCGTTGGACTTCTGTCAGGCAATGCGGAGCGTCTGTGGGCGGACACTCCTGTTGACGGCGCAGACACTGCCGCCAAGGCGACCGCCGCTCACCAACGCGGCAGCGGCGGCCAATGGGATTTCCTGAATCAGTATTGCAGCGAATGTCATAACGCCGAGGACTGGGCGGGCGGCTTGGCGTTCGACACCATGACGGAAGCGGAGATTCCGCAAAACGCGGCAGCGATGGAGCACGCGGTACGCAAGCTGCGCGGACGGCTGATGCCGCCGCCCGGCAAGCCGCAGCCCGACCTGAAGGAACTGCGTACTTTCGTTTCCTGGATGGAAACCAATCTCGACAGCGCCGCCCTGGCCGATCCCGATCCGGGCCGCGTCGGCCTGCACCGGCTGAATCGCAAGGAATACGCCAACGCGATTCGCGACTTGCTGAGCCTGAAGATCGACCCGGTGGCGCTGCTGCCGCGCGACGACACGGAAGATGGTTTCGACAACGTCGCGCATGCGCTGCAAGTGTCGCCGTCGTTCCTGGATCAGTATCTTGCCGCCGCGCGTACCGTCGCCGTCCAGGCCATCGGTAATCGTGCGGCGCGCCCGTCGGGCGCGATGTACGCCGCCAAGAACACCGGTTCGCAGCAGTTCTACAAGGAAGGCGCACCGCTGGGCACGCGCGGCGGCATGGTCGTCGACCACTTCTTCCCGGCCGACGGCGAATATGTCGTCAACATCGGCAACATGGCGCAGGCCCTGTGGGTCTACAACATGGAGTTCGAGAACACCGTCGTCGTGACGATCGACGGCCGCGAGGCGTATCGCACCAGCATCGGCGGCGAAGAGGACATGAAGTCGATCGACCAGAAACAGGATCCCGCGGTCGACGCCATCAACAAGCGGCTCAAGGACATCCGTTTCCACGCCACCGCCGGTTCGCACAAGGTCGGCGTGAACTTCGTCGAACGGACGCTGGCCGAATCCGAAGACCGCTTGTTCCAGCAGACGCCGGGCGGCGGCAACGATCGCGTCTTGCGCGTGACGTCGTTCGAAGTGCGCGGCCCGTTCGATGTCAGCGGCATCAGCGACACCACTAGCCGCAAGCGCATCTTCTCCTGCTATCCGAAATCCGTCGTCGAAGAGCCGGCGTGCGCCGAGCAGATCGTGACGACGCTTGCCCAGCGCGCCTTCCGCCGGCCGCTGAACGACAGCGACAAGCAGGATCTGATGAACTTTTATCGCGGTGGCCGCGCCGCGGGCGATTTCGAAGCGGGCATTCGTCGCGCGCTCACTGCCGTGCTGGCAAGTCCTGATTTCCTGTATCGCGCCGAAGTGCCGTCGCAGCCGCTCGCGCCGGGTGCGACTTACCAGCTCAGCGATCTCGACCTGGCCTCGCGGCTGTCCTTTTTCCTGTGGAGCAGCGTGCCCGACGACGAATTGTCGGGCGCCGCCACCGCCGGCAAGTTGCGCGATCCGCAAGTGCTGGCCGCGCAAGTGAAGCGCATGCTCGCCGATCGCCGCGCCGACACGCTGGTGTCCAGCTTCGCGTTCCAATGGCTGAACATCGCCAAGCTCGAAGAGATCGAGCCGGACTCGCGCGTGTTCCCCTACGCCAGCGGCGCCGCCGATCTGCGTGAGGACTTCCGCACGGAACTGCACCTGTTCATCGGCAGCATCTTCCAGGAAGACCGCAGCATCGTGGACCTGCTCACGGCGAATCACACGTTCGTGAACGAAAGACTCGCGCTGCACTACGACATACCGAACGTGAAGGGCGATCGGTTCCGCCGCGTCGCTCTGGATAATTCCATTCGCGACGGCTTGCTCGGCAAGGGCGGCATCCTGATGCTCACGTCCTATCCGACGCGCACCGCACCCGTGCTGCGCGGCGCATGGATACTGGAGCGGATCACCGGCACGCCGCCCGCGCCGCCGCCGCCGAACGTGGAAGCGCTCAAGGAAAATCAACCCGGCAGGCAAGCGCACAGCGTGCGCGAACTGATGGCCATGCACAGCGAGAAGCCCAGCTGCCACGCGTGCCACGGCATCATGGATCCGCTCGGCTTCGCGCTGGAAAACTTCGATGCCACCGGCAAGTACCGGCAGATCGACCGCTACACGCGCGACCTCATCGATGCTTCCGGCAAGCTGCCTGACGGCACGTCGCTGAACAGTCCGGACGATCTGCGCAAGGCGCTGGTCGCGAAGCCCGACCAGTTCGTGCAGACGTTCACCGAAAAACTGCTGACCTACGCGCTCGGCCGCACCGTTGAATATCACGACATGCCGCTGGTGCGCGCGATAGTGCGACAGTCCGAGCGCGACAATTACCGCTTCTCCTCGCTGGTGATGAACATCGTCGCGAGCGACGCATTTCAGAAGAAGCGCATGCCCGGCAACGACGCGAAGCCGATCACGAAGCAGCCCATCTCCGCGTCAAACACCGAGGTGCGTAAATGATCGCGTCCATATCCGAATGGCGCTCACCTAAGCGGTTGTCCGTAGGTTGGGCTGAGTCTTCGATGCCCAACATCGTTACGCCGCAAAGATCGTTGGGCTTCGACGACTCAGCCCAACCTACGCTGCTGCCCCCGCCCCAGCCCTCCCCCGCTCGCAGGGGAGGTTAGGCCATGTTCAACACCAAGAAATATCTGTCACGCCGGACGGTCCTGCGCGGCATGGGCGCGACCATCGCGCTGCCGCTGCTGGATGCCATGATTCCCGCGAACACCGCGTTGGCGAACACCGCCGCGCAGCCGCTGCCGCGCATGGGCTTCATCTATTTTCCGCACGGCGCGGTGATGAACCGCTGGTCGCCGACGGCCACCGGTAGGGAGTTCGAGATCCCGCAGATTCTCAAGCCGCTCGCGCCGTATCGTTCGCACCTGACCATCGTCAGCGGGCTGCGCAACAAGGGCGGCGAGAGTTCCGATCCGCACGGCATCATGGCCGGCACCTGGTTGAGCTGCACCGGGCCGAAGGATCGCGAGAGCGGCGACAAGGGCGTGACGGCGGATCAACTCGCGGCGCGCCACATCGGCCAGAGCACACCGTTGCCTTCTCTCGAGATTACCGGCGAAGGCGGCGTGGGTGCGTGCAGCGGCAGCGCGGGCTGCGGCTTCGGCAGCACGGTTTCCTTCCGCACGCCCACGCAAGGGCTGCCGATGGAAAACAATCCGCGCAAGGTGTTCTATCAGCTGTTCGGCCAGGGCGACACATCTGAGGAGCGCCAGGCCATCGTGCAGGAAACCGGCAGCCTGCTCGACTACGTGATGGCGAAAGGCTCGGACCTGCAGCGCAAGCTCGGCGACGCGGATCGCTCGCGCATGAACGACTACCTCGACTCAGTGCGCGAAGTCGAACGCCGCATCCAGAAGCTGAGTTCCAGCAGCGCGTCCCAGCTGTCGCTGCCGGATGCGCCGCTGGGCATCCCGGAAGATTTCAACGAACAGCTCAACGTGATGTTCGACCTGATGGCGCTGGCCTACCAGGCCAACATGACGCGTATCTTCAGCTTCATGATGGCGAAGGAAATCAGCATGCGCACCTACAACAACATCGGTGTGTCGGATGCGTTCCATCCGCTGTCGCATCACCAGAACGATCCGGCGAAGATCGAGCGCCTCGCGAAGATCCAGACGTATCACACCGACGTGTTCGCGCGCTTCATCAAGAAGCTGTCGACGATGCAGGATGGCGACGGCACCATGCTCGACCATTCCATCATCCTGTTCGGCAGCAACATGAGCAACAGCGATCTGCACAACAACGATCCGCTGCCGGCCGCCGTGCTGGGCCGCGGGTATGGCCGCATCAAGGGCAATCAGCACCTGCGCTTTGCGCAGGACACGCCGTTCGCCAACCTGCTCGTGACGCTGCTGGAGCGCGCCAATGTGCCGGTGGAGTCGCTCGGCAACAGCACCGGCCAGTTCGCAGAGGTTTGATCTTGAAGACCTCGGTCATCGCGGCGGCACTGGCTTTGGCGCTGGCTACCGGAACCAGCCACGCGGACACTTCTACTTCCGTCGCTGGCGACAACGTCAATGCACGGCAAGCCGATGGCAGCAGTGCGCTGCTTTGGGCCGCGCATGATGGCGACGCCGATAGAGTCGCGCAGTTGCTGCGCGCGGGCGCAGACCCGTCGATCGCGAACAACTACGGCGCGACGCCGATGATGGAGGCCGCGATGCTAGGCGATGCGGCCGTTCTAAAACTGCTGCTGAAAGCGGGCGCGAACGTCGAGTCGCCGAATGCGGAGGGCCAGACGGCGCTGATGGCGGTGGCGCGCACCGGCAACATCGAAGCGGCGAAGCTGCTGTTGAGCAAAGGCGCGAACGTCAACGCGAAGGAGCAGTGGGGCGGCCAGACGGCGCTGATGTGGGCGTCGGCGCAGAGCCAGGCGGAAATGGCGAAGCTGCTCATCAAGCATCGCGCCGACGTGAACGCGCGCGCGACCGTGCGCGATTGGCAGCGCCGCGTGACGGCGGAAGGCCGTCCGAAAGACATGAACCGCGCCGGCCTGACACCGTTGCTGTACGCGGCGCGCGAAGGCTGCATTGAATGTGCGAAGCATTTGCTGGCTGGTGGCGCGGACATCAACCTGCCCGATCCCGACAACACCAGCCCGCTGCTGCTGTCGACGCTGAACTTGCGCTGGGACTTCGCGAAGTATCTGATCGGTGCGGGTGCGAACGTCAACGACTGGGATCTGTACGGCCAGACCCCGCTATATGTCGCGGTCGACATGAATACGCTACCTGCCGGCGGACGGGTCGATCTACCATCGATCGACCAGACGACGTCGCTCGACATCATCGATCTGCTGCTCAAGTCCGGCGCAAATCCGAACGCGCAGTTGATTGTGCGTCCGCCGCTGCGGCACGCGGTGTCGGATCGCAATGCCGATGAAATGCTCACGACCGGCGCGACGCCGCTGCTGCGCGCCGCGAAAGCCGGCGACGCCGCCGCGACCGAGCTGCTGCTGCTGCACGGCGCGCGGGTGGACCTGCCGAACATGGACGGCATCACGCCGTTGATGGTCGCCTCTGGCGCCGGTCGCTCCACCGGCAAGACGCGCGGCCGGTTCACGACGGAGCAGGAGATTCTCATCGTCGTCGCGATGCTGCGTGCCGCGGGCGCGGACGTGAATGCAAAATCGAAGAGCGGCGAAACGGCGCTGCACGGCGCTGCGCTGCGCGGCTGGAACGATCTGGTCGAGCTGCTCGTGAAGGCCGGCGCCCAGCTCGACGCACCGGCGACCGCGAAAGCGCTCACGCCTCTGGATTTTGCGATGGGCCGCTACCAGCCGCGCTACCTCGAGCCGCAGGCCAAGCCCATCCAGAAAACCGCCGACCTGCTGAAATCGCTTGGCGCCAAGGTCGAGCATCCCAATTTGCCGCCGCAGCCCGCCTTGCCCACGCCCATGATCAGTTCGGTCGTACCGGAATGACGTTCACCCGCCGCGACTTTCTCGGCCATGCGCTGAGCACGACCGCTGTCGCCTCGCTGCCTCTTGGCGCATTTGCCGCTTCCGGCGCAGCGATCCGCGCAACGGCGCTGACCGATCAGCTCATGTTGTTCACAGGCGCGGGCGCGAACGTCGTCGCTGCGCGCGGACCTGAAGGTTTGTTGCTCGTCGACGGCGGCACGGCAGAGCACTCGTCCGCGTTATTGAAAACAGCGTTCAAGGCACTGTCGGCGCGCCGTGTCCACACGCTGTTCAACACACACTGGCATCCCGAGCAGACCGGATCGAACGAACGGCTCGGCAAGCAGGGCGCGACCATCATCGCGCACGAAAACACCAAGCGCTGGCTCATGCGCAAGATCGAGGTCCAGTGGCGCGAATCGAGTTATGGACCGTTGCCGGCCAAGGCGCTGCCGACGCAGACCACTTACTCCGACGGCCAGCTTGCGTTCGGCGGCGAGCTGATCGATTACGGCTACCTGCTCCAGGCGCACACCGACGGTGATCTGTATGTATTCTTTCGCCATGCGAACGTGCTGGCCGTGGGCGATGCGGTGACGGGCGATCGCTGGCCACTGGTCGATTGGCAGACCGGCGGCTGGATCGGCGGGCTGGCGGCGGGTCTCAGCAAGCTCATCGAGATTTCGGACGGCGCCACGCGCATCGTGCCGGCCACCGGCCCCGTGCTCACGCGCGCGGACCTCGAAAAGCAGCGCGAGATGTACCGCGAGATCTACAAACGCCTGGTGAAGTCACTTACCTCGGGTCTCGGTCCCGAGGAAGCGGTCGCGGCCATGCCCACCCGCGAGTTCCGTCCGGAATGGGGCGATCCGGCGCGATTCGTCGACATGGCGTTCCGCAGCCTCTGGCCGCACTTCGCGCCGGATTCATAGGCCAGGCGCATAGGCCAGGCGCATAGGCCAGGCGCCGGCAGCCGAAATAAAAATAATGGACTCGCCGTAATGGCGGTCCGCGGCGCGCTGACGCAGAATGCGCCCCGTGCAATGCACCAGAGCACCCACTTCAAGGATCGATCCCTCATCCCGCCTCAAGAGGGTGTGATGAACGACAACGCTCGCGCCGCCTCCCTGCCGCCGGGAAGCGATGATCTTGGTGTACCCAAGGTTGTCGTCACCACCTGGCGTCGCATTCGCCCCTGGCTGATTGGACTGGTCGCGCTCGGCCTCGCCACGGCGCTGTTGTACGAACTGCGCGGCCTGCTGGCGCAGGTGCGGTATGCCGACATCCTCAGTGAGATCGAGGCTACTCCGGCCGTGAAGCTGGTCTGGGCCATCGGCGCCACCGCGCTGAGCTTTCTGGCATTGAGCGGCTACGACGCTTCCGGCCTGCGCTACATCGGCGTCACGGTCAAGCGCAGCGCGCTGCTGCTGACCTCTTTCATTGCATACGCGCTCGGTAATTCCATCGGCCTGGGCGTGCTCACCGGCGGCGCGGTGCGCATGCGGTTGTATGCAGCCGCGGGTGTCGAGCCGGGAAAAATCGCGGCACTGATCGCCTTCAATGCGAGCGCCTTTTTCCTCGGCATGATGGCGTTCGGCGCGGCCGGCTTGCTGTGGGGCGCGGCGGACGTGGCCGCGGTCGCGCATTTACCTGCCTGGCTGCTGCGTCTGATCTCTGCGGCAACCCTTGGCGGCATCGCGGCATTCATCGTGCTGTGCGTGTTCCGCCGCACCGTCATGGTTCTCGGCCGCTGGGAGGTGCGCCTGCCACCGGCGAAGCTCGCCCTGATGCAGTTGGTGATCTCCGCGGTGGATCTCGCGGCGACGGCGGCGGTGCTGTGGGTTCTGTTGCCCGCAGGCGTTGTCGGCTTGCCGACATTTGCGGTGTTCTTCGTGATCGGCATCGCGCTGGGTGTCATCAGTCACGTGCCCGGCGGCATCGGCGTGTTCGAAGCGACTATCCTGCTGGCGTGTGCGGGGCGGGCGCCGCCCGAACAAATCGCGAGTGCGCTGGTGCTGTACCGCGCGATCTATTTTCTCTTGCCGCTGTCGCTTGCCGCAACGCTGCTTGCCGTTTACGAGCTGCGTTCCGGAGCGGCGGCGCCAGTCGGCCGCGCCGCGGTCAAACTATCACCGCTGCTGCTCGCCGCGCTCACGCTCGTCGGCGGCGCGATGCTGCTGATTTCCGGCGTGACGCCGGCGACGGACGATGCCGCCGATCTGCTTTCGCTGCACGTGCCGTTGACGCTCGTCGAAGCAGCGCACCTCATCGGCAGCATCGCGGGTGTCGCGATGTTGTTCGTGGCGCGCGGGCTGCTCGCCCGGCTCGACGCGGCTTGGTGGGCGGCACTGGTTCTATCCGTGCTTGCCGGCATTCTGGCGATTCCGAAAGGAATCGCCGTGTCTGAAGCGTCGCTGCTCGGTCTGCTGGCCGTCCTTCTGGTGATCTCACGCAAGCAGTTCGACCGCACCTCGGCCCTGTTCGCGATGACGTTCGAGCGCGGCTGGTGGCTGTCGATCGCGCTGATACTGGCCGTGTGCACCTGGCTGATGTTCTTCGTCTATCAGGACGTCGCCTATACCGATCAACTGTGGTGGCAGTTCGAGTTCGACGCCAACGCGCCGCGTTCGCTGCGCGCGCTGATGGCCGTCGCGCTCACCGTGCTTGTGATCGCATTGTGGCAGATGTTCCGCGAGCCGAAGGGCCGGGCGGCGCTGCCGACGGCCGTGGATATCGAGCGAGCCGCCAGCATCGTGCAGCAACAAGAGGCTGCGGAGCCGTGTCTTGCATTGATGGGCGACAAGAGCCTGCTGTTCTCGCAATCCGGCAAGGCGTTCCTCATGTTCGGCAAGCGCGGCCGCTCATGGGTATCGCTGTTCGATCCGGTGGGCCCGCGCTCCGAGTGGCCTGAGCTGATCTGGCGCTTCATCGAAATGGCCGACGTGCATGGCGGGCGCCCGGCGTTCTACCAGGTGAAGCCGCAATCCTTGCCGCTGTATCTCGATGCCGGCCTGCGTGTTTTCAAGCTGGGTGAAGAAGCGCATGTGCCACTGGCGGATTTCAGCTTGAAAGGTCCGCGCCGCGCCAACCTGCGGCAAAGCGTCAACCGCGCCGAGCGCGAGGAACTCTCGTTCGAAGTCATGCAACTGCAACCTGGCGCCGCCGCATTCACCGAGCTGCGCGCCGTCTCGGATGCGTGGTTGAATGCGCAGAACACCCGCGAGAAAGGCTTCTCGCTGGGCACGTTCAACGAGAGCTACGTGGTGCGGTTGCCGGTGGCGGTGGTGCGGCAGAAGGAACGCATCGTCGCATTCGCGACTCTTCTGTGCACCGGCGCGCGACAGGAGGCCAGCGTGGATCTGATGAGGCACGTGACCGACATGCCGGTGGGCACGATGGATTTCCTGTTCGCGAAGCTGCTGCTGTATTTCCAGGCCGCGGGTTACCAGCGCTTCGGCCTTGGCATGGCGCCGATGTCAGGCATGGCCAGCCATGAACTCGCTTCGCGCTGGCACCGGTTCGGGCGGTTCGCGTTCGAACGCGGCGAACGCTTCTACAATTTCCGCGGCCTGCGCAGCTTCAAGCAGAAGTTCGACCCAGTGTGGGAAGCGCGCTATCTCGCCGCGCCCGGCGGCATCGCGCCGCTGTTCGCGCTGGCCGACATCGCCGCGCTCATCAGCGGTGGTGTGAAAGGCGCCATTACAAAATGAAGCGGGCCAAATGAAGCAGACCAAAGCAGGCATCGCCAGATGCGCCATAGCCGTGAGAGCCGAGGTTAAGTGAACCCACGCAGCGTCCGTATCGTCGTGCTGTGCCTGGCGCTTTTCTCCAGTTCGCTTGCGATGGCGGCTCAACAGAAGATTTCGCACGGCCGCTTCAAGAACGTCACCATGTACGCGCCGCGCGGCGAAGTGCGGCAGTTCGTGCTGATGCTGTCGGGCGACGCCGGCTGGAGCAGCGAGATGGTGAAGATGGCCGGCGCGTTGAGCGAAGAGGGTGCGCTGGTGGCGGGTGTCGACATGCCGCAGCTGTTCGCGGACTTCGAACGCGACGACAGCGATTGCGTCTATCCCGACGGCGACCTGGAAAACCTGTCGCACTACATCCAGGCTTATTACCGCTTGCCGACCTACCACACGCCGCTGCTGGTCGGCTACTCGGCGGGCGCGACATTTGCGTACGCTGTGGCGGCGCAGGCCCCGCCAGGAACGTTCGCCGGCGTGCTGTCGCTGGGCTTCTGCACCGATCTCGAATTGCACAAGAGTCTGTGCAAGACAGGTACGTTGAATCACGCGGTTCGCAAGGATGGCAACGGTTTCGACCTGCGCCCCGCGAAGCAGCTCGTAGTGCCGTGGATTTCGCTGCATGGAGAAATCGATCCCGTATGTCCGGTCGCTCCCGCACGCTCGTTCGTCGCGTCGGTGTCCAACGCGCAGTTCGTTGCGCTCGACAACGTGGGCCACGACTACACGTCGGCCGCCAACTGGAAGCAGACGTTCACATCGTCCTACGCAAAATTGGCGGCGGCGCCGACGGACAACCTGCCGCCATCACCAAAGGATTTGTCCGGACTGCCTATCATCGAAGTACCCGCGAAAGGCACAGGCGACACCTTCGCAGTCATTCTATCGGGTGACGGTGGCTGGGCGGGACTCGACAAGGAAGTGGCCGCTGCGCTCGCGCAATCGGGAGTCCCCGTCGCAGGCCTGGATTCGCTGCGCTATTTCTGGAGCAAGCGCACGCCGGACGGCCTCGCCGCTGACTTGGACAAAGTAATACGCTACTACGCGGCGAGCTGGAACAAGAAGAAGGTGCTGCTGATCGGTTACTCGCAAGGCGCCGACGTGCTGCCGTTCGCCATCCCGCGCCTGCCACCCGCAACGCGCAAGAGCATCGCGTTGAGCGTGCTGATCGGCCTGGGCAAGCGCGCGCAGTTCGAGTTCCACTTCAGCAACTGGATTCACACCGGCGCCGACGGCCTGCCGATCGCACCGGCGATGGCGAAGCTCGACGCCAGCACGCTGTGCATCTACGGCGACGACGAAAAAGACTCGCTGTGCCGCGTGCTGAAATCCACGAAGATGCGCACCCGCATGCTGCCCGGCGGCCATCACTTCAACGGCAACTATCGCGGCCTGGCGAAGATCATTCTCGAGGCGACGCAGCCGGCGACGCGCTAGTGCGTCAAACAAACCTTCCGCATGCTCATCGGCGTAGGTTGGGCTGAGTCCTCGAAGCCCAACGATCTTGGCCACGTGGATGTTGGGCTTCGAGGACTCAGCCCAACCTACGCTGCTGCTCCGGGGAACAGTGCATTCATTTCGCCATCCCGTTGCAGCGCACTCGCGTGACGGTGAGGCAATAGAAGTATCGCGCGGCAATACCTGGCGGTGCGATTCTCAATACTTTTCACATCGTGGTTGCGCGCCACGCGACCCGGGACGAGATTGCCGGCGTTACCGCAACTCATGGATGTCCTATGAAAGTCAGCCACGCCGTCTGCGCCGTCGTCTTCGCCTTCAGTCTTTGCGGATGCGCCGCATTTCAGCATCTGATGTGCGCGCCGAACTGCAGCACCGAGACTCGCCACTCTTCCAGTCTGGTCGAATTTCTCTATCCCAATGGCGCGACGCCGCCGGCGGAAAATGCGATTCCGCAACTACGCGTGCCGCTGCGCGTCGGGTTGTCGTTCCTGCCGGAAAGCGAGAAGCACGACAGCGCGCTGACGGCGGCTCAGAAGGACGAACTGATGGAACGCATCCGCACGCGCTTCAAGGACCGCAAGTTCGTGACTGAGATCGTCGTGATACCCGATTACTACCTCAAGGCTGCGCACGGCTTCGCCGGCCTCAAAGGTGTGCAGCGCTTGTACAACGTCGATCTGATGGCGCTCGTCTCGTACGACCAGGTCGCCCACAGCGACGACAATCAATGGTCGCTAGGCTATCTCACCATCGTCGGCGCTTACGTATTGAAAGGCAGCAGGCATGACACGACGACGCTGGTGGATCTTGCCGTCGTCGATCCCGCGACGCTCTCACTCGTGCTGCGTGCCGGTGGGACCGATACGCGGCACGGCAACACCACGCTCATCGAACAGGAGCGCGAGGCACGCGCGGCGAGCGCGGATGGTTTCGCCACGGCTACGGGCCAGATGATCGAAAATTTCGATCGCGCCCTGACCGCGTTCGAGACCGACGTTCGCGCCGGAAAAGCCAACGTGCGTATTGCACAACGAAATGGCCCGACGTCGTCGAACAATGGCGGCGGTGGTGCCATGAACTGGGCCGCGCTGCTCGTTCTGATGTCACTGATCGCCGCAAGCTCAAAGGTGCGGCGTAGCGACAGGCGGGGCTACCGGTAGCCCTGCGCCTGCAGCGAGAACAGGTGGGCGTAATGTCCGTTCAACTCCATCAGCGCCGCGTGATTGCCGCGCTCGATGATTCGGCCATCCTGCAGCACGACGATCTGATCCGCCATGCGCACGGTGGAGAAGCGGTGCGAGATCAGGATGGCGATGCGGCCCTGGGTCAGGGCGCGGAAGTGTTCATAGATCGTCGCTTCGGCGCCCGCATCCATGGCGGCGGTCGGTTCGTCGAGCACGAGGATGTCGGCGCGCGACCGCATGAACGCGCGTGACAGCGCGACCTTCTGCCATTGCCCGCCGGACAGTTCGCGGCCGTCGTTGAACCACTTGCCCAGCGGCGTGCGATAGCCTGCCGGCAATGTTTCGACGATGGCCGAGGCCATGCCTTTCTCGCCCGCCTCGCGCCACAGCGTTTCGTCTTCGAAGTTCTGCACGTCGCCCGCGCCGATGTTCTCGCCCAGCATGAGCTGGTAGCGCGTGAAGTCCTGGAAGATGACGCCGATGCGGTCGCGCAGCGCGGCTTCATCCCATTCGCGCAGATCCTGGCCATCGAGCAGGATGCGCCCCGATGTCGGATCGTACAGCCGTGTGAGCAGCTTGATCAGCGTCGTCTTGCCCGAGCCGTTCTCGCCCACCAGCGCGAGGGATTCGCCGGGGCGGATGTGCAGGTTCACGTCGACGAGCGTCGGTGTCTCGGCGTCGGGGTACGTGAAGCTGACGTTCTCGAAGCGGATGCCATCGGCAGGCAATGGCCCTTTCAGTATCGTGCCGCTGCTGTGCCCGACGGGTGTCTCCAGATATGCGTACAGCGTCGACAGATACAGATTGTCTTCGTACATGCCGCTGATCGAGGACAGGATCGAAGACACGGCCGCCTGTCCCTGGCGGAACAGCATCAGGTACATCGTCATCTGGCCGAGCGTGATGCGCATGGCGATGGCGGAGACTGCGATCCACGCATAGGCGCCATACAGCGTGGTGGTGGCGATCAGGCCGAGAAAGAAGCCCCAGGTGTCGCGCCGGATGGTGAGGTCGCGATCTTCCTTGTACAGCTTGCGGAAGATATCGCGATAGCGTTCGAGGAACAGCGGCCCCAGACCGAACAGCTTCACTTCCTTGGCGTGGTCCTCGCGCGCCAGCATGGTTTCCAGATACAGCTGCATGCGCGTTTCGGGCGAGCGCCACATGAACAGGCGGAAGCGGTCGCCGGAGAACTTCGCTTCGGCGATGAATGCCGGCAAGCCCGCGACGATCAGCACGACGACGGCCCAGGGCGAGAACTTGAACAGCAGCGTGGCATAGCTGACGAGCGAGACGGCGTTCTGGGCGAGGCCGAACGTGCGCATCACCAGCGACAGCGGCCGGCTCGATGCTTCGCGGCGCGCGCGCGTGAGCTTGTCGTAAAAATCAGAGTTCTCGAAATGCGCGAGCTGCAGCGTCAGCGCCTTCTCCAGTATCATGACGTTGACGCGCTGACCCAATTGCGCGCGCAGCAGCGATTGGCACAATGAGATGCCGCGCTGCGCGCCGGCCAGCGTCGCCACCAGCAATCCTTCGCCCGCTACCAACATGAGCGCATGGCGCGTGAATGCCGTGTCCGCACCGCCGCCTGCCTGTATTGCAGCGACAACTGCGTCCACGATCAGCGATCCGACATAAGCGACACCCGCCGGCAGCGCGCCTGCGAGCAGGGTGAGCGCCGCGAATGCGATGCTCAGCCCACGGCTGGTCGTCCATACGAGTTCGAGCGCGCGGCGGCTGTAGCCGAACACGCCGAGAAAGCCGCGCCCGAGTTCAGGTTTGTTTTGATTGGTGTGGGGTCGGGGATTCAATGACGCAAAGTCCAGGGAGAATACGGACGGCAAGTGTGGGGGTGCGCACTAAGCTCTTCAATAGCGAAGCGTGACCTGCTTCCGCCCAGTTTCGTTGATTTGTGCCAGGGGCGGGCAGACAATCGTTGCGCCCATCTTTTATGCATCGTGCGTGCGACAAGCGAGAATCCGGGAATGAGCGAACGGAATGACAGCGAGGGCAAGAAGCCCGCCGATCCTGCGCCAGACGAGGCGAAGCCAGCCGAGACCAGGAGTTCCGGCCGCGTGGCTTTCGACGCGCGCGGCAATCCCATCTGGGAATGGCAATTGGAAACCGGTGTCTACAGCCGCGACGTCAGCACGCAGCGCCTCAAGAAGCTCGATCTCGGCGACCTGTCGCTGGCCGAAACAGCTTCGCACAAGAAGCCCGAGGGCCTCGAACCGGACGAAAAGAAGATCGAGCCGCGCAAGGCCATGCCGGGCGGCGGCTTCAATCCGTACGACAGCGGCCCGGCGCACAGCGGCAGCAACCCTTACGACAACGCCCGCACGCTCGGCAAGAAAGTCAACGCGCCGGAAGCGGCGCGGGCGCCGCGAACTCCAGCTGACCTGCGCAAACTCGACGAATGGGTCAAGCTGAAGAAGTCGCTCGACGAAAAGAAGAAGGACAAGAGCGACGACTGAGCTGCCGGAACCGGGTAGGTTGGGCTGAGTCTTCGAAGCGCAACAATCCGTCGCGCAAGATTGTTGGGCTTCGAAGACTCAGCCCAACCTACGGATAGCGGGACAACGCTTGTGTAAGCGCCATTCTCCCCAGCGCCGCATGAGCGCGGCGACGACGTGATTCTCCATCTCATCGCCGTGCGTTGCGCTTATTGCGGCGCGTAGATCTGGTCGAACACACCGCCGTCGGCGAAATGATCCTTCTGCGCCTTGGTCCAGCCGCCGAAGTCCTTGATGGTGACCAGGTTCAGCGTCGGGAATTGCTTGGCGTATTTCGCGGCCACCTGCGGGTCGATCGGGCGATAGAAATTGCGCGCGATGATTTCCTGCGCTTCCGGGCTGTACAGGTGATTCAGATACTCCGTCGCGATCTCGCGGGTGCCGCGACGCAGCACCACCTTGTCGACGACGGCGACCGGCGGCTCGGCCAGGATGCTCAACGAAGGAATTACGATTTCCACCTTGTCCGGGCCCAGCTCCTTGATGGACAGGAACGCCTCGTTCTCCCACGCGAGCAGCACGTCGCCGATGCCACGCTGCACGAACGTCGTCGTCGCACCGCGCGCGCCGGTGTCGAGCACCGGCACGTTCTTGAATAGCTTGCGCACGTAGTCTTTCGCCGAGGCTGCATTGCCGCCCGGCTGCTTCAACGCCCAGGCCCAGCCGGCGAGATAGTTCCAGCGCGCGCCACCCGACGTCTTCGGATTCGGCGTGATAACCGCCACGCCCGGCTTCACCAGGTCGCCCCAGTCCTTGATGCCTTTCGGGTTGCCCTTGCGCACCAGGAACACGATCGTGGACGTATACGGCGAGCTGTTGTGCGGCAAGCGCGACTGCCAGTTCACCGGCAGGGACTTGCCGTTCGTTGCGATGGCGTCGATGTCTCCCGCGAGTGCGAGCGTCACCACGTCGGCCGGCAAGCCGTCGATCACGGTGCGGGCCTGCTTGCCCGAGCCGCCGTGCGATTGCTTGATTTCCACGTCCTCGCCCTTCTTGGCCTTCCAGTACCTGGCGAATTCTTTGTTGTAGTCCTCGTACAGCTCGCGCGTCGGGTCGTACGACACGTTCAACAGCGTGGTTGCGGCGTGCGCCGAGGCAGCGACGGCGATGGATAAGCCCATCGCCAGCGCAAGTTTCTTCAGATTCATGATTCGCTCCGGAAAAGTTGGGAAGAATGCAGGCTCATGCAGGAATGAGTTCAGAACGCCAGGCCGACGCGTGTGAACAGCGCCTTCTCATCGGGGCGGTCCGCGCCCGCGGCCGCGCCCCCTTCGAAAGTAGTCACGTCGTAGTTGGCCGAGAGCTTCACGTTCTGGTTCAGATACCAGTTCACGCCGACGCCCCAGGCACTGGCCTTGCTGGCCGCCGTGGCCGGATTGGCGAACGAGTTGGCGCCGCCGACGAAGGCGTCGTCGTCGATGTCCAGCTCGTGATAGCGGGCGACCAGCTCGAGTGCGCCCCAGGTATGGTTCTCAAGCGAGAACACATTGGCAGGCGTGAACCCCTTGAACGATTCATCTTCGCCGGTGACGAACCACGCGAACTGCACTTGCCACGCACTGTTGTCGAGCTGCTGCGAACGCGTGCCCGCCGTCGGCGTCACGCGAGTGACGTCCTGCGAGAGCTTCACGTACTCGCCGAGCACGCCGAAACTGCCGATGGAGTAGTACGCCTGCGGCGTGATGCGCAAACGCTCGCCATCCGCGAACGTGCCGTTCGTGGCGGGGACGACGCCCGCAGCCGAGCTGGCGCGATAGCTGAAGAACGTCTGCTGGCCCGGCGTGCGATAGCCCGGCAACAAGGTCGTGGTCGTGCTGCCCGTGGAATCCACGTACGTGCCGGCGATACCGAAGCCGAGGCCGCGCAGTGCGAAGTTGTCCGAGTTCAGGAACGGCTGCACGAAGACGCGCGCGGCCCAGTCGCCCTTCGTATCGTTTTCCGTGTCGGCCGTCGGCGTGTTGCCGTCCGAGCTGCCGCCGTCCGTCACGCCGTTGAAGTAGCCGACCGAGTAGCTGACGACGCCGCCTGAGATATCGCCGCCGAGCTGCACGCCCAAGTCACGATTCGGCACCAGGCTCGTCGGGAAGCCGCGCTCGATGAAGCGCAGGTCGCTGGCGGAAACGTAGCGCTCCAATCCCACCGGCACCTTGAACTTGCCGGCCGTGACCACCGCCCACGGCTTGAGTCGTGCGGCGACGAACGCATCCAGAATGATGGTCTTGCCGCCGGCAAAGTCGGGCGTGAAGCGGAAATCGTAAATGCCGTTGAGCGTGCCTTCGATGGTCGGACGCACACGGCGGAACAGCCACGTATCCGCGGTCGCGGGCGTGATGTCGTCGAAGTAGCGGTGGCCGTCGAAGTGCAGTATGCCGCGCACCTTCAGCACGTTCTGGTTGTCGGGCGACTGCAGGCTGAAGCCTTTCGGGCTTGCTTTGACGGTGGCTGTCGACGTCGTAGTCGCCTTGGCTGCTTCGTCGTTCAGCTCGAGCTTGCGCTCCAGCACCTTGATCTGCTGCTCCTGCGCATCGAGCCGCGCCTTGAGGTCGGCCAATTCATCCGCCTGCGCGACGCCCGCGGTGAACGCAAGCGCAGCAGCAATGCCGAAGGCCAGTCGCCTGTTGGGACGGCCCGCGGCCGAATCCGCTTTTCGTTCTAAGAAGCGCATACATCTCCCGTAATTCGGTTACCAGTGACGCGCGCGAACATCGCCCGTCGTCGTGACAGCAGAATAGGGAGATGCCAGTGAGGGATCAGTCGAGGCGAGGTGACAAAGCGGTTACCGGACTGCAAGCGCTGGTAGAAGTTGAGGACTTGGGGTGAATGACACTCACCCAAACTCCGCGGCTGGTTCCTGGTAGGTTGGGCAGAGTCTTTGAAGCCCAACGATTTTGGCGCGAAGGATCGTTGGGCTTCGAAGACTCTGCCCAACCTACCAATAAGCGCTTAAGTAAGCGCCATTCGACATCGAGTTCACGCAGCCGCGGTCTCTTTCCCTACCGCAGCGGCAATTTCATATCGGCGAACAGCGCCGCGACTTCATCCGCGGTCGTGGCCGCCATCGCGCGGTCCACGAGTCTTCGGGTCAGGTGCGGGGCGAACAGTTGCATGAACTCGTACATGTAGCGGCGTAGCAGTCCGCCGCGGCTGAAGCCTATCCACGTCATGTGGATCGGAAACAGGTGCGATGCGTCGATGGCGATGAGGTCGCGGTCTTCGCGGACATCGACGGCGACGTCCGCGAGGATGCCGACGCCGAGTCCGAGGCGCACGTAGGTCTTGATCACATCCGCGTCGCGCGCCGTGAGCGCGACGTTCAATGTCAGTCCGGCGCGCGCGAAGATCTGCTGCAGCGACGACGGACCGGTGAAGCTGAAGACGTAGGTGACGATCGGATAGGCAGCGAGCTGCTTCAGCGTCGGCTTCTTGACCGAGGCGAGCGGATGGTCGAGCGGCACCATGATCTGGCGATACCACTCGAAGCTCGGCAGCAGCACCATGTTGCTGAACAGCTCCTGCGAGCCGGTGGCGATGGCGAAGTCGATGCGATCCAGCGCCGCCATTTCCGCGATCTGGTCGGAGGTGCCCTGGTGCAGATGCAGTCGCACGTTCGGATAGCGCGCGCGGAATTGCTGAATTACCGTCGGCAGTACGTAGCGTGCCTGCGTGTGCGTCGTGCCGATGGACAGCGTGCCGCGGTCTTCGTCCTTGTGCTCATCCGAAATGCCTTTGATGTTCTGGACCTCGCGCAGCACGCGGATCGCGCGGTCGACGACCTGTTGGCCGGCCGGCGTGACCTTGGTGAGCGTGCGGCCGCTGCGCACGAAGATGCGGAAGCCAAGTTCGTCTTCCAGCAGCTTGATCTGCTTGCTGACCGCGGGTTGCGAGGTGTGCAGCTTTTCGGCCGCTGCGGTTATGTTCAGGCCGTTTTGCACGACGGCGGCGAGGTAGCGCAACTGCTGGAGCTTCATGATCGGGCGATTGTTGCATAGGTGAGTGGCATAGGCGCGCTGCCCGGGGCCGGCCCTCCTTGACGGCTCCCGCGGCCGCCGGTAATACTCCCCGCCCATGAATACGCCTGTGACCCAAGACAACCATCGCTGGTGGTGGCGCCTCCCGTAAGGAGAGGGCGCTGGACTGTTGCCGGGCGAAAAAGCCGCGAATCGCTGAACGTATCCAACCAACCCATCTCCGAGCACTGTTCGGGGATGGGTTTTTTATGGCCGCTCCCCGGGTCCGAGAAAGGCCTTAAGCCCAGGAGCACTGATTGAAACCGCCGTTCGACATCGCCGCCGACCTGGACACCCCGGTCTCGGCCTATCTCAAGCTCAAGCCGTTCAAGCCCCGCTTCCTGCTGGAAAGCGTCGAGGGCGGCGAACGGCTGGCGCGTTATTCCTTCATCGGCTTCGGCGATTGCCTGGAAGTGCGCCTGGACGAGCGCGGCCTGACCGTCGACGGGGTGACGACGCCCGCGCCGGCCAACCAGGCCGAATTGCTCGATGCCCTGCGTGCTGCGCTGGCGAAAGCGCCGCAACCCAGCCCGCACATTCCCGGCGTGCCGCTGCTCGGCGGCCTCGTCGGCGTGGCGGGCTACGACCTGGTGCGCCGCTTCGAGCGCCTGCCGTCGCGCGCCCGCACCATCGAATCCACCCCCGAAGCGCACTATCTCGCCCCCAAGTCCATGCTGGTGTTCGATCACCTGACGCGCGGCGTCGCGCTGCTGCACGCGGGCAGCGAAGCGGAGCGCCTCGCGTTGCGCAAGGAAGTCATCCAGGCGTTGCGCGGCGCGATTCCGCCGAGCGACAAGCGCATCAGCTACTCGGCGCCGATCGGCAGCCTGAGCGAAGCCGAATTCCTGCGCGGCGTGGATCGCACGAAGGAGTACATCGCCGCGGGTGACGTCTACCAGCTCGTGCTCTCGATCCGGTTTGCCGGCCAGTGCCAGCTCGAACCCTTCGAGGCATACCGCGCACTGCGCCTGCTGAATCCTTCTCCTTATATGTACTACTGCGACCTCGGCGATTCGATCGTGGTCGGCTCCTCGCCGGAAGCGCTGGTGAAGCTGTCGAACGGCCGCGCGCTGCTGCGACCGCTCGCGGGCACGCGCCCGCGCGGCGAAGATGCGGTGCGCGACGCGCAGCTCGAAAAAGAACTGCTCGCCGATCCGAAAGAGAATGCCGAGCACGTCATGCTCGTCGATCTCGCGCGCAACGATCTCGGCCGCGTCGCGAAGGCAGGTTCGGTGGGGGTCGATCCGTACCGGCACATCGAGCGCTACAGCCATGTGATGCACATCGTCAGCGGCGTGAACGGCGAACTCGCGCCGGGCAAGGATGCGTTCGATCTGTTCGCCGCGACCTTTCCGGCCGGCACGCTGGTCGGCGCGCCGAAGGTACGAGCAATGGAAATCATCGACGAGCTGGAGCCGGTGCGGCGCGGCTTCTACGGCGGCACCGTCGGTTACTTCGGCCATAGCGGGCCGGACCAGAAAGCCATTTCCATGGATCAGGCGATCACGATCCGCACGCTGGTGTTTCGCGGCGACACCTACAGTTTCCAGGCCGGCGCCGGCATCGTCGCCGACAGCATTCCGGCCAACGAATATCAAGAGGTGCTGGCGAAGAGCGCCAGCGTTCGCGGCGCACTGGCGCTCGCGAAGGAGGGGTTATGAGTTCGGTCCGCGTCCACGTGCAGAGCCAGACGCCGCGCCTGCTGCTCATCGACAACTACGATTCCTTCACCTACAACCTGGTGCAGGCGTTCATGGTGCTTGGCGCGGACGTGCTCGTGCATCGCAACGACCAGATCACCATCGACGAGGCACGCGCCTTGCAGCCGACGCATCTGTGCATCTCGCCGGGTCCGGGCACGCCTTACGACGCGGGCGTATCGATGCAGATGATCGCAGCGTTCGCCGGTGAAGTACCGGTGTTCGGTGTGTGCCTCGGCCATCAATCGCTGGTGGAAGTGTTTGGCGGCAAGGTGGTCCGCGCGGGCCGCCTGATGCACGGCAAGACCTCGCTCGTGCATCACGATGGCCGCTCCATTCTTGCAGGCATGCCCGAGCCGTTCGAGGCTGGCCGTTATCACTCCCTGATCGCGCAGCCGCAGTCGATGCCCGACGTGCTCGAAGTATCCGCGCGCACCGAAGAAGGCGAGATCATGGGCGTGCGCCATCGCACGCTGAACGTCGAAGGCGTGCAGTTTCATCCCGAGAGCGTGCTGACGCCGCAAGGCCCGGTGTTGATGGGCAACTTCCTGAAGCAGCGCGCCGCGAAGCGGGAGACTGCGGCGTGACGTTGCGCGATACATTGGAGCGCCTGCTCGCCGGCACTCACTTGACCGAAGCGGAGGCGGGCGAATTGCTGCTCGCGTTGACGAACGAAGCTACGCCGCCCGCGATGGCCGGCGGCATTCTCATCGCGCTGCGCACCAAGGGCGTGACGGCGAATGAACTGCGCGGCTTCGCGAACACCATGCGCAAGCTGGCGCGGCGTCCGAATATTCCCGCTGGCTCGCCGCTGGTCGACATGGTCGGTACGGGCGGCGACGGTTCGGGAAGCTTCAATCTCTCCACCGGCGCCGCGTTGCTGGTAGCGTCGATGGGTATTCGCGTCGCGAAGCACGGCACCAGTTCCATCTCCAGCCGCAGCGGCAGCGCGGACGTGATTCGTGCGCTCGGGTTGGATCTGCCGCTGAACGAAGCCGAGGCGGGCGAGTGCCTGGCCGCGACGAACTTCACTTTCTTCTTCGCGCCGCACTATCACCCCGCATTCAAAAGCATCATGCCGATCCGCCAGGCGCTCGGCGTGCGCACCGTGTTCAACATTCTCGGCCCGCTGCTGAATCCGGCCGCGCCGCCGTTCCATCTGATCGGCGCGTATCACATCGACGTGGCCGCGTTGATGGCGGAAGCGCTGGCGGGCATGCCGATCGAACGAACCTACGTGGTGCACGGCGATCCAGGCTGGGATGAAGCTACGCCCGTCGGGCCGTTCACCGTGTTCGACGTGCGCCCCGGCCAGGTCGTGCGCAAGATGCGCAGCGCCGAGGAATTCGGCCTGCCGCGCTGCAGCGCCGAAGACCTGAAAGGCGGCGACGCGGCCTACAACGCACAGCACCTGACCGCCGTGCTGGAGGGTCGCGACCGCGGCCCGCATCGCAGCGCCATTGTCCTGCAGGCGGCGCTGGTGCTGGAAATGCTGGGTAAAGCGGCTACGCCGCGCGACGCCGCGCGCATGGCCGAGGACGCTATCGAAGCGGGCGCTGGAAGAGTATTACTGCAAAAGCTGGCAGCTTTCGGCGCCACCCGCAGTCGGACTGGGTAGCGATAAACGAGCGAGGGCATTGCAGCGTAGGTTGGGCTGAGTCTTCGAAGCCCAACAATCTTAGCGGCACGGAACGTTGGGCTTCGAAGACTCAGCCCAACCTACGACCAGCATTCGGCGAAACTTACTTGATGGACTACTAGCCAGTGAAGGAGGAAACATGAGCGGCCTGTTGACAGCAATGGCGCAGTCGAGCCTGACGCGGCTCGAACAGGCGCGCGTGAAGGAATCCGAGCAGGCATTGTGGGGCCGCGCGTCCGACATGGCTCCCCCGCCGCGCCTGAAACTGTGCGCCGAAGGTTTCGACATCATCGCCGAGTGCAAGCTCGCTTCGCCGTCGGCTGGCGACCTGTCCGCGCACACCACCGGCGTCGAGAGTCGCGTGCAGGCGTATGCGAACGGTGGTGCGTGCGCCGTGTCCGTGCTCACCGAGCCGACGCGCTTCGGCGGCAATCTCGATCACCTCGCGCAGGCCGCCGCGGCGCTCGCGCCGCTGAAGGTGCCGGCAATGCGCAAGGATTTTCTCGTCGATCCCTATCAAGTGATGGAAGGGCGGGTGGCCGGCGCCGGCGGCGTGCTCGTCATCGTGCGCATGCTGGATCGCAGCCGCATCACCGAGCTGCTCGACTGCGCGGCGATGCTCAAGATGTTCGTGTTGCTCGAAGCGTTCGACGCCGCCGATCTTACCGTCGCGCAGGAAGTGTTGACGCCGCGCAAGGCGCACAACGAACAGATCCTGGTCGGACTGAACTGCCGCGACCTGGACAAGCTCACCATCGACCTGCCGCGGCTCGAAGAACTCGCACACTTGCTGCCGCCGGGATACGCACACGTCGCCGAAAGCGGCGTCGGCTCCGCGCAGGACGTGAAGACCATTGTCGACGTGGGCTATCGCGTCGCGCTCATCGGCACCACGCTGATGACCTCTGCCGATCCGCGCAAGCTGCTCGGCGAAATGCTCGCGGCGGGGCGCGAACGCGCGATGGCCGTGCGCACGCGCAAGATCAAGATCGCGACGGGCGAAGCCAGCGATGAATAGCCAACGATGAACAGCCTGCGATGAACAAGGTGAGCGTCTGGGTCAAGATCTGCGGGCTGACGACCGAGGAAGGAGTCGAGGCGGCAATCGAAGCGGGCGCGGATGCCCTCGGCTTCGTGTTTGCGCCGTCCAAGCGCAAGGTGACCGCGCAACGCGCGGCGGAACTGGCGCGCAGTGTTCCGGCGCACATCATGCGCGTGGCAGTGATGCAGCATCCGTCCAAAGCGCTGCTCGATGAAGTGTGGGAAGTGTTTCATCCGGACGTGCTGCAGACGGACTATGAAGATATCGCCGGCCTCGCCATCGCCGAAGCGTGGACCGTGATGCCCGTGCTGCGCGCAGGCCATGAACTGCCAGCGACGTTGCCGCGGCGCGTGTTGTTTGAAGGCCCGGTCAGCGGCACCGGTCAGACCGCGGATTGGCAACTGGCTGCGGCACTGGCGCAGAAGAATGAATTGGTATTGGCCGGCGGTTTGACGCCGGATAACGTGCATGCGGCGATCGCGACGGTGCGGCCGTTCGGCGTCGATGTCAGCAGCGGCGTGGAGCGCGCGCCGGGCATCAAAGATGCCGGCAAGGTTCGGGATTTCGTCCGCGCCGCCCGCGCTTGAATTAGCAGGACAAGGCAATGACTACAGGTATGCAAACGCAGATCACCCCCGCCGAAGCGCAAGCCATGCTGGCGAAAGAACTGGATGGCGCCTATCCCGACAAGCACGGACGGTACGGCCCGTTCGGCGGCCGCTATGTGCCGGAGACGCTGGTGCCGGCACTCAATCGCCTGCAGGCGGGTGTCGATCGGTACCTGCGCGATCCGGATTTCCTGAAGGACTTTCACGCGGAATTGAAGGACTGGATCGGCCGCCCGACGCCGCTGACGCACGCGCGCGGCCTGTCGAAGCTGTGGGGCGCGGATGTGTGGCTGAAGCGCGAAGATCTCGCGCACACCGGCGCCCACAAGATCAACAACGCCATCGGCCAGATACTGCTCGCGAAAAAGCTTGGCGCGAAACGGATCATCGCCGAAACCGGCGCGGGGCAGCACGGTGTCGCATCCGCGGCAGCCTGCGCCCGCCTCGGTATGCCATGCACCGTATATATGGGTGCCGTCGACATCGAGCGGCAGGCGCCGAACGTCGGCCGCATGAAGCTGCTCGGTGCGACCGTCGTGCCCGTCACCAGCGGCGACAAGACACTGCGCGCCGCAGTCGATGAAGCGCTGCGCGACTGGGTCTCCGATCCGAACGGCACCTATTACTGTCTCGGCTCCGCGGTCGGCCCGCATCCGTATCCGTACATCGTGCGCGAACTGCAATCGGTGATCGGCCGCGAAGCGCGCGAACAGATTCTCGCCGCCACCGGCAAACTGCCGGACATCGCGGTGGCTTGCGTCGGCGGCGGTTCAAACGCGATCGGTCTGTTTCATCCATTCATCAAAGACCTCGGCGTGCAGCTGCTCGGCCTCGAAGCGGGCGGCATCGGCAGCGGGCTCGGCCAGAACGCAGCATCACTTTCTTTCGGTACGCCGGGAGTGTTGCAAGGCACGTACTCGATGCTGTTGCAGGATGAGAACGGCCAGATCCAGGAAACGAGCTCGGTGTCGGCGGGCCTGGATTATCCCGGCGTCGGTCCCGAGCACGCGCTGCTGCACATCACCGGCCGCGTGAAGTACGAAGCGGTGAACGACGCGGATGCGCTGGAGGCGCTCGCTGAATGCTGTGCGGCGGAAGGCATCCTGCCGGCGATCGAGTCGGCGCACGCATTCGCCGGTGCGAAGCGCTACGCGAAAGCGAATCCGGGCAAACGAATTCTCATCGGCCTGTCCGGCCGCGGTGACAAGGACATGCCCACGTTACAACAGACTCTGTTGAAAGGATTGACCTGATGGCCGCGCGTGACACAGTCAGCGATGCGATCCGCACCGCCAAAGCCAAGGGCCGCCCGGCCATCGTGGCGTACATCACCGCGGGCTTTCCCAAGCGCGAGACGTTTCTCGATCTGCTGAATGCGGTCGGCGCCGCGGCGGATGTCGTCGAGCTGGGCGTGCCGTTCTCAGATCCCATGGCCGACGGCACGACGATCCAGCGCTCCAGCCGCGTCGCGCTGGCGCAGGGCATATCGCTGCGCTGGATACTCGGCGAGCTGAAGAATGCGCGCGTCAAACCGCGTGCGCCATTGATGTTGATGAGCTACCTGAACCCGCTGCTCGCGTTCGGCATCGAGAAGTTGCCGCAAGCCGCTGCGGAAGCGGGCGTCGCCGGCTTCATCGTTCCCGATCTGCCGTACGAAGAGAGCGGCGCGCTCAAGGATGCGTTGCAGGCGAAGGGCCTGGCGCTGGTGCAGTTCGTCACGCCCGTGACGCCGGTCGAGCGCACGAAGATGCTGTGCGAAGCGAGCAGCGGTTTCGTTTACGCGGTGACGATGACAGGCACGACGGGCAAGAACGTGGCGGTGCCGCAGGACGTGCTCGACTATTTCGCGCGCGTACAGAAAGTCTCGCCCATCCCCGTGTGCGCGGGCTTCGGTATTCGCAGCCGCGAACAAGTGGCGTTGATGAGTCCGTTCGTGGATGGGGTCATCGTCGGCTCAGCGCTGGTCGAAGTGATCGAGCGCGGCGAGGATCCCGCCACATTCTTGCGCACGCTGCACCCATAAGAAGCGCACGGGGACTCGTGAAGATGTCCCCGCTTCGCGACAGTAGAAAATCACCTACGCTCGCACGTGCTGTAATTGCCGCGGTCATGGACCGAACGTGCAATTGCGGCATCCTCTGCACAGGAACATTGTCCTCACGTCCGCTCTTAATGCTTGGCACGCCATCTGCAGAGATGTTTCTGCACGAGCGAGGCGTTCCCTCGAAAGACCACGGTGTGAGGATAGATGGCGTCGAAATCTTCGCGTTGGTCGCTTGGCGGTCTGTTCAGGTTGAAATCCAGAACTGATCCGAAGCCGCAAGACAAATCCGCTTCGCAATCGGGCAAGTACAAGGCCGTCGGTGAACCGGCCGCGGCCAGCAATCCTTATCACGCGGTATCGATCGTTCCAGGCCTGGAATCCTGCGCAGCTTCGCATCGCTTCACGGGCATGCGCTTTTTGTCACGCCAGGCACCGAAGCTGCCGCTGCCTTCGTGTGACGCCGCGAATTGCACCTGCCGCTTCAAACATCACAAGGATCGCCGCACCGGTCCGCGCCGCCGCGACGAGCAAGGCATGATGCATGGCCATTGGCAGGGCGCTGAAAAACGTCGTACCGGCGGCCGCCGCGCCGACGATATGTAAACCGCTTTAGATTGTAAGATCTGCAACGCGCCGCGGCGTCCTGCCGCGCGTCGACGAAGATTCAATTCGCATTTGTTGGCAGAAAAAATCTCGCGCCGCGCCGCGCGGGGCAGTAACGTATCGACCGGGGAAAATATCGAGCGAAACTTTCGGTGTCCGCTGCCATTGCAGCGACGACAGCCCTGGCTCGATCGGTCGAGGGGAACTCATGTCAGTACACCCGCAATCGCGGTGCGTGCACCAGCTTGGCTGTTTGCGCCGCACCACGCTCGCACTACTGACATTGATGTTCATGGCGCCCGCGCTGGCCGACCCACCGACGTTCACCGGCGATTCCGTCCTTGCCAACGGTCCCTCCACGCTAGTGAATCTGCGTGCGCAAGGCGCGATCAACGGTACCGCGCCGATGAATGTGCAAGTGACCGGCGTGCGCGTGGGCGGCATCCTGTCGCCGCTGATTTCCGTGTTGCGCACAGTGTTGCAGCCGGGCGCGACCACGTCGGTCTGCGTGGAAGTGCAGAACCTGCTCGGCCTCGATCTCACTTTTCTCGGCGTCGAAGTCGACGTCACTGCGTTCAATGCGGACGCGCCCGGCGGCGTATCGGGCCGCATCACGGTGCAGACAGGTTTCGGCGGCGAAGACACCTCGCCGCTGGCGTGCGCCGATGCGGTCATCCTGCCGCCCACGGCGAATGCCGGTCCCGATCAAAACCTCGCGGACACCGATCAGCAGCCGGGCGAAACCGTCACGCTCAATGGCAGCGGCTCCGTCGATCCCGATGGCACCATCGCATCGTACGAGTGGCGCAATGCCGCCAATCAGCAGATCGCGACCGGCGTGACACCTGCGGTCGCTCTCCCCGACGGACAGCAGACGCTGACGCTCATCGTCACCGACAACGCCGGCGCGACCGCGACGGATACTGTCAGCATCACCGTGACCGCGCCCGCGTCGAATCAATTGCCGATCGCGCGCGCCGGGGCGAATCGTGTCGTCGCCGATAGCGACAATCAACCTGGCGAGAACGTGGCACTCGATGGCACGCAGTCATCCGATGCTGATGGCACCATCGCGAGCTATCAATGGTCGAGTGGAGCGACCGTACTCGCGACAGGACCGACACCCACCGTGCGTCTCGCCGACGGCCCGCAGACACTCACGCTGCAAGTGACCGACAACAGCGGCGGCATCGCGACGGATGCAGTCACGATCACCGTCGGCGCCGCGACGCTCGGGCTCGCGCCGGTCGCCAACGCGGGCGCGAATCGAACGATTGCGGATACCGACGCGGGACCGGGCGAAGACGTCGTCCTCGACGCCAGCGCGTCGACGGATGCCGACGGCACGATCGCCAGCTATCAATGGGCGTTCAACGGCCAGCCGCTGGCGACAGGGGTCACCGCCAATGTGCGCCTGCCGGACGGTGACAGCCTCATCACGCTGACCGTCGTCGATGACGACGGCAACTCCGCGACTGACGACGTGCAAATATCCGTGACCGCCGCAACCATCGTGCCGGTGCTGTCGGCGATTCCCGGGTTGACGCCGAATCAACTTTCCGTCGCCGTCGCGATGGACGCGATGTGTCCGCGCTTGAGCAGCCGCGCGTCCCAGCAGCCGCTGGCTGGCGACACGGCGGACCTGCTGGCGCGTTGTAACGCGATCCGTTTCTCGAGCAGCACGGCCGAGCAGATCAATGCGCTCGACGAAATCAGTCCGCAGGACTTGAACGCGACGCGCTCGCAGACGCTGAATCTGTCGCGCTCGCAGCTTGCCAACGTGGCCGATCGCTTGACTGCACTCCGAGGCGGAGCGAGCGGGTTGAGCCTGGTCGGCCTGAATCTGCAGTTGGACGGCAAGGCGCTGCCGATGGACAAGTTAGCCGATGCCGCGCATTTTTTCCTCGGCGGCGGCGCGAGTGCCGACGACAAGAAGAAACCGAAATCGAACGACTTGGTCAACGACTTGCTCGACGACCGCCTCGGCGTGTGGCTGCGCGGCAATTACAGCTTCGGCAGCAAGGAAGGCACGATTGCGGACCACGGCTTCGACGCCGATCAATGGGGCTTGATGAGCGGCGTGGACTTCCGCTTCTCGCCGCGCAACGTCGCCGGCCTTGCGGTCGGGTACGGCCGTTCGCAGGTGTCCTTCAATCCGGTGGGCCAAGGCGACTTGAACACGCGCGCCATTACGGCCGCGCTGTACGCGACCATGTATACGAAGAATGGCTTCTACATCGACGCCATCGCCAACTACCTGCAGTCCAACTACGACTCGCAACGGCGTATCGCCTTCACTGAAGGCGGTGCGCCGCTCGACCTGAACGCCCAAGGCGACACGAGCGGCGCGACGCGCGGCATCGCCTTCACGCTCGGCTACGACCTGAACCTCGGCGCGTTCACGATCGCCCCGAGCTTCGGCTACAACTACATGGAATCCGCCATCGACTCATTCCGAGAACACGGCGCGCGCGGCCTCGACCTGGCGTATCAGGAGCAGAGCTACACCTCGGCAACAGCCAACGCCGGCCTGAGGCTGACATACGCATGGAAAACGCACATCGGCGTGATCGTCCCGCAGATCCGCGGCGAATTCATAAGAGAGTTCATCGACGACACCGAAGCCTTCGGCGTGCGTTTCGCCAACGATCCCTTCAACGAAACACCGCTGATCGTCGTGCGCACGGAAGAACCCGATCGCTCATACTGGCGCCTCGCGGCCGGCTTCGCGGCGCAGTTCCGCTATGGCATCTCGGGGTTCGCGGAGTATCAGAGGCTGGAAAGCCTGGAGTACTTCGACTACGCGGACGTGGCGTTGGGGTTGAGGTTCGAGACCAGCTTCGAGTGAGTTCCGTGCCGGCGCGTAGCGCAGGTTGCCGTGATATCGAACGCCCCTTGATCGTGCTTCGAAACGCCCTCTCATAGGCGAGAATGCCAGCGTCTCGCGACGAAAGGATCACCCATCAGGAGTAAATGGACATGGCGCGTCTGTTCTGCTTGTTCGCAGTTCTGACATGCGGAAGAATGGTGTTTTTACTAACTACGGAATGTTCTGTTGCAAGGAGTTAGCATTTCATGAAGTCACTTCTATGGGTCGCGTTACTGGCGGTCGCCGGCTATCTTGGTTACCAGAAGCTCTCAGCCAACGAGATCGAGGGAAATTGGATACTTGATGTCGATTCAATGTGCAAGCAACTAACTGACGCTGGTGTCTCCGAAGCAAGAGTGGAAGCCTTTCGCGCAAAGAACAGTAACGGGTTAACGAAGGTCTCTATTTCCAGAAGCACAATGGCTATTACGCTCATGGGTGAGGCAATTGATCTGCCCTACGAGGTTCATTCAAAAAGCGGTAGCTGCTCAATTGTCAAGCAAAGCAATTCGCCGGACGTTCTGAAATACTGCGTAAATGGCAGCACATTGGAAGTTCACAATCCTAAGAACAAAATGATCGAAGTATTCAAGCGAAACTAGGGCCTCAAGTTGGCATCGTCCGCAAACAAATTGCCAAAACACCGATGGGGCAAGTGAATGTGGACAGATCTATTTCCTGGCCGGCTTCTCGTTGATCACGCTCGGAAAATAGATCCGTCCCGGTTACTCCCCACTGAGCAATAGCGTTGGGCTTCTAAGGGGGCAGGAGGCGAACATGCTGAATGATGCAGAAATCATTTGCTTCGCAGCGACCAGGAATCCGGAGGCGGCTAAAGCGTTCTATGGGCAAACTCTTGGGTTGACGTTGATCGAGGACAGCCCGTTCGCTCTCGCCTTTGATGCCAACGGTACGATGTTGCGAATTCAGAAGGTGCAGGAGCACACGCCTACGAAGCACACCACTTTAGGTTGGAAGGTTACAAACATCCGTCGATACATCGATGCTTTGGTCCGCAATGGCGTGCGATTCGAGCGCTACGAACGTCTCCCACAAGATGAAGCTGGAATCTGGGAATCTCCCTCGGGGGCGTTAGTCGCTTGGTTCCTTGACCCGGATGGCAATGGACTCTCGCTGACAGAATGGCCAACTCTACAATCTATTGCAGCCGATCATGCGAAGACGCGCGCCAGCTGAGCGGCGACGTTGGACATCAAGGAACCCATTGTGAGCACCTTTGAAGACGTCTTCGCTTTGCAGCAGCTGGTTGCACGATTCGCGAACAGCTTTGATACCAAGGATTGGGTCGGCCTGGGGCAATGCTTGCAGGCCGAGTTGCACACTGACTACTCCGACCTGCGCGGGACGCCACCAGAACGAATGTCACGTGTTCGTTTTGTAGAGCTCAGGCGCACTGCACTTCATGATCTACAAACACATCATCTTTCAGGCAATGTCGAGATTAATGCCTCGGACAAGTCCGCAGAGGTAAGAGTCTCGATGATCATCTATCGACGCAGCACGAACGGCGAAACATTGAATACCCATTGCTTGTATGTCTTTGGAGTCGAGCGCGTCGAGAATCACTGGCTCATCGGCTCAATTGTCCAAAAAATCTTCATAAGCGACGGGCACAAGACTATCCACAAAGGCATCTTCAAGCCGTGATGCCTAACCCATCGATCGAGAGGACGTGATGGGTAGTATTGGTCCAACTAGACGACGGGAGAGCCATGCCACGCTATGTCGCCTTTCTTCGCGGCGTAAGCCCGATGAATGCAAAAATGCCGGAGCTGAAGCGCTGCTTTGAAGCCGCTGGCTTCAGGGACGTCAAGACGGTGCTCTCGAGTGGCAATGTCGTGTTCGACGCGCGCTCCACTTCGGAGGCTGCGCTCGAACGCAAAGTGGAGGCGGCGATGACGACGCACCTGGGGCGCACGTTCTATACGATCGTGCGCCCGGTAACCGTGCTGCGCGAGCTGCTTGATGCCGACCCCTACGCCGCTTTCCGGCTGCCCACAGAAGCGAAGCGAGTCGTTACGTTCTTGCGTGAGCCTCCCAAAACGAAATTGTCTCTGCCGCCAGAGGTCGATGGGGCTCGCATCCTCGCACTGAATGGCCGCGAAATCCTCACAGCCTATGTTCCGAACCCGCGCGGGCCCGTGTTCATGACATTGATCGCGAAGACTTTCGGCGCGAACGTAACCACGCGCACCTTCGACACGATCAAAAAATGTGCTGCCGCGTGATCGACATCGCTGCCCTCCTGGCGTCCGTTGACGATTGCAACTATGCAGCACTATCTTGACGTGACCTCAACCCTACCCACCCGCACTTCCATGCCACCCTTCCATGTCGAGCGAATCGATCACCTGGTCTTCCGGGTCCGGAATCTGGAGCACAGCGTGGCGTTCTATCGATCCGTGCTCGGGTGCGAGGTTGTGAGACACAGGCGAGACCTCGGCTTGGTCCATCTTCGCACCGGCGCGTCGATGATTGACTTGGTGAGTATCGATGGGAAACTGGGTCGCCTCGGCGGGGCTGCTCCAGCCGCCGAGGCGCGAAACGTCGACCACCTCTGCTTGCGGATTGAGCCCTTCGACGAGGCTCAGATCGTGGAACACCTGCGAAGTCACGGCGCGGCCCCGCGCGGCCCCGCTTCGATAAACTTCGGCGCTGAAGGTGACGGTCTGTCGCTGTACCTCGAAGACCCGGACGGAAATATCATCGAGCTGAAGGGCCCTGCGACTACCGCATGCCAGTGACGGCTGCCTCCGGAGGATCCGAACAGCGTCTTTATGCGCAAGACCTCGGTCTACCCGTCGCGTTATCGCACCGGCTCGGCAGGAAACCTCAGCATCCCCCATTTACTCAACATTGTCGGTCTGACCGATCTTCATTCGTCTAGGAAGTAGCGAGGTGCCGGGCGATGCAATCGTCCGGCGCTTACGCGCCACTGTGCGACAACCAAGGAGACGATGACCATGCGATTCATTTCGATGATCCGTATCGTAGAGAACACCGGCCAGGTACCCAGTGAGCAGCTTATGAGCGACATGGGCAAGCTGATGGAGGAGCTGACCGGCGCCGGCTCGCTGGTAAGCACCGCCGGGCTGCGGCCGACCTCGGAAGGGGTGCGCGTGCGGCTAAGCCGCGGCAAGCTGTCGATGACCGATGGGCCATTCACAGAGACTAAGGAAGTGATTGGTGGTTATGCGATTCTCGAGGCGAAGTCGAAGGATGAGGCGATCGAGCTGACCCGGCGCTTCCTGAAGGTCCACGGGGACGAGTGGGACATCGAGTGCGAAGTGCGCCAGCTGGACGGTCCGGAGTTCGGCAGCGAGGCTTGAGGGCGAGGCAGTGGGAAACTGATATCGCGTCAGCGCACCGGTTCGGGCGTGAAGGCGGACAAGCGGCTTTGCGTGCGCAGCATATCCGCTTCCGTCAGCTCGGTGCGTTCCGAGCGCAAGCGCTGGATCAATGCCGCGAAGGCATCCGGTGCGACCGCAGGGCTGCAGAAGTAACCTTGATACTGGTCGCAGCCCAGCTCGCGCAGGAAGGAGAGTTGTTCGGCCGTTTCCACGCCTTCGGCGACGACGCGCAGGCGCAGGCTGTGTGCGAGCGAGATGATGGCGCGCACGATGGAGACGTCGTCGGGATTCGTCATCAGGTCGCGGATGAAGCTGCGGTCGATCTTCAGCTTGTCCAGCGGGAAGCGGCGCAGGTAGCTCAGGCTGGAATAGCCGGTGCCGAAGTCGTCGATTGAGATGTGCACGCCCATCGCACTCAACGTTTGCAGTGTCGCCGCCGACTGTTCGGGGTTGTGCATGATGGCGCTTTCGGTCAGCTCCAGTTCGATGTATCCGGGTTCGAGGCTGGATTCGTCCAACGCTGCCTTCACGGCTGCGGCCAGGTCGGCGTGCCGGAATTGCTTGGCCGACAGGTTTACGGCGACTCGCAGCGGCGTCATGCCGGCGTCGAGCCACGCGCGCACTTGCCGACAAGCCTGGCGCAGCACCCATTCGCCCAGCGGCAGGATCAGGCCGGTTTCTTCGGCGATGGGAATGAACGCGTCGGGTGGCACCATGCCGCGTACCGGATGGCGCCAGCGCAGCAATGCTTCGGCGCTGCGAATGCGGTTGGTCGCGATGTCGACCTTGGGCTGATAGTACAGTTCGAGTTCGCCCTGTTCGAGCGCGCGCCGCAGATCGCTTTCGAGTGCGAGGCGGTCGTCGGTCAGCCCGCTCATCTCCGCGGCGTAGAAGCGGAAGCCGCCGCGCGCTGATTCCTTGGTGTAGCGCATCGCTGCGTTGGCCCGGCGCAGCAGGGCTTCGAACGTTTCGCCATCCAGCGGGTAAGTGCTGATGCCGATACTGACCGAAGGATGAATCTCCACTGACGCAGCGCTGAATGGCCGCTGCAGCGCTTCGAGTACCTTGCTTGCGATGGACTCGGCGTCGCGTGCGCTACGCAGCTCGGTGGCCAGTAGCGTGAATTCGTCGCCGGCGAGGCGCGCGAGCGTGTCTTTGTGGCGCAGCACACCGCGCAGGCGCTGGGAGAGTTCAAGCAGCAGTTCGTCGCCGGCCTGGTGGCCGAGCGAGTCGTTGATCGCCGTGAGTCGATCGACGTTGAGCACCATCAATGCGATCTGGCCGTCCTTCAGCGCCGCCGCCGCAATCGCATGGTCGGCCGCTTCCACTAGCGCGACGCGATTGGGCAGGCCGGTCATCATGTCGAAGCGTGCGGCGTTGCGCACCTGCGCATCGGCCTTCTGCAAGGCTTCGTCGCGGGCGCGCAAATGCTGGCGCACGAAGGCATCGTAGACGACGACGAGCGTGGCCATTGTCATCAAGCCGAAGGACAGCAGGGCGAGCGTGATGCCCAACCACGCGTTGTCCACGCGGCTGACGCCGAGGCAATAGGAATCGGGACTGAACTGCGCGGCCGCCATGCCTGTGTAATGCGCACTTGCAATCGCCAAGCCCATCACGACTGCGCCGCCGGCGCGTGCCACGGTGGTCAGCCACGAGCGGCCGCGCCCCAATTTGAACGTCAGCCACAGGGCGACGAAAGAGGCGCTGATGGCGATGCCGACGGAAGCGGCAACGAGTGTCCGGTCGTAGGTGATCGCTGGAACGATGGCAATGCTCGCCATGCCGAGGTAGTGCATGAATGCGATACCGGCGCCGACGAGCACGGCACTTGCGGCTATGTGCCCGAGATGGACTTCGCGCCGGCAGGCGACGTGCAGAGCGAAGCCCGACGTCGCCACGGCGATGCCGAGTGACAGCAAGGTTTTCGGCAGGTTGTAGGTCAGCTCGATCGGCAGCGAGTATGCGAGCATGCCGATGAAATGCATGGACCAGATGCCGGTGCCCATCACCAGCGCGCCGCCGATCAGCCAGGCGGTGCGAATTGATGAATACGCGACGCGCGAGGCTATTGTCAGCGTCGTATAGGACGCGACGACCGCAACTGCGATCGACAAGTAAACCAGCCAGTGTGTATAGAATCCTTGCATAGGCACATCGGGTAACGAGGCGGCCGCGGCTCCGTCTGCACTATGGATATCGGGTGCGGGAAAGGCCGCTTGAGCAGGTAACCCTAAGGCAATTACCAATGCTGCATAATTAACTACAGAAGTGTGCGTCAGCTCTCATTGATGCCCTGCAGCGCGCCGCTGATGGCTTTACATAAAGAACAGCTAGAATGCGCGGCATGGCTGCCCTATGCGTATTTTGCGGTTCCAGTCCGGGCCGCGACCCTAACTATCTGCGGATCGCGAGTGAGTTGGGCGCAATGCTGGCGCACCGCAAGGTGACGCTGATTTATGGCGGCGGACGCGTCGGCCTGATGGGCGCACTCGCGGATGCGGCGTTGCGCGGCGGCGGTCGCGTTGTCGGCGTGATCCCACAGTTGCTCCTCGACAAGGAGGTCGGCCACACAGGGCTATCCGAGTTGGTGATCGTCGGCACCATGTCTGCGCGCAAGCTTGCGATGGGTCGACTCGCCGATGCGTTCCTCACGCTACCCGGCGGCATCGGCACGATGGACGAATTGTTCGAAGCATGGAGCTGGACGCAGCTCGGATTGCAGGACAAGCCCAGCGGTCTGCTGAATCACGCTGGCTACTACGACGCGCTGGTGCAGTTTCTCGATCGCACGGTAAGCGAAGGCTTTCTCAAGGCCGAGTCCCGCGCGACACTACTCGTGGACGAAGACATGGCGCGGCTCGTCGACAGATTGTTCGCTGCTGCGCCGACGACTGAACCTTGACACCGCGCACGCCAATGCGCAGCCTTCCCGCGCCTTCCACCCGCATCGATCACGTTCACACACCTTGAGAGCCAGCCTGCAACTTCATGGAACTCATCACCTGGTTCATCGACTTCATCCTGCACCTCGACCGCCATCTGACCGAGCTGGTCGCGCAGTATCACATCTGGGTGTACGCCATCCTGTTCGTGATCATTTTTTGCGAGACCGGGCTGGTCGTGACGCCGTTCCTGCCGGGTGATTCGCTGTTGTTCGCGGTGGGCGCGCTCGCCGCGGTCGACGCGACGCACACGCTGAATGCGCCGCTGCTGTGGATACTGCTGATCGTCGCCGCCATTCTCGGCAACGAAGTGAATTTCCGCATCGGCCGCGCCATCGGGCCGCGCGCCTTCAGCGGCAACATCCGCTGGCTGAAGCGCGAGTACATGCTCAAGACGCAGGCCTTCTACGATCACCACGGCGGCAAGACCATCGTGATGTCGCGCTTCATCCCCATCATCCGCACGTTCGCGCCGTTCGTCGCCGGCGTTGGCGACATGCGTCGCAGCCGCTTCGCGGCCTACAATTTCGCCGGCGGCTTCGCGTGGGTGACGATCTTCATCTGGGGCGGCTATCTGTTCGGCAACGTACCGCTGGTGAAGAACAACTTCGGCATCGTGACGATTGCGATCCTCGTCGTGTCGGTGCTGCCGGTAGTGTGGGGGTTGCTGAAGCCGCAGCGCTGAATGTAGGTTGGGCTGAGTCTTCGAAGCCCAACATCCAAGCCGGCACGGATCGTTGGGCTTCGAAGACTCAGCCCAACCTACGCATTACACGCTCACGCACCTACCGGCGGTTACGGCCGAACCACAGCCCGAGTGCGCTGCCGATCAGCAGCGTGATCCCCGGCCACACCGGATCGCGGTGAAAGGCCAGCCAGAAAATACCGCCGAGCATGGCGACGGCGCAGAACAGCGTAACGTCGCGGCGTCGAGCATCCTCGCGCAGCTCCTGCCGCAGGCGATCCAGATCCTTCGCTTCGACCTGTACGTTGAGGCGTCCATCCGCGGCGCGCTCGATGGTCGACTGGACGAGGCCCGGCATCTTGCGCAGCGTGTACAGGAATTCGGGCAATTGCTTGCGTGCTTCCTTGATCAGCGCGCGCACGCTGTAGCGCTCCTGCATCCACTGGCGCAGCAGCGGCTGCGCCGTTTCCCATAGGTCCAGGTCCGGATAGAGCTGGCGGCCGACGCCCTCGATCTGCAGCAGCGTCTTCTGGATCAGCATGAGCTGCGGCTGCATCTGGTGGTCGAAACGTTGCGCCGCTTCGAACAGGCTGATCAGCACCTGGCCGAAAGAAATTTCCTTGAGCGGCTTGTTGGCGATGGGTTCGCACACGGTGCGGATCGCCGATTCCAGCTCATCGATGCGCACGTGCGGCGGAATCCAGCCCGAATCCAGGTGCAGCTGCGCGATGCGGCGGTAATCGCGCTCGAAGAACGCGAGGAAATTCTCGCTCAGGTAGTACTGGTCGCGCGGCGGCAGCGAGCCGACGATGCCGAAGTCCACCGCCGCGTAGCGCGGATGCTCGGGGTCGTCCAGCAGCACGAAGATGTTGCCGGGGTGCATGTCGGCGTGAAAGAAATTATGGCGGAACGCCTGGGTGAAGAAAATCTCCACGCCGTTCTCCGCCAGCCGCTTGATGTTCGCGCCGCGCCGCTTCAGTTCGGGAATGTCGTTGATGAGCACGCCGTGGATGCGTTCCATCACCATCACGTTCTTGCGGCAGTAATCCCAGTACACTTCGGGCACGTACAGCAGATGCGAGTCCGTGAAATTGCGGCGCAGTTGCGCCGCGTTCGCGGCTTCGCGCATCAGGTCCAGTTCGTCGATAATGGTCTTCTCGTACTCGTGCACGAGTTCCACCGGCTTGAGTCGATGCGCGTCCGGCCAGTAGCGATTTGCGAGCTGCGCCAGCGCGTACATCACTTCGATGTCGCGTTCGATCAGGTAACGGATGCCGGGCCGCACGATCTTGACGACGACTTCCTTGCCGTCCTTGAGCTGCGCGGTATGAACCTGTGCGATCGTCGCGGCAGCGAGCGGCGTCTCATCGAAGCGCGCGAATGCTTCCGTCAGGGGTTGGCCGTAAGCGAGTTCGACGCTGCGCCGCGCTTCGCTGCTCGGAAACGGCGGCACGCGATCCTGCAGCTTCGCGAGTTCGTCCGCGATGTCGCGCGGCAGCAGGTCGCGACGCGTCGAGAGCATCTGGCCGAACTTCATGAAGATCGGACCCAGTTCTTCCAGCGCGAGGCGCAACCGCTCGCCGCGCGTGCCCTTGCGGTCCTGGCTCACCCAGGTGGCGGGTGACAGATAGAACGCAAAGCGCAGCGGCCGGAACAGGTGCGTCGCCAGAATGATCTCATCGAGTCCGTGCCGGACGAGCACGCGCTGGATCTGCAGCAGTCGGGCGATGACGCGCAGCTTCATGAGTTATCTGGTCCGTTTCGTTTCGAGCAGCGCGAGACGCGCTTCGAGCCTGGCCACGTCGTCGCGAATCTTGTCGACGCCCGCGACGAATTCGTCGGCCTCGGTGCGCGAGGGTACGTCGCGGCCTTCTTCCTGCAGGAATTCCGCGACGTTGCGACCGAAGGTGTCGGTTGCGCGCCGGCCGAAAGCGAGCGCCGAGCGCGCGGCGTTGCCGATCTGATGAGCGGCCACGTCGCCGACGATGCGGGAGAGTTCTTCTTCGAGATCGGGTCGCGCATGCTGCAACAGTTCGCTGAAGGCTTGCGCGACTTCGGCATCGCCTTCGATGTGCACGGCGCCGCTGCGCAGCGCGGATTCGGGCGCGGATCCTGCCATGCGCAGAAACGCGAACGGACTGCCGGTGAGCTTCGCCGCGGCATCTGCCGTCGCGGTGTCGAGCGCCATGCGTTCGCCGTCCGAACGGAAGCTGATGCTCAACGGCAAGCCGGTGAGCTGCACGGCAAGCACTTTACCTGCGAGCTGGCGGCACAACTTGCGCGCCGCGGCGGACGCGGCGATGTTGCGATTCAACACGGATTCGAGCGGCGCCAGTCGCATACTCAGAAACGCCAGCCGCGATGCAATGCCACGATGCCGCCGCTGAGGTTGTGGCATTGGCAGTTGTCGAGCCCGGCCTCGCGCATCATGCCGAGCAGCGTCGGCTGGTCGGGAAAACGGCGGATGGATTCGGCGAGATATCTATAGCTGTGTTCATCCTTCGCCACCACCTTGCCCAGCCACGGCAGCACCGAAAACGAATACGCGTCGTAGATGGGTTTGAGGCCCGGCACGACCGGATGCGAGAACTCCAGGATCATCAGCTGGCCGCCCGGCTTGAGCACGCGCGTCATGGAGCGCAGCGCCGCGGCCTTGTCGGTGACGTTGCGCAGGCCGAAGCCGATGGTGACGCAATCGAAACTGGAATCCGGAAACGGCAGCCGCTCGGCATTCGCGAGCGAATAGCGAACGTTACCGACCAGCCCGCGATCCGTCATCGCGTCGCGGCCTTCGGTCAGCATCGCTGCGTTGATGTCGGTCAGGATGACCAGCCCGTCATCGCCTACTTGCCTGGCCATGCCGGCCGCAAGATCGCCCGTGCCGCCGGCGACGTCGAGCGCGCGCTGGCCGGGCCGCAATCCGGTCTGCGACAGGGTGAATCGTTTCCACATCCGGTGCGCCCCACCGGACATGAGGTCGTTCATCAGGTCGTAGTTGCCGGCCACCGACTCGAACACAGCCCGGACCTTCGCGGCCTTCTCGGCCACGGGCACTTCGGTGAAGCCGAAGTCGGTGGTATCGGCGGCGGATTTGTCGTGGTTCGCGGTCATGATGAGGTGGGGATTCTAGCGGATGCCTTGTGCCCGCAGCAGATGATTGGGTTGCGTCTGGCGCGCCCCCTCCCTAACCCTCCCCCGTGAAACGGGGGAGGGGACCGGAGGAAGTGCGTTCTTCACCCTCCGTCGTGAAATGCGGGAAGGGACCGGAGTCGTTCTTCACCCTCCCCCGTTTCACGGGGGAGGGCAGGGAGGGGGCGCGGCCAAGTCAAGCCGCCGCCTCACCCTAAGCGACACCAGCGACTACTTCTTCCTCGCCCCCGGCGTCGGATAAGGAATCCCCAGCTCCTTCAGCCTCCCCAGGTAATGCGCCCATTTCTGTTCGCGGTCCCGTCCCAGCTCGTGCAAATAGGCCCAGGTGTAGAGCCCGGTGTCGTGGCCGTCGTCGAAGACCAGGCGCATGGCGTAGTTGCCCACCGGTTCGACTTTCTTGATGCCGACTTCGTGCTTGCCGAGTTGCAGCGTTTCCTGGCCTGGTCCGTGGCCGCGCACTTCAGCCGAGGGTGAGTACACGCGCAGGTATTCGAACGGCAGCGCGAACAGCGCGCCGTCGTCGAAGCCGATCTCCAGCAGGCGGGACTGAGTACGAAGTTTGATCGAGGTGGGATGCATGGTGAGGCCTTGGGTGCGGCCTCACAGGATATACCGAGTCAGGTCTTCGTCCTTGATCAACGCGCCGAGATGCTTCTCGACGTACGCAGCGTCGATGACGACCGTGACGCCGTTGCGATCGGCAGCATCGAACGACAGCGTTTCCAGCAGTCGCTCCAGCACGGTATGCAGGCGACGCGCTCCGATGTTCTCCATTCGCTCGTTCACCTGGAAGGCGACCTCCGCGATGCGGCGCACGCCGTCATCGGAGAATTCCAGCTTGACGCCTTCGGTCTGCATCAGCGCGACGTATTGCGTGCACAGCGACGCGTCCGGCTCGGTGAGAATGCGGATGAAGTCGTCGACCTTGAGCGCCTGCAGCTCCACGCGGATCGGGAAGCGGCCTTGCAGTTCCGGAATCAGGTCCGAGGGTTTGGACATGTGGAAGGCGCCCGAGGCGATGAACAGGATGTGATCGGTTTTCACGACGCCGTGCTTGGTGCTCACGGTGCTGCCTTCGACCAGCGGCAGCAGGTCGCGCTGCACGCCTTCACGCGACACGTCCGCGCCGTGGGTTTCCTGGCGGCGCGCGATTTTGTCGATCTCGTCGATGAACACGATGCCGTTCTGCTCGGCGTTCGCCAGCGCCTGCAGCTTCAGCTCTTCCTCGTTGATCATCTTCGACGCTTCCTCGTCGGTGAGCAGCTTGAAGGCTTCGCTCACCTTCACCTTGCGCGACTTGGTGCGCGCGCCGCCCATGTTCGAGAACATGCTCTGCAGTTGCTGCGTCATCTCTTCCATGCCGGGCGGCGCCATGATCTCCACACCCACCGGCATGGCGCGCACCTCGATTTCGATCTCGCGTTCGTCGAGCTGGCCTTCGCGCAGCATCTTGCGGAATTTCTGCCGCGTGTCCTGGTCGCGCGGCACTTCCGGCTCGCTGCTGAAGCCCATCGATTTCGGGCGCGGCAACAATGCGTCGAGCACGCGCTCTTCGGCCGCGTCCGCGGCGCGATGCCGCACCTTTTCGATCTCCGCCTCGCGCGTCATCTTCACCGCGACGTCCATCAGATCCTTGATGATGGAATCCACTTCGCGGCCCACGTAGCCCACCTCGGTGAATTTCGTCGCTTCGACTTTGATGAACGGCGCGCGCGCCAGCTTGGCCAGGCGGCGCGCGATCTCGGTCTTGCCGACGCCGGTGGGGCCGATCATCAGAATATTCTTCGGCGTGATCTCGGTGCGCAGCTCACCGGCCACCTGCATGCGGCGCCAGCGGTTGCGCAGCGCGATGGCGACGGCGCGCTTGGCGTCGGACTGGCCGACGATGTGCTTGTCGAGTTCCTGGACGATTTCGCGCGGGGTCATGGAGGACATATGCTTCGCCGCGCGCTTACGCGCTCAGCTCTTCGATCGTCAGGTTGCGGTTGGTATAGATGCAGATGTCGGCGGCGATGTTCAGCGCCTTCTCGACGACGGTGCGCGCGTCGAGGTCGGTGTTCTGCATGAGCGCGAGCGCGGCGGCCTGGGCGAACGGACCGCCGGAGCCGATGGCCATGATGTCGTCCTGCGGCTCGATCACGTCGCCGTTGCCGGAGACGATGAACGAGGTCTTCGCATCGGCGACGCACAGCAGCGCTTCAAGGCGGCGCAGGCTGCGATCCGAACGCCAGTCCTTCGCCAGCTCGATCGCGGCGCGGGTGAGATTGCCGTACTGCTGCAGTTTGGTTTCGAACCGCTCGAACAGCGTGAATGCGTCGGCCGTGCCGCCGGCGAATCCCGCGAGCACCTTGCCGTCGTACAGACGCCGCACTTTGCGGGCGTTGGACTTCATCACGGTGTTGCCGAGCGACACCTGGCCGTCGCCGCCGATGGCGACGACGCCGTTGCGCCGCGCGGAGAGAATGGTCGTGGCGTGAAACGAGTCGCTAGACATTAGCAAATGTCCTGAAGGCCATGCGTCATGCGGCGGGTGGTGGAGTAAGGAAAATCAGCGCGCGCGTTTGGCGCGGGGATGCGCTTGATCGTATATCTTGGCGAGGTGCTGAAAATCAAGGTGCGTGTAAATCTGCGTGGTTGCGATGTTTGCATGGCCCAGCAACTCCTGCACACCGCGCAGATCCTGGCTGGATTCCAGCAGATGAGTCGCGAACGAATGGCGGAACATGTGCGGGTGCATATGCACGTCAAGGCCTTGGCGCTTGGCCCACGCGCTGATGCGTTTTTGCACCGCGCGTGCGCCCAGGCGGGTGCCGTTGCGGCCCACGAACAGAGCTGATTCGCCTGCGGTGGCAAGGGTTGCTCGCTCGAGCAGCCACGCGGCCAGTGCGTCGGCCGCAAAACGTCCGACGGGAACGATGCGGGTCTTGCTGCCTTTGCCGGTCACGGTCACCGTGCGGTCGTCGAGGTCGAGATGGGCCTTGTCGTGATCGAGGGCGACGAGTTCCGCCAGCCGCAGGCCGGATGAATAGAACAGCTCCATGATGGCCTTGTCGCGCACACTCAACTGATCGTCGGTGCGAAAGGCCAGCAGCTTGCCCATCAAATCTGCATCGACGGTTTTCGGCAGGCGCTTCTTTGCCTTGGGCGCGCGCACGTCGATGGCGGGATTGAATCTGGGTTGCGCCGCCCGCTCGGCGACTTGCGCGGCGTCGCTGGTCGCAGCCTTCTGTGCGGTTCTTTCCAGCAGGAACTTGAAGAAGCTGCGCACTGCCGAGAGGCGCCGCTGAATACTCCGCGCCGATTGCCCGCGCCGGAATTCCGCGGCGGCGAACATGCGCACATGCTGGCTGTCGACCTTCGACCATGCGTCGATCTTTTCGCGAGCGCAGTACGCGACGAACAGGTCGAGGTCGTGGCGATAGTTCAGCGAGGTGTGCGCCGACAGGCGGCGCTCCACCGAGAGATACGTGAAGAAGTCGGCGAGCAGCGAGCGGGACAGGTCATTCACGACCCACGCTAACCCGCCGCCACTGCCTCGCTCACGAGGTCGCCGATGCGGGCGAGGAACTCGGTGCTCATGGTGGGATGGAACCGCTCGGTGTCCGGGCTGCTGATCGCGAGCAGGCCGGAGGCGGCCTGCGAACCCAGCGGCACCAACGCGGCCGAGCCGATCTCCACCGTGCCGGGGCCGAACAGGAAGTCGCGCTGGCTGTCGCGGATCTGGCCGCAGCGCGGCCGGCCCGATTCGAACAGCGTCTCGAACATCTTCAGTTCGGCTGCGGCGGGATCGATCATGCGCAGGTGGCGGCTGTTGACGCTCGCGAATGCGGGGTTCTTCGCCGAAGTCAGCAGCAGCAGCCAGTCGGAGGCGCCGAAGTCTTCGCGCAGCGATGCCTCGATGGTGTCGATGACGCCGCTGGCAGTACGTGCGCGAATCAGCCGCCGCGACAGCGCGTGGATCTTGTTCGCCAGCACATCGTTGCCGCGCGCCACCGCGATCAGCTCGCGCAACTGGGTTTCGAGTTTGTCGTTCTTGTCGCGCAGCACCAGCACCTGCCGCTCCACGAGGGAGACGGTAGCCGCGCCGCGCGCGTGGGGCAGCTTCAGCTTCGCGAGCAGCAGCGCATGCCGCTCGAAAAAATCGGGATTGGTTTGCAGGTAGCCGGAGATGGCTTCTTCGGACAGCGGCGGGACGTCGACGCCGCGGATGGGTTGCTTGCTCATCGTGCCCTCAGGAGAACTGTTCCAACTCTACCGCCCCTTCATACACCGTCACCGCCGGTCCCGTCAGCCATAAATGCTGGCCTGGTCCGTCCCAGCGCACGATCATCTTGCCGCCCGGCGCTTCGACGGTGACTTCCTTGCCGAGCAGCCCGAGCCGATGTCCGACGGCGACCGCTGCGCATGCACCCGTGCCGCATGCCTGTGTCTCCCCGACGCCGCGCTCGAACACCCGCAGGCGGATGTGGTCGCGCGCCACCACTTCCATGAACCCCACGTTCGTGCGGTTGGGAAAACGCGGGTGATTTTCCACTGCCCGGCCGATGGTGTCCACGTCGGCGTGGCGCACTGCGGGAACTTCCATCACGGCGTGCGGGTTGCCCATCGACACCGCGCCGATGCGCAGTTCGGATTCGCCGATGCGCAGCGGATAGACGTCGGCTTCGCGCAATGCCTCGAAGGGCAGCGCGGCCGGCGCGAAGTTCGGGATACCCATGTCGACCGTCACCAGCGCGTCGTCGCGCATCAGCACATCGATGCGGCCGCCCGGGCTGTCCATGTGCACTTGGCGGCGCTTCAAGCGGCCGGCGAGCAGGGCTCCGACGCAGCGCGCGCCATTGCCGCATTGCTCGACCTCGGAGCCGTCGGTGTTGAAGATGCGATAGAACACGTCGGTGCCCGGCGCACGCGGCGGCAGCAGGATCAGTGCTTGATCGAAGCCGATGCCGGTGCGGCGATCGCCGAGCTTGCGCATGACCTCCGGGCTGGGCACGGCGGCGTCGGACGGTGCATCGAAAATGATGAAATCGTTGCCGAGGCCGTGCATCTTGGTGAAGGGCAGAAGCATAGGCGGAGCATACACTTATCGTCGCTCCAATCTCATCCGCTCCATCTTCATGCAACGGTCCATCACGACCGTGATGCCCGCGGCGACGGCGCGCTGCGCGGCCGCTTCGTTGACGACGCCGAACTGCAGCCACAGCACCGGCAGCTTGAGACGGATGCAATCATCGACGATGGCATCGACATGCTCGGGCTGGCGAAACACGTCGATGATGTCGACGCGTTCATCGGGGCCGAGCACGTCGGGCAAGTGATCCAGGTCGGGAATGGCCCGCAAGCCTTCCCACACCGCGAGGGCGGGATTCACCGGGATGATGCGATAGCCGTAATCGCGCAGGGCCTGCGCGACGCCATAGCTGGGCCGCTGCGGGTTGTCCGACAGGCCCAGCACCGCGATGGTCCGGGCGGCGCGCAGCAGTTCCGCGATGCGTTCGGGCGATGGATTGGTCAACGGCATGGCATCTCCCAAGGCCGATGCGTTTACATTTGCGCCGGCTCACCTTAAGTTAGGCCGTACGGAAGCGCTGATTTACCCGTCTTCCCTGGCTTCGAAGAATACAAATGCCCGAAATAGCAGGGCCGGAAATAGTAGGGTTGGAGAAACTGCGATTTCCATTGGATGGCAGTAAATCAGGACGTCCTTAGCAAACAATAACAGCTCAAGGCAGCACCGATCGCTACCCGTTACGATTTTGAAGTTCACTTCACTCGAGTCTGAAGCGAGGCTTTCATGCGCCATGTCATGGTTATGAATTCGAAGGGCGGCAGCGGCAAGAGCACCCTGGCCACCAACATCGCCAGCTACTTCGCGACCGAAGGTCACAAGGTAGCTCTCGCCGACTACGATCCCCAGCGCACCAGCCTCGACTGGCTGTCGCTGCGCCCCGAAGACCTGCCCAAGATCAGCGGTGTTGCGGCGTACGAAGACGGGCTCCGCGCCGTACCGCGCGACACGGAGGTTCTGATCATCGATGCACCGGCTCGTACGCACGGCGCGGAGATGAACGAACTGGTGCGCCGTGCCGAAACCATCATCGTGCCGGTCCTGCCGTCCCCCATCGACCTGAAGGCCTGCGCCAACTTCCTGGCCGAGTTGCAGGAGCTGGGCAAGGTCCAGCGCGAACAGGCCCGCATCGCCCTCGTCGCCAACCGGGTGCGCGAAAACACACTGATGTTCGACGAACTGGACGCCTATCTCGGCAAAACCAAGGTGCCGTACCTGACCGCGCTGCGCCAGTCCACGAACTACCTGCGCGCCTTCCAGCGCGGCATGGGGATCTTCGAACTGCCCGAATACCTGGCGCGCCCGGACTGGGAACAGTGGCAGCCGATCACCAAATGGTTGGGAAGCAAGAAGAGTCAGCCGGCGTAGCAAGCGCAGCGGCTACGCAGC